>Ga0172369_10004413_pt1 | contig 17886 bp, 14 predicted proteins | sample LakKiv25m_FD_114539 | JGI IMG/M metagenome (GOLD analysis project Ga0172369, IMG submission 114539) | Freshwater microbial communities from Kabuno Bay, South-Kivu, Congo - kab_022012_11.25m | ecosystem: Environmental > Aquatic > Freshwater > Lake | place: Democratic Republic of the Congo...
AAAACCGACCATGGCGGAAAAAGCCATGGTCACCGTCGGCCCGCTGAACGGCAAAGGCAACACCGATCACGGCATGGTGGTCATGGACGCGCAGGCCTTTGATGGCTTGGATCTCGGATTGTTGGCGATCAACTGACACATTCATCGAATAGCTCGATAAATAGTGGCTGACCGAAAACTCAAAATAGTGTCATTTCGAACCCTGATTCATCAGGGTGAGAAATCTGACGGCGTTTAATTATACAAGCTTTGACCAGATTCCTCGACTCACTCCGTTCGCTCGGAATGACCAGAAAGGGTGTTTTCGTTCAGACACTAAATAGCCAATCTACCCGAGTAGGTAGCAGCACAGTCAGTCAACCAGAATATTCACAACGGTACTAATATTCCGTCGCCAACGTACTGCTGAGGTTATTAACTGATAATCTATGAGGAACTCCTATGAGCGTCGTACACGATGCGCTCTTGCGCTTAGATGAAACGAAAGAGTCTTTTTCGCAGCCTTGGTCGGGGAACGGCCGCAATGGACAGGGCGGCATATTCGTTTTCGATTTGCCGAATGAAATCGTCAACGACTTTTACGATTTGAAGGAATACATTCGCATCGCCAATATCAAAAACCAGATGCGGGTGCTCTCCATTGCCAGTTCTGTCAATGGCGAAGGGTCTTCGACCATCGCTGCCTATTTGGCGGCCCTCATGTCGGGAAGCTTATATGACAATCACCAAGTACAAGCTTCCATGCCAAGCGCCGAAGCCGCTTTAGAAGCAGAGTCTGTCTCAGACACGGTTTTCAACGCAGATTTTCGCTCCTTGGTCGCCGCCGATAAAATATTCGAACCCGGCGCAGCTCCTGCCAAAAAGCGGAAAGATAACGGAGCGAACAGCAAGAACGGCAACGGCGCACATCATCACAATATCCTGCTTATCGACGCCAATTTGCATCAGCCCAGCTTGCATAGCTTTTTTGGCTTGGACGTGGACGACGGCTTGGCTGAGGTCATCGAGCATCAGTTGGATTGGCGCCAGTACGTGAGGTTTGTCCACGGCGCAGGCTTACAAGTTCTAACCGCAGGCAAGTCCAAGCTCAATCCAGCGGACCTGTTAGGCTCCGAGGCATTTCGGCAATTGGTGCAGGAGTGGCGTGGCAAATTCGACTATGTGATTTTCGATTCTCCGCCGGTGCTGCCCTTTGTGGATTCGCTCAGTCTGGCTGCCGTTACTGACGGCGTGGTGCTGGTGGTGAGAGCAGGTCAAACCCGTTGGGAAGTGGCGCAGAACGCCAAACGGCGATTGGTCTCGGCCCACGCTAACTTGTTGGGCGTAGCGCTCAATCGCCGCAAAATGGGTATGAACGAGGGCATGTACAAGAGATTAGCGTGAAAGTCTCTATTACGCCGCACCGTTTTTCTATCAAACGGTACCCTAATTTTTGAGGCACTTTCTGAATGACACACTTGCTTTTTGGCGCAGTTGCTTAAAACAACCATGTCATGCAGGAGGCACCTTTTCATGTAAAGCACGCGATCTGCCAAAGAAGATCCATCTATCGTTTTGAAAGGAGTTCTCCTGAATGCCATGCATGACTTACATTTTCGCCCTTAACGGGTATTGCAAATTGAACCAAGTGTTCTTGAAAAACAAATATCTTTGAATAAGCACAGTCTGAGACTGAATCTGATCACTACACTTTCTTTCAGGTGACTGAACAATGACGAGATTCGGAATAATCAATGTACAGCTTGGCGCAAAATAAGCTCAACGACAAAAGCTTTGGGTTTTTCCTACTGTTGGCAGGAATCGCCGTCGCCGTTTCCGCAGCCTCTTACGTGCTGTGGTCGCTCGAGCTCAAATGGGCGTTGTTCGGCTTTATGGGTTTGCTCTTCCCATTCGTTTTGGCCATGGTGCCCAACGTGCAGCGCTTTTTGCTGGGCTTGCTAATCTTTGCGATTCCTTTGAATGCGGATTACAACTTTATGTTGCACCCCAGTCCCGGCGGCGCAGACGCCATCAGCCTCGGCTTGACCGACATCTTGCTGGCCATTCTATTAGGCCATTGGCTAATACAGACAGTCAAGCTCAAGCAGCCGGGCGCCATCAGATTTTTCCCGGCAATCACCTGGCCTACCTTGGCCCTGATCGTGATGAGCGGAATCTCCATGCTGGCGGCAAAGGATCTGCTTTGGAGCGCGTTCGATCTCATTAATTTCGTGAAAGCCTTATTGTTCTTTCTCTTTCTCGCCAACAACTTGCGCAAGCGGGAAGACATATCCTTTGTGCTGCATGCCTTCTTTCTTGGATTGCTGGTGCAAACTCTCATCATCGCATTGCAGTACTACAAGGGCGCCAATATCGGACTGATGGGCTTGGGAGAACCGAGCACCATCTTAGCCTTCGAAATGGAAATGGCCGATATCGCCCGGCCCGGCGGCACCATCGGTCACTGCAATCATTTGGCAAGATACGTCGGATTGCTGCTGCCGATTGCCTACATTCTGAGCTTTGTGTCGAAATCACGCTCGCAAAGATGGTTCGCCGGCTTGACTTCCATCGCCGGAACCGTGGCGCTGATCTACACACTGACCCGCAGCTCATGGATGGCACTCGGCCTTTCGATTGCTCTCATGCTGCCGTACATGTTTGTGTACCGCTTATTCAGTTTGCGGATTCTTAGCAAGGTAGCTTTCTCCGGTCTCATTTTGGCTGGCCTCATTGCCGTATTCAGCCAGGTCATTTGGGGAAGATTGACGACCTATGATTTGGGCTCGGCGCGAACCAGAGTGACCACCGCCAAGGTCGCTTGGAAGATTATCCAAGACCACCCGCTCATCGGGATCGGCATCAATAACTACGGGTCGGTGCTGCCCCAATACTGGAGTGCGGAGGATCGGTTCACCAAGCGCGCTGCCGTGCATAACACTTTTCTGCTTTATGCAGCGGAAATCGGCTTGATTGGATTCGGCGCCTTTCTTTGGCTAATTATTAGCTTTTTCTTACGCATTCGTAAGGCTATGCACAGCCGCTCGCGATACCTTACGGCGGTGGCTATCGGAGTGATGGGTAGTTTTGCCGGTTTTATGCTGGCCGCACTGGCCGACAAAAGCTACAAAGAGAATTTTACCCTTCTGCTGGTCTTCTGGGGATTAGCGGCGATTATCGAAGCCATCATTCGATTGGACGATGATTATAGACAAGCAACCTTAGCGCTGCTCGGCAGCAGAAAACTGCATTATGAACTCTAAAGAGATTTCCCAATTTATCGGCAAGAGCGCTTTGTTGAGAAAAGCGGGCTACTTTCTCATCAAGCTCACCACGCTGCGCGAGTGGTACGTTCGTGAGGCTCTGCACGAGGCGGCCTCTTCCCTATCGCCGGATTTCCGCTTTCTGGACGCCGGCAGTGGTTTAGGCCAACACGCAGTTGAAATCGCCCATAAATATTCGCGAGCAAGAGTAACCGGAATCGAGGTCGATAAGGACGCTGTGGCTGATTGCAATGATTTTGTGCGAAAGAACGGTATCGCCAATGTGGAGTTCGTTGCCAAAGACATCATCGAGTTTTCTCAGCACCAGGCATTCGACCTCATCCTCTGCTGTAGCGTGCTCGAGCATATCGAAGAGGATACCAAGGTGCTGGCAAGTTTTTACCAGTCGATAAAGGATGGCGGGAGATTGATCGTCTACGTGCCCACCAGTGAACAAAGGGTGCTACCCTCTCTGGAACGAAGAATTCATGCAATGGTGAGAGATGCTGACGTATCTCTTCCCCACGATCATGTGCGCTACTATCAAGCCAAAGAGCTGCTGAGCAAGCTGCAAACTGCAGGTTTCAATATTGTCAAGGCGACGAAGACTTACGGACCCTTTGGCCGGCTCGCCTACGATATTGTGACCAGCGTTCAATACAGTCCCTTTTTCAAATGGATTTTCTTGCTTTACCTTGCATTCGTTCAGCCGTTCATGCTTTTGCTGATGTGGGCAGATTTCAAGAGGACGAACAAGGAGGGGAATGGATTGATGATCGTCGCTCAAAAGACTGCACCAACAGAGGAAGCTGCCAGTGATGAATCTTTGATAGGTGCAGTCCCAGTTCCGCTGAAAGGGTGGTATTTGCTTGGACAAGAAATCCGCTGCAAATACGGCCGAGCGGCATAACCGACCCTAAGACGATTCTTTGGGCTATCAAAATAAAGGCGATTTCACAATAACCAGCAGTGAGATAACGAAACTTCATCTATAGTAATTGCCATGCCCGACTGGGCGCTCGATTGTGATGGAAATTGCTTTTGCTGCTAAATTACCTAATGGTGTCATACCGAAGGTATCTTCCTCTGATGCAGCACAGACTAAAACCAGGAGATCGTTTCTCTTAGTCGGGAAGATGCCAAAGGCATGACCTTGCTTTTCCTTGATTGGGCGAATGTTAGCCGGGAAGAAAAAGCATCTTATTTCCGTGGTAATTGCCATGTCCGGCTGGACACCCGATAATCATGAAAATACGTTGAACCTGCGGAAGGCTGTATTTTGCGAAGTAGAGGATTCCAACATAGCTCGATTCATTGAAATGGTAGCCTCCCAGGTTTTGCCAATTTTTTTCGTGGCAATCCTGAAACCATCATCGAGCAAAGAAAGTCAGCTTCTTGTTGTCATGCAAACTTTATGAGAAAGATATGTCAATAACCCGATCCATAGTCACCAACACCGCCACACGATTTATCGCCGAGCTGATCAATCGCTTGGGCGCGGCCGTATTTTGGATCGTCGTCGCTCGCTACTTAGGCGCCAGCGGATTGGGCTCTCTGGCCTTTGCGCTTTCGCTCTTTTCACTATTCGAAACCATCGCCACCATGGGCCTTGGCTCGGTCGTGGCGCGGGACGCGGCCCGAAATCCTTCTTCAACCAGGCGCTCTTTCGGCCAGAGTATGTTGCTCGGCTTGGCCAGCTCGATTGTCTGCATCTTACTCATGGTCGGCCTTACCGCGCTCTTGAGTCCTAGTAAAGAAACTTTCTTTGCCGCTTCGATCATGGCCGTTTCCATACTTCCGGCCTCCGGATTTTACTGGAGCAGGACCGTTCTCTGGTCGGCTGAAAAAATGGGCTATATCGCCATTGCCAGGACAGCAGAGAATGCGTTCAAGGTTGCCGTCGGTTTGGCGGTATTGTTGGCGGGAATGGGCTTGCGGGAAGTCGTGCTGGTTCTGGCATTGAGCAAAGTCATTTCGTTTGTAATCTGTTTTGCAGCCGCAGTCTATCAGGTGGCCGCGCCGGATTGGCGAATCCATCTTGCAACGATCAAATATCTTTTGAACCAGGCGCCATCGTTCTCTTTAATTGCGGTCTTTAATGCTCTCTTCTGGTCAGTGTCGGTAATCTTGCTGACCAAGCTAGCTGGCGAAGCGGAGGCAGGCATTTTCGGCGCAGCCTACAAGCTGGTGGACATTTGGTTGTCCTTTGCCTTTGCTTACGGCCAAGCCCTCTTCCCCATCGCCTCGCGCGCCAGCATAACTGATCCGCAGCTCTTTCAGCGGCTGTGCAAAAAGTCGATGAAGTATGTCTCGCTGATGACTCTCGCCATTGCTGCCGGCACCAGTATGTTGGCGCACAAGCTGATCCCCGTTTTTTATGGCGACGCCATGTTGGAAGCCGCTCCGGTGCTCATGGCGTTGGTGTGGATTCTGGTGCCTTTCGCCATCGTACCGGTGCTCGCATATTCGTTGGTGAGCCATAGCCTGCAGCGATTTGATTTGGCTGCCAATGTGGTCGCCACTGTGATCGTCACCGGCGCGAGCTTGTTTCTGATTCCGCCCTTCGGTGCAAAAGGAGCCGCCATCGCTCTACTATTGGGATGCGTGGGCTTTTTTGCCGTCGAGTTTTTTTCGGTCGAAAGAGCTTTGTTTCGAATCAGAATTTCGTGGAAATACCTCAAGCCGATAGTGGGCGCTGCCATCATGTCCTGCGCCGTTTTTATTCTGCGGGATAACAATTTCATTCTCGCTACCATTGTCGGCGGTGCGATCTATCTGCTGTTCTTGTGGCAGACAAAAGTCATTTCCAAGTCCGAGATCCATTCGATGGCGTTCGAAAACAGCTCTTGAATAGATGAGGATATTTTTCAAAGGAAGTAACTTTCCTTGTTCTGAACAAATAATTTGATTTTCCCATTATAGCAGCGGGATCGCCCTTGTATCAGACATCTCATCATCACCAAGACGGTTATGGACGGTTGAAGATGTTGATGGCAAAACGAGGCGTCCCAGAGCAGCGTGATAGCTTTTGCATAGCAACATTGTAAGGCAAATATGAGCATGAGACCAAGAATCTCTGTAATCATTCCCACCAGAAACCGGTGCGAAACCCTTAAGCGGGTTCTACAGGCTTTAGAAAAGCAGGACTGTTCCCACTACAGCTTTGAGGTCATTGTGGTGGACGACGCCTCGAGTGATGCAACCCCGACTTTCCTGCGCGACTTTGCCGGACGAACCTGCTTGACTTTCTCCTTTTTCCCGGGCAAAGGGCAAACAGCCGGTGCAGCACGCAATATCGGTCTTGCCAAAGCACAAGGGGAGTCGATTCTCTTCTTGGATTCGGACACAATCCCGCATCCGGATTTGGTCCGCCGGCATCTGCAATCTCAAAACAGCCTATCGAAAAGCGTAGATTGCCTCATGGGGCAGGTGCGCATGGCACCGGAGCTGGCGACCATACATCAGGCCCGCTTATGGGAAACTGACATGGCGCTCCCCGACGACAGCATCACAGAGGTGGATTTCTGGGATTTTCGCACCGCCAATACTTCTTTGAAACGGATCGCTTGCGAATGGGTAGGCGGCTTCAATCCAAATCTGGAAGCAAGCGAAGATACCGAATTGGCTTTCCGTTTGGCCAAAAAGGGCGTACGCTTTTATTATGATGCCTCGATCGTCGCGACCCACCATCACCCCATGTCCTTGACGAATTATCTGTACAAAGGCGCAATGTACGGGAGAGCGGTGGCCTATTGGTACCAAGCAAATCCTGAGCTGCGCAATCAGTTGGCACTGCGCTACGGCGTCTATGTCCCGGAATTTACCTTAATCAAAAAAGTCAAGTACGTGCTCCGCGGCATGGGCGTCAATTGGCTAACCCTGCCACTGATATTGACGCTCGGTCGGGTCAGCAGGCCGTTCTGGTTCGAGCTGTCGCACAAGATCTACCAGTGTGGGTATCGCTATCACACTCGCAGAGCATTTCGTCGGGCTTTGCACCGCCCATTCAAACCAGCAGCCGGATCGCTCCTTCCCGCGAATCCGATGGGTGCTGTTCGCAATCGCGTTCTTCATATTGCAACCAGTCGAGAGATTTGAAATGCGTATTTTGATGACCAATTGGCTTTATGCCCCGGAATTTTCCGGCGCCGCTTTGCAGTGCCATCGTTTGTCCTTGCAGCTTGCCAAGCTGGGCGCAAAAGTGGAGATTCTGGCCGGCACGGATGACGATCATTTAGTTGGGCGCAGCGAAGTAGATGGCATTCCCGTGATCCGGGTGCTGCGCAACAAGTCGACGCTGCAACAGCACTTGCAGTTTGGCTGGAACCTTTTTCGTTACATCGTCGGCAATAGAGCGCGCTACGATCTTTTGCACTCGCACGGCTTCTTAGCACCCGTGAGCCTTGCGGCGAAAGTGACCGGACTGCCGCTGGTACAAAAGATCACCAACCTGCAAATTGATGACCCGATGGCGGTCCGCGCCAGGGCTCTCGGAGCATTGCAATTCCGGCTCTATCGCCGAGCGTCTGCTGTAATCGCGACGTCCGGATTGCTGGAAAATATTTGCCGCGAATGTCTAATGGACGAAGATCAGATCTTGAGAATTCCAAACGGCGTGGACAAGGACGTCTTCAGCCCGGCATCCATCGAAGAAAAGAATCTGATGCGGCGAAAATACCACATTCCGGCGGACAAAATTATCATGCTAACGGTCGGCACCGTCAGCGCCACCAAGGGGATGGATATGCTCATCCGGGCGTTCTACACGCTAAGGAAAAGCCTGCATTCGGAGCCTTTACTTTTAGTGGTAGGGCCGCACAGTTATGCGCGGGGATTTTGCAGTAAGGATCCTTGTACTGAGAGATTTTCGCGCTGGGTGAGCACTTTGGTGGAAGAGTACGGTTTGCAGCAGTCGGTGCGTTTTGAAGGCGTTCAGCCGGACGTTCACGAATATATGAAGGCGGCGGATCTCTACATTCATCCCAGCCGGCGAGAAGGGCAACCCAACGCCGTGCTGGAAGCCATGTCCTGCGGATTGCCGACGGTCGCCAACCTAATCCATGGCATAACGGACGAAGTGCTCCAATCGGGCAGATTCGGCTATCTTGTCGATGGTGAAGAAAGCGGGATGTTTGCGGCGGCTTTAAAGGTGCTCATCAAAAATCCGTCTTTGCGGGTTAGGCTGGGCCAAAACGCCCGCGCTGAGATTTTGGAGAAATACGATATCGCTCTGATCGCAAAGCAATACATGCAGCTTTATCGCCAGCTTGTTTATGATAAAGAAGTCAAAATAAGCGGCCCCAAGACATGTATAGCTCGCATTGACAATTTCACCATGGAACACAAACGGATCGAACAAAAGCGCAATTAACGTAGAAATGCCGGACACCGAATTGACAACGAATCGCTACCGACCGCAGATCGAGACCTTTCAGCGCATTGTGCAAAGGTATCGCGGTTTCGAATCTTTGCACAGAGTTTTGGACTTTGGCTGCGGGCAAGGCATCGAAACGGCTTACCTACACCGATTGACGGGCGCACAAGTCTTCGGCATCGATGTGAATCAAGAGTTCGATCCCTGGGCCAGATCTATTGCCGGGCTGACCAACTATGACGGTGAACACGTGCCCTTTCCTGATGACTTTTTTGACGCTGTCTATTCGTTTCATGTCTTGGAGCATGTTGGTGAATTGAGTAAGGTACTGGCAGAGGTGCGCCGGGTGCTTAAGCCGGAAGGCGTGGCCTACTTCGGTGTCCCCAACAAGGGTCGATTGCTGGGCTATTTTGGCATGTCCGACAAGTCGTTGGCCGACAAGATTCGGCAAAACCTGACCGACTGGAAGCTGCGGCTTTGCCACCGATTTGAAAACGCTCTTGGAGCGCATGCCGGATTCAAAGAAAGCGAATTGGTGAAGATATTGGCTGATTATTTTCCAAAGGTCGTTCCGGTCACAGCGCAATATTATCAGTACAAGCATGAACGATTGCATCACGCTTTCAAAATCTTGGCCCAAGCAAGACTACAGCAGCTCGTTTGGCCGTCTGTATATGTGGTGTGCATCAAATAAGATACTAAGCATCTTTCAACCAGCAAGAAGCTACGGAGACTTTGCACATGATCACTCAATGGTCAGCAAAAAGCGAAAAGATTTCTCACGGCATCGTTCTGCCTTGGGGCGCTGTGACTCCGTCTGTGTCGACTGACTCGTTGATCTGCCGGGATAGCTTTAGCGCCAGCAGCATCTTTGGATCATATCAGATTTCGCGCAGCCAGCAATATCAATGGACCTCCTCGCTGGCGCAATCGCATGCGGGCCGGGTCGAGAGCGCCGAAGGCGACGATAGTCACGTATTCGGCTAAAACAAGTAGGATTTCAGCGCAGCATGCTGCTGATAGAGCGAGCTTTAGGACTCGACTCCTTCGAGGAAATGACTAAGCAGCACAAATGACAAATGCAACTTGAGGAACATCGGGGTTATGAGCACAGCGAATTTGACAAGCATGAATCTTGGAACGACCATTAACGGATTTCGGAATATACTGATAAAACGAATTCTCAGTCCGTATGCCAGATACAAAGAATTCCTGCAGGAATCACAATGGTGGTCCGAGCAGCAACTGGCTGAATACCAGATCGAGCAATTGCAGACGACGGTGAAAAACGCATATGTTAGCGTCCCTTACTATCGCGGAGCTTTGGACATCTACGACATTCGTCCGGAGAACATCTGTTCGCTAAGTGACATTGTGAACTTGCCGATTTTGGAGAAGGAATACGTGCGCCGGTACCATGGCGAAATGGTTTCCCGCGCCCAAATCTTTCCGGTTTTGTACAAGTGCCACACCAGCGGCACCACCGGGAAACCCCTTACACTTTATCGGGATTTGCGCAACGTCGGATTCGAACAAGCCATTCTGGCCCGCCAATGGCAATGGGCCGGTCTTGGCGGGAAGGATCGCTACGCTACCCTGAAAGGAGAGGTCACTTCTCCCACAAGAATCGCTCAAAGGCAGTACTGGGAATTCAGCAAGGCAGAAAACAAGCTGATCATGTCATCTTACCACCTCTCGGCTAAGACGATGGATCACTACTTGGCGGCTTTGCGAAAATACAAAATTCTCGGCATTGAAGGCTATCCTTCCTCGGTCTATGCGCTCGCGCGATTCCTGTTGGAGCGGGATCAGCAACTGCCGATGAAGGCAATATTGACTACTTCGGAGACTTTGACGCAGAAGCAAAAATCCGCCATCGAAAAGGCATTTGCCTGCCGGGTTTTCGATTACTACGGAATGGCCGAGCGCGTTGCTGCCATTCACACCTGCGAGCATGGCCGCTACCATCTGGTTCCCGAATACAGCCTGGTCGAGTTCATCAAGACCGACCGTCTCGGCGACGGCTGTTTTGAAGTCGTGGGCACCTCGCTTAATAATCGCGCCATGCCTCTGATCCGCTACCGCGTAGGGGATATCGTCAAACCGGGAAATGAACAATGCCCATGCGGCAGGGCTTATCCGGTCATCAAGAGCATCATTGGAAGAAGAGACGACTATATCGTTACGCCGAGCGGCAAGCTGGTGGGCCGACTGGATCATATTTTCAAAGGCGTCCAGCATCTATTGGAGGCGCAGCTTTATCAGCCCGACAGAGAACGAGTGGTATTGCGCATTGTCGCCGACAAGGACTATCGTCGCAAAGACGGACAAGAAATTTTGGAGAAATTACAGCAGCGACTGGGAGAAGAGATGCTTCTGGAAATCGAAAACGTGGCATCCATTCCCAGAAATGGTCGAGGAAAATTCAAAGCCGTGGTATCAAACGTAAATGGCTTTGCGGCTTGAATCGCACTCGTCTGGAGGAGAAGCATCATGAACATCAGCATCTTTGGATTGGGTTACGTCGGCAGCGTATCGGCTGCCTGTTTTGCCCAGATGGGACATAACGTCGTCGGTATCGACGTGAGCGCCGATAAGGTAAACATGATCAACCAAGGCATCGCGTCGATCGTGGAACAGGATATTGAAGAAATCATCAAGCGACAGGTAGCAAGCGGACGGCTGCGCGCCACGCAAAACGTGGAAGAGGCTGTGCGCCATGCTACCGTTATTTTCGTATGCGTGGGAACGCCCAGTAATGGAAACGGCAGTATCGATTTCAAGCACATCCAGCGGGTTTGCGGCGAGATCGGTGACGCGCTCAAAAATAAAAAGGAATTTACCATTATTGCCATTCGCAGCACCATGCTGCCCCAAATAGCCGAGGAAGTGGCCATTCCAAATCTGGAGTGGCATTCGAGCAAAATTGCCGGACATGACTTTGGCTTTGCGGTCAATCCAGAATTCCTACGCGAAGGCAGCTCGGTGTACGATTTTTATCATCCGCCGAAAACGGTCATCGGCGAGCTGGATAAGGCCTCCGGTGACACTTTGGAAAAGTTGTACGAGCAGATCGAAGCTCCGCTTTTCCGTTTGAGCATCGACGAAGCTTCCATGATCAAGTATGCCGACAATGCCTTCCACGCCATTAAGGTGACCTTTGCCAATGAAATTGGCCGCTTGTGCAAAGTCTTTGGCATCGACAGTCGCAAAGTCATGGATGTCTTTACCCGCGACGTAAAGCTGAACCTGTCCTCCTGCTATCTGAAACCGGGTTTCGCCTTCGGCGGCTCTTGTCTGCCCAAAGATTTGCGGGCCATCACCCATTGCGCCAAGCAAGCTGACGTGGAAGTACCTTTGATGAAAGCAGCGATGGAGAGCAACGAGGAGCATATTCGCTTCACCTTGGAGAAGGTGAAAGACAATGGTAAGAAACGCATCGGCGTGCTTGGCCTCAGCTTCAAAGCCGGCACCGACGACCTGCGCGAGAGTCCGGTAGTGGCGCTGGTGGAGCAGCTCATCGGCAAGGGCTATGACGTGAGCATCTTCGACAAGAACGTTTCCATCGCGCGGCTGATTGGCTCCAACAAGGACTATATCGAACGGGAAATTCCCCACATTGCCAGGCTCATGTGCGGCTCTATTCAAGAGGTACTGGCCAAATCCGAGGTGGTGGTCGTCGGCAACAAGGCGGAAGAACATGAAGCGGTCTTGGGCGAGCTAAGGAACGGCCACAAAATCATTGATCTGACCGGACTAAAGAATGCCAAGAATGGAAATCTCAAAGAGGTAGATTATGAAGGACTACTCTGGTAAAGTACTTATCATCGTACAAAATCTTCCAGTACCTTTTGACAGAAGGGTTTGGTTGGAGGCGCAAACCTTGCGTGATCACGGCTACAAAGTCTCCGTGATCTGCCCCAAGTCCCGCGAGTACATGGAAGGTCACATTGTCATCGATGATATTTCCATCTATCGTTACCGAATACCCCTTGAGGCGCACGGCTTTCTCGGCTATGTGTTCGAGTTTGTTTATGCCTGGCTAATGGCTGCGTTTCTGTCGATAAAAGTGTTTTTCCGTGAAGGATTCGATGTCATCCACGCCTGCAATCCGCCGGACACCTATTTCCTGCTGGGGGCGATTTACAAACTGTTCGGCAAGACGTTCCTCTTTGATCACCATGATCTATCGCCGGAAATGTTCATGGCCAAATACGAGAAAACCAACAGATTCTTATACAAAGGCCTGGTTTGTTTGGAAAAGCTAACCATGCGAACCGCGAAAGTCGTTTTGGCCATGAATGAATCGCACAAAGAGATTGCTTTGAGGCGCGGGAGAAAGCGGCCCGAAGATGTTATCATCGTCCGCACCGGACCGGACTTGAATCGGCTCAAGCCGATGCCTATCGAAAAAGCCTTGAAAAGGGGGCGAAAATATTTGGTCTGTTATCTGGGCGAAATGTGTCCCCAAGACGGTGTGGATTATTTACTGACCTCTGCGAAGTATTTGAACGAGGAGCTGGGACGCGATGACGTGCACTTTGTCATTATGGGCGGCGGCCCGGAAATGCCAAAGCTGAAAGCACAAAGCGAGGAAATAGGCCTTGCGGAATATGTCGAATTCACCGGGCGCATCCCGGATGAGTTGTTGTGCCGCTATTTATCCACTGCCGACGTGTGCGTCGATCCCGATCCTTGGTCGGAATGGGCGAATCGTTCCACCATGAATAAGATCATGGAGTACATGACGTTTGCCAAGCCCATTGTAGCTTTTGATCTCAAGGAAAGTCGCAATTCCGCTCAGCAAGCTGCTTTATATGCCAGGATCGATGATATGGAAGATTTTGCCCTAAAAATCGTTGAGCTGCTGGACGACCCGGAGCGTCGCAAAGTGATGGGCAGATTCGGCGTGCAGCGAGTGCAGAACGAGCTGGCTTGGAAACACACTCAAAAGTCGCTCCTGGCGTCCTACGAGCGCGTTTTTGCAAAAGCCACTTTTGCCGAAAAGAAGCCAACAGCGGCTATAGAATCTTCTGCAATTCAACCAATCGAGGCCATTAAAAAGTTCCGTATCATTGGCGCAAAATTGGCGGCTCCGTTAGCCAGCGCTGTTCCGGAAAAGTTGGGGCGTGTCGCTTGGCGTGAAAAAGAAGCACCTGCTGTTGGCGAACCGGCAGTATTGATGGTGGAAGAGGCGAGCGTTTGACCGCGCACACTTCTTTAAGATCAAACTGTGACCCAAAAGGCGGTCTGTCATTCTACAAGAATCTTTTCAAAATCAGGATGGAGACTTCTAATTCGTAGATGCTTCGCTGTCTTGAAAGGATTAGCACGGAAATAAGACGCTTCTCCTTGATAGCGACCAAAGTTAGACCAATAGTTCATCTTGTGCAAACGCGGATAAGGCTGGTCATGCCAAAGGCACCCTCCATAGTCAAAGAAAGAATCCCTGACTTGCGATCTAACCTTAGACCAGGGAAGATACCTACGGTATGACACCATCGGTCGTCATGACTGAGGAGAACAATTTCCGTCTTTATCGAGCGGCCCGCTGGCCATGGAAATTCCTCCTGAATAGCATCCCAGTCTCGAATATAGGTATATCGACCAATAGTTCAGGAAAGAAACGAATGATAAAATTCCGGAACATATATCACTTAATAGCATGTAGCATTCTGCTGTTATTAAGCTGCTCTCCCAAAAATCCCGCCAAGCCGGATGATAAAGCGAATGGCTGGGCGCCCATGAACAACGGCCTGAGCAGTCTGACAGTCCAGACCATTGCTGCCGATCCCTCGGCACCAAGCACGTTGTACGCCGGAACATTGGAAGGTGCGTTTAAAAGCACCGACGGCGGCAAGGCTTGGTCGCGTCTCACTAACGGTTTGACCAGCCAGGACATCAAGACCATCAAAGTACATCCGCAAGAAAACAACTGGGTTTTCTGCGGCACCTGGGGAAAAGGCCTCTTTCGCAGCAGCGATTACGGCCAAAGCTGGCAAAGCGCCTGGCCTGCTGGACCGGACCCGAGAATCTATGCCGTAAATGTGGCAAGTGGAAACCCAAGTACCCTTTGGGCGGCGACCGAAAACGGACTGTACAAAAGTGCGGATAAGGGCTTGACCTGGACCCGCTCGTTCCATTATGGCAGCGTACTGACCGTTGCGAGTGGGACAAGCGATCCGAACCTGGCCTTGATCGGCGTGCGTTATAAGGGGGTCTTCAAGTCCACCGACAACGGCGCAAGCTGGGTGCAGGCTAACCAAGGAATTTTCAACTCGGGCAGCGAGGTCGCCAGCGCCAACAGCTTTGCCCTCAGTCCGGTCAATTCTAGCCAAATTTACATGAGCACCGGCTGGGTGGATTTGTACGAATCCACTGATGGAGGCGCGGCTTGGCAACAAATCGCCCCGCAATTGAGCGAATTGCACGTTGTGGCCGTAGCGGTTGACTCCAAAAGGCCGGATCAGCTTTGGGCGGCCACGCAAGGCAGCGGCGTCTTTCGCAGCAAGGATGGCGGCGATACCTGGACTGCCTGCAACGAGGGCTTGAGCACTTTGGAGATGAAGAGCATCTGTCTGGTCGGCGAAACCCCAACCACTGTCTATGTGGGCACCATTGGCAAAGGCATCTACAAGTATGTGGCCGTTGATTAGCATAAAAAAGCCGAATATCATCATAGCCGTCGTTATTCTGCTTGGCTTTCTCCTGCGGTTCGGCTATATTTTGACCTTGGAAAACAAAACCTATTGGGAAGATGAAGCAGACTATCTGGCCCTGGCCCATCATATCGTGAATGGGCAAGGTTACACCAATACCGAAGGCTATCCAACGGCTTTCCGTCCCGTCGGCTACCCGATGCTGCTGGCAGCTCTTGGACTTGTCGGCATCAAGAGTCTGTTGGCCATCCGCCTCTTTCAGGTTTTGCTCAGCACGGCGACCATCTACTTGATCTTTTTGCAAACCGCGCATGTCTTTAATCGAAAAGCAGGAATTACCGCAGCTGTTCTGGCAGGCATCTACCCCTATTTTGTTTTCATGCCTGGTACGGTTTTAGCAACTACCTGGTTCGCATTTTTGCTCGTCAGCGCCAGCTACGCCTTTGTCCTTGGTTGTGAAGGAGAAAACACTAAACTTATGCTGGCGGGCGGCGCCCTCTTTGGCGTGGCTGTATTGACACAGCCGTCGGCGATAGTGTTGGCCGCAGCGGCCACATTGTGGCACGCAATATACAATCGCAGGCGCCTGTTCAAAGCGTCGGTGAAGCTGTTACCCTTTTTGATCGCGCTGTGCCTAATCCTCGCTCCCTGGACTTTTCGCAACACCAGAGATTTGGATTATGCCGGCATAGCCACCAACGGCGGACGGAACTTGTGGTTAGGAAACAATCCGCAGGCAACATCACTGACCGGAAGTAGCGTTGCCATGCCTGTGGAAATGGAGCGACGCATCGACGCATCCTTCTTTGAGGCGGATAAGGATCAGATTTACATTACCGAGGCAGGCAAATTCATCCGGCAAAATCCTTGGCAGTTCATTTCTCTCTCTTTGAAAAAGGCCGTGCACTTTTGGAGCTTTGCTCCTTCCGCGACGACTCCGGGCTACATCGAACAGACGAACACCGTCCGCTGGATCGGCATACTCAGCTTTGGCCCGATTCTTTTCCTGTCGCTATTGGCCTACTTTTTTGCTTCGCAAGGGCAACGAAAAAACATAGCCCTGTTGCTCGCATACGCGGCATTCTTCACCGCCCTGCATGCAGTCTTCATTGCCAAAGTTCGCCTGCGCTTACCCATCGACCATTTTCTGATCATGGGCGCCGGATTCACCATGGTTTATTTGTTTGAAAGAATCAAGAGCAGCAAGGTAGCTGGCTTGCTGCGTCATCGGACTTGGTGATCAGCAGCGATCAAGCAGTCACTGCAGATCCTTGAATTCTTGATAGAAAAAATGCGGTCAAGGAGGGCGACGGTTCGCTGTCCTATTGGGCTTTTGCCGAACCGCCGGATTTCAAAACGCTCTTGGCCAAATTTTTAGCTCCACTTCCAATAAAGCTTCGACTACATTGGCGGCCTGAATGGCGGCCGCATTTTAAGAGCATCAATCTCTGCTTTCTTTAGCAGGATCCCCAATCAACAGGCATTCCTGATGGATCACTTCTCGTGGACTCCTGGGGAAACGCTGGAGCGGTTGGGAAAGACTGGCAACACAGGTACGGCTTCACGCGCACAAACGGAGGTAAGGAATTGGCAAACGGCAATGCTCAATCGCGATTGCCAAAAGGTCCTTTGCATGGGAATTCGCACGAGCGCTCGATGCAAAAGCAAAGTCATGAAATAAGGTCTGTGACCCAAGGCCTGTTGGGCTATTTGGCGATTTTCTCGGAGGAGACAAAAAAGTCCCTGAGTGAAGATCAAACCGAATTGCTCGAGCGAATTAATAAATTCGCTTCCAAACTGGCCGACATGGTGACAGAACTTTTAGAGGCCACCAAGAGCGAAGATTAGACGCTTCCTACCGTTCATCCCCTTGGCATTTCTGACTCGCTTTTCCCATCGAACTCCCCTTGCGGCTAATCCATGCAAGTTTGTACAAAAGGAGCCAGAATACCTGTGAAACAACTGACATCCGCAATAGCTTTACTCTTTACCCTCTCTTCTATTCCATCTCTTGCTCTCCCCGACCGAGGATACAAGCTAGATTTGATAGAATGCAACGAAGCCTCCATCCGTTGCATCGTTACTTTCGATTCCGCACAAATTCTGCAAAAGAAGATCAGCGGCGTCTGGTCGACTGAGATCTCCATTCCCGGCTGCGCCACTACCGATCGGGAAGGATGGCCGCGCTTGCCGATTACCAGTCTGATGTTAGGCATTCCAGCTTCGGGAACGCCGCGCCTCATCGTCACTGAGGAACGCTCTCTGACAAAATCGTTGGGCAAGCTTACGCCGGTCGAAAAGACGGCATTCGGAAATGCGCAAGATTCGGATGATCCGTTAGTGCCGGTCGAAAACATTGGCGATGGCTGGTATCCAGCGCAAACGGCACAGTTGGGCGTTTGCGGATTTGTTCGCGATCAGCGGATCGTACAAATCGAGCTGCATCCGGTGCGATACTCGCTGGCCAGCCAACTGACACAAATTATTCGTTCTCTGCAATTGCGCATCGAGATGGCGCCGGATGCTACCTCGGCCTCTACTGCCGGCAGCGTTTTCAGCAAAAGAGCCGTGGATACGCTTTTCGATCCCTTGCTAAAAACCCAAATTGCCA
>Ga0172369_10004415_pt1 | contig 17877 bp, 22 predicted proteins | sample LakKiv25m_FD_114539 | JGI IMG/M metagenome (GOLD analysis project Ga0172369, IMG submission 114539) | Freshwater microbial communities from Kabuno Bay, South-Kivu, Congo - kab_022012_11.25m | ecosystem: Environmental > Aquatic > Freshwater > Lake | place: Democratic Republic of the Congo...
GTTTTGTATGAAGTCGCTGCTCGGATTGAGCCGGTCGCGCACTATTTTTATCCCGCTTTGGTGCGCTGCGGACTGGTTAAAGGTTGGCTGGGCAAACAAGTGCACGTCAACGCCTTTTGAGCGCAGCAGCTCAAGCATGTACGAGTAAACGTCGCAGTTGAGCTTTTTCCAGTTGCGCGCATGCAGCATTGCCTTGTTTATGTGGCGCGCAAGCGAAGTGCTGTCCATGCCCTCAAATATCGTTTTTGCATTTTCCACCCCGTCAAAGCCCTTCATTGTGGTGAGCTTGAGCCCAAGGTTGTACCCCCAGTCGGATTGGAGCTCGTTTAGATATTGCTCGTATGGCATAACGTGGTCAAAAGTAAGTTTTGCAATAAGGTCGCTGAATGCGCGCTCGCCTATTTTTATCTTGAAGAACCTTGAAACTATTTTTATCTTGCCCTGCCCGAAATCCTCGCCTATGTCGTGGAAAAGCGCAAGCACGATGAGTTTTGCATCCGCCCCGCAAACTGCCATGTCGCGCGCAACTGAAAGCATGTGGCACAGGTTCTGGGTTTTGCCATCCTTGCGCAGCGTGTTGCCATAAAGCAGCCTTATTGCTTTTATTGCGCGGGAGATGAGGCGCAAGCCTTCTGCATAGGTTTCGCTGCCCTCAAAATGTATCCTGAATGCCTCTTTTATTTGCGCTTCCAGTATTTCTGGGGAAAGGGAAGGGGACTGGCGCAAAAGCATGCCCAAAACAGGCTCCCTTGCAGGTATATATGGCTGTGCAACGTCTACTCCGTGCGTGAGCAGTTCGGAGAGCCTGCGGCGTTTTTCAGAGTTGGAAATAGAGATAGGGGCAGGAGGCAGTTGCTGTGCAGGAGAGGACGCAGAAGTGAAAAGGGAATCTGCCTGCGGTGCAGGGTGCGGTCGCAGAGCTGGAAAGCCGCTTGGGGAAATGGGATGAAGAAGGCGGTTTCTGTAAAGTTGCATACACGAAAGTATTGAGTTTTGCACTTTTTAACGCTTGCGGAAAAAACCAGGAAAAAGAGAAAATAAAGAAGTAGAAACTTAAGCAACGGCTTTCTTGTCCACGATGATGTGGTCGGATGCTGCAAGCACGCTTGAGTAGGCAACCACTATGAGGCCTTCCTCCTTGTTGAGCTTGCGCGCGTTGGGGTTGTCAAGGTTGGGCTCAACGAGCATGTTCTCTATCTTGCCGCTTACCTCGGAAATTTCCAAATCAACAAGCTTGCCTATTTCTTCTCCGTCATTTGTAATGATTTTCTTCCCTGCCAGTTGTTTCGCGAGAACAATTTTCACCATTAGTATCACCTGATAGGGACTCTATTGCGTTTAAATTTATATAGCTTTCCTCGTGCGCATAGCCGCAAGCAAAATAAAGGTAGTGCACGAATAGGGAACAAGAGAGGTGGAAAGCATGGCGGCAGGCAAAAGCGCGCATTTGGCAAAGATTTTGAGGAAGGACAAAGTGCTTATTTTGGCAATGGACCAGGGAATGGAGCATGGGCCGGCTGATTTCAATGCAAAAAACATCAATCCGGAATACGTGTGCAAAATCGCATGCTCTGGGCACTTTACGGGCTTTGCGGTGCAAAAGGGCGTTGCAAGGCTCTATAAGGAAAACTATTCGGGCAAAGTGCCGCTCATTCTTAAGCTGAATGGAAGGACGAACATCGTGCCCAAAGATGAGTGCTACTCTTCGCAAGTTGCATCAGTGAAGGAGGCGGTTGCGCTTGGGGCAGATGCGGTAGGATATACTTTGTACGTGGGCTCGCCGCGTGAGGCGGATATGTTCCGTGAATTTGGGCAAATAGAGGAAGAGGCGCACGAGCACGGGCTTGCATGCGTCGTGTGGGCTTATCCAAGGGGCAAATATGTGAAAGATGAAAAATCCACTGAGATGGTCGCATATGCGGCAAGGGTCGCCCTTGAACTTGGGGCGGACGTTGTGAAGATAAATTATCCCGGGACTGTGGATGCAATGAAATGGGTTGTTGCGTCTGCAGGACGCTGCCGAGTTATTTCTGCCGGGGGCAGCAAGCAGCCGGATGCGGAATTCCTTGCGAAAGTAAAGGACATAATGATGGGAGGGGGAAGCGGATTGGCAGTTGGAAGGAACGTGTGGCAGAATGAGAATCCGGAAAAAATCTCAAAAGAGATTGCTAAGGTAATATTTGGGGATTAGATGCAAAAGGAAATTACCATTGAGGAACACACAAGGGAGCTTGAGCCTGAACTTGCGAAACTCATTTGCACTGTTGCGGATATGAGCGTGGATATAAGAAACGAGTTTCCGCACCGCTTAATGGGAATTGCGGGAACGAATAAGTACGGAGAAGTTGTATCCGAGCTTGATGCGTGGGTGAATGATTATATTTGCAAAAAGCTTGCGGCTACAGGGCTTGTGAGGAAAATATATTCTGAGGAGCTTGTGCAGCCGATGCTTGTGAAGGAGGATGCTCCTTTTGTGGTTGCAATGGACCCGCTTGATGGGTCTTCAAACATTGTCACAAACAATCCTTTTGGCACCATAATGGGCATTTATAGGAAAGATTTGCCTGTTAGCGGGGAAAATCTTGCTGCTTCTTTGTACAAGCTCTATGGGCCGATTACAACGCTCGTGTATGATGCGGGCAAAGGCGTGCATGAGTTTGTGAAGCATCGGAAAGGGGCTGCGAGATATTGCCTTTTGAATGAGAACATGAAACTGCCTGATGAGGGAGGAGTATTTGGGCTTGGGGGAGAGCCGCTCGAATGGACTCCGGAATTCCTTAAGTTTGCAAAGGACTTGGTGAAAGTGCACAGGCTGAAATTGAGGTATTGTGGTGCATTTGTTGGGGACTTTTCGCAGATATTGCACAAGGGCGGGTTTTTCTCCTATCCTTCAAGCGTGAAAAATCCCAAGGGGAAGCTTCGCCTTTTCTATGAGGCGCAGCCAATGGCAAAGATATTTGAGGATGCGGGAGGCGCGACTTGGAGCGGCAGCGAATCCATTTTGGAAACAAAATGCGATGATGTGAATGTGAGGACTCCGCTTTACTTTGGGAATAGGAAAATCATTGAGCAACTTATTGGCGTGAAGACGGTTGCACATAAGGAAGGGGAGTAGGCTGAATGCTTTTTAGGGACATTCCGGATTTTTGTATAGGAGTTCTATTTCCTGCGGGGGAAGAACGCGGTTGTACACGCGCACGTCGTCAAGCTGGCCGGCAAATGCGTCAACTGCGGCAAAGCCGCCGCAAAGCAAATCCTGGTCCTGCCCGAGCGTAACGCAACCGTTTCCTATTATTGGGGCGCCGGCGCGAGTGCCGGAGTATGCAAGTGCTCCGTCTTTGTATAACTGCACTGCATCCCCAGAATCCGACCACGTTGCAACAACGTGATGCCAGTTGCCGTCCTGTACGGTTATTCCGGTTGAAGTCGAACCACCGCCATGGTAGATTGTTATTGGCGGGCTGCCAATGTAAATAAGCCATTCATTCTGATCGTTGCTGGAGGCATATGAAAAGAGAGTACCTTGATTGTCAGAAGTTTTCACCCAGAATGCAGTTGTTATTGCACTGCTGGGCATGTTGCTTGTGCCGTTGAGCATGAGGTAACTCCCATCGCCATCAAAAGAAACCGCCTTGCCGCGCACTCCGCTTGCCCAGCTTGTTCCATTGTAAAGGGTTGCGTCATTCATGTTGGCGCCTGCGCTGTTGTATGCGGTGTCACCTGTGCCTTCATTGAATTTCCAATGCAATACGAGTCCCTGCGCAAGCTCTGCGCACGCGATTTTGTTTATGCCAATCCCTATGTCTGTTTGGGATTTTTTTACATCCTTTGAGCTGCCTGTGGGCCAGACAAGAATTGCAACGCAGATAAGTGTTATTCCTAGGACAACGCTCATGAGGACTAGGTATTCGGTAGCTCCTTGCGCTTTCATGAAATTGTTAATGTGGCAAGTAAGAAAAGCCTTGCTAAGCCACTTAAGGCTGCTCCCATTCTATTTCGTAGTATTCGTATTTGCTGCCTGGGACTTCCACGCGCTTTACTGCGTAGTATGTTACGGAAGTTTCGCGATCGCAGATTGCGAGAAGAAGCTCGAGACCGATGCGCTTGGACTGCTCTATTGCGTCCGCAAGCTCTTCGCCGCCTATGTGCTCCTCTTCGGAAAGGGAGAACATGAGGTATTTGGGCTTTCCGTCTTTCGGGGTTTCTATGCCGCCATTCTTGCGGTGGAAGCACAGGAAATCAAGGGAGGTGTGAAGCGGGTTGGAAGGCTCTTTCTTTTGCTTCTTTTTGCCTGGAATTGCAAGGATGAAAGTTTTGCGCACGGAATGCGCAACACGAATAGCACGCGCCCACTCGGAGATGAGAAGCTTGCTGGAACGAGGGAAAATGTGCACCACGTGCTTGGAGTGTATCCAGTCGCCAGTGCCCCGCGATGGGGAAGCACCGGGAAAATATACGCGAAAATGCGTTCCAAACTTGAAGCCGGTCTTGAGAACAAAACCATGCAGCCTCCAGTCCTCGTACACTTCGTAGAGGTGCTCAAAGTCAGGGTGAGCGGCTTTAGCGGCGCGTAGAACGTCCTCCTCCTTTGCGTTTGAAAGGCGCATTCCTGCATGGCGGAGAAGAAAGAGGGTTTCATAAATGTCAAGCTTGGAAAGCCGCCCTCGCTGTTCTGCCTTGTAGGAGCCGAACTGCCCAAACCAGTAGCGCGCGTAAAGCTCCTTTGCAACTGTATCGTCGTCTATTATGCCCCAGAGGTCGGTTTTGTAAAAGCGCGCGAGAAGGGAATATTTGTCCATTTGGAATTTCTCTGAAGGGTATTTTTTCACGTTGGAGCGGTTGTGCTTTTCCGCAAGTTCGCTCACTGGGCGCGCAATCAAGCCCCTGTCTCTCCAGTCCTTGTAAGTGAAATAGCGAGCCATCTGCTTTTCCTCTTCAAAAAGAGCTGCAATGTCGTTGAATTTGTATTCATTAAGCGAAGAATCGTAGCATCTTGCATTGCGTATGTCCATTAGGTAAAGGGCTTCTTCGGGAAAGAGGTGTATTGTGCCCTTGCGCATTATCCCATAGTGCCCGTTCACAAGCGAGCTTACGCTCTCAGGTTCGCTCGCGCATACTTTTTTTGCTTTTAAATCTACTTCAAGCTTGAGTGCCATAACACCAACCGCAAACCTTTGCACAAGAAACAGTTTCTCCCCGCGATTTGCGGTAAGGAGCGGCTTGTGCAGATGTGTTTGCTGCATTGTTATTTTGTGTTCCCTGCTTTTATTGGTTTGCATTTCAAATAGGAACTGGAGAGAAACATGGCGAGGAGAAAGAAGAAAGACGCAGAGAAGACAAAATATTTTGCGAAAGTGAGAGGGCAGGCGGAAGCGATACCGCAGGAATTGCTCAAAAAACTCCTGCGACAGAAATACCACATTGTGGGAACGCACTCTGCGGTTAAGATGTGCCAGTGGACTGCAAGCATATTAAGGGGCGAGGTGGGCTGCTACAAAAACGCGTTTTACGGGATACAGTCGCATCAGTGCATACAGAGCACGCCTGTGCTTTTGTTTTGCAACCATGCGTGCGTATTTTGCTGGAGGATGATGCCCGAAGAGGGGCTGAAATTCAAGGACATGCCAAAAAAAGGATTCGCCTGGGACAAGCCAAAAGAGATTGTGGGTGGATTTATTGAAGCGCATAGGAAAACCGTGAGCGGATTTGGGGGAAATCCGAAAACAAGCAAAAAGATTTTTGCAGAGGCGAACAATCCTAAGCACGTTGCACTTTCCCTCACGGGTGAGCCTTCCATGTATCCATACATAGGGGAGCTTCTGGAAGAATTCCATAAGAGGGGAATTTCGACTTTCCTTGTTACAAACGGGACTTATCCGTTTATGGTAGGGAAATGGGAAACGCTTCCAACGCAGTTGTATGTATCGCTTGTTGCACCAAACAAGGAAGTGTATTTGAAGGCGATAAGGCCGGACTCGCCAATCTTGTGGGAGCAGTACATGAAAACACTGGGGATGCTGCCTGAACTTGGGAAGAAAACAAGGACTGTTTTGAGGATGACGCTTACGAGAAACGTAAATACGCAGCCTATCTCTGGATATGCTGGGCAGATTTTGCTTGCAAAGCCGCATTACGTGGAAGTAAAGTCGGTAGTGTTTGTTGGAGGCGCGCGCTTGAAAGAGCGGGGGCTTTCTACGGAAAGCATGCTCAAGATGGAAGAGATGCGCGAGTACGCAAAAGAGCTTGCGAAGCTCACCGGATATTTGTATGCTGGCGAGCACGTGCCAAGCAGGATTGTGTTGCTTTGCAGGGATGAGAAGGCATTGAAAACAAGGATAATTGATTTTGGCACAATTGAAAAGGGAAAAGGCTGATAAGAAAGCGGGAATGAGATTATGTTGGGTTGAAGCAGTATGTGCGGGTGCAGCAAAAGTTGATTTTCAAAGTTGCGGGTGGGAATATGCTAAAAGCAATTTTGTTTGACTTGGATGGGGTGCTTGCGGATTCGAGGAGGAGCGCTGCGAAAAATATCGTGGACAGCCTTGCTGCCTTTGGGTACAAGGTGGGAATGAAGGATGTGTATGCGCACCTTACTGGGATAACTACAAGGCAGATAATATGGGCGCTTTTCCCGAAAATGAGCGAGAAGGAATGCAGGAAAGTGCGCCACGATGTTGCAAAGCGGGATCCGTCCGTGTGGAAAATGATAAAAAGGACGAAAATGTGCGCGCTGCTCCCGAAATTGGCAAGGAAATACAGGATTGCGGTTGTAACGAATCGGAGGAAATCTGCATACGGGGTTGTAAAGCACTTGAAGCTTGGGAAATATTTCAAGGCAGTCGTAACTATACTGGATGGGAAGCCAAAGCCTGCGCCGGACATGGTGAGGGTTGCGCTCAAAAAATTGCATGTGAAGAAAAGCGAGGCAATATTTTTCGGGGACAGCCTAATTGACATGCAGGCAGGGAAAAAGGCTGGCGTGAGGGCATTTAGGGTGAACGAGAAGACAACTGCAAAAGAACTTGGGAGAATTGTTGGGAAGCAGGAGGCACTGATGCGAAAACGCTAAGCAGGTTTGCCAATGCTTGCTCTTCCTTCTTCGTAGGAAACTTTTGCGTTTTTTTCAAAGATTTCTCCTTCAGCTACTTCTATTTCGCAGCGCGTGCGTTTGCTTACAAGGGAATTTTTGTAAAAGAGCGAAAGGTTTCCTTCTTCGTATTTGAGGCGGAATTTTTCAAGGGAAGTCTGCACAAGGCGCACGTTGCCCTCGCCCATAATGCACACGTCGTCAGCTGCAAAGGCAAGCCTTGAAAGCGCGTTTTGCGCGTCGGACTGCGTGATTTTTTTGTCCGCATTTTGAACGAGAGAGGAGAGCGAAAGAAGCGAGACTGAGAGCATTGCAAGCGCGAGCGCAGTTATGAGAAGAAGCTCGAGTGAAAGTTGGGCTTTCACTTTTACACCCTAGCGGCACTTGCCGTCAGTTGATGAACAGAAGCCGGATTTGCAGTCCTCATTGCCCACGCAATAATCCCCTGCGTTGCCTTTTGCGGCTTCCATTGCAGCGTCGGACTTGTCAAATACGGACTGTGAGCTTTTGTCTATTTTTGCAGAGGCAGTATTTGCCGTTTTGAGAAGCTGGCTGGCAACAAGGAGAACCAGAGCGAGTATTACCGCAAGGAGAATAAGCATTTCAGCAGAGAGCTGCCCCTTTCCCATAAGGGGATTTTTTATGCAAGGTATTTAACGCTTGCGGATTTTTAGCTGGAAAGCAGGTAGAAGCACGCAAACGTGAGGACGATGCCGAAAAGGAAAAGCGCTATGTTGTCGCGGCGGCTTGGGTGCACAACGTCCCGCGCAGTTATGAAGAGGAGGCATCCGCAGAAAAAGCTCACAAACGAGGATGCGATGTCCGTGCCGAGCCATGCTGCAAAAAGGGCGCCTGCGAAAAGCGCGAATGCGGCTATCTCCTGCTGGAATGGGAGCAGGTGCACTTTTCGCATAACGTGCCCGCCGTAAAGGGATGCAGTCACAACGCGAAGCGCGATTGGAAAGAGCAGGAAAAGCCACGCCTTGAAAGAAACGTCAAAGCCAAAGAGAAGAAGCATGCCGAACATGAAGGAGATGAGAATGAAACCAAGCAAATGCAGCCTTCCGACCGCGTATTTTATCTCCTTTGGGTGCATGTTGTGATACACGTGCTCTTCTATAAGGAAGAAGAGGCAGAAGCCGGCTGCAAAAAGCACGCTTGAAAGGAAATCGCCATCCAGCGCAATCGGAAGCAGAGTGAGAATGAGAACCCCGATTAGCATGCCTGCGTTGAAGCTCAGGATGCTGAAATAGTATCTTTCAACGTTTTTCTCAAACCTTATTGCGGCGTAAGAGAGGATGGAAATGAAAAATGCGAATGAGAGGGGAAGGATGTTTTCCATTTAAACCCCGAAAGCTCACTTTTTCTTTGGAAGCGGATTTGAGAAGGGCGCAAGAAGACGCGCAGCATTCTCAAGGGACTGTTGCACTTCCTTTTCGCTCTTTGCGCCCGTGCATATTACCTTGCCGTTTTTGAAGAGGAGCAGGGAACTTTTGGGATTCTTGAACTTGAAAATTGCGCCTGGGAACTGTTCGGGCTCGTATTCAACGTCGTGCAGCTTTGAGGCGATTGTGTAAAGCTCAAGCTCCACGCCAAATTCTGCTGAAGCAACAATGTTTACGATTGTGAATGTTGGCTTGAAATGCGGCTGGGGCTTGTTCTTTGCATATGGGAGGAGGAGCTTGAGCGTGCGGTCTATTGCGTGCTGCACGTCAGGCTCGCTCTTTGAGCCGGTGCAGATTACCTTGCCATTCTTGAATACGAGGAGCGAGGACTTGGGATTCTGGAGCTTTAGTATTGCACCTGGGAACTGTTCTGGCTCGTATTCAACGTTTGGAACCTTGGATGCGATTGTGTAGAGGTCAAGCTCTATGCCAAGGCTTGCGCTCGCAACTATGTTTTCGATGTTGAAGATGGGCTTTATTGCGGTTTTTTGTTTTTTTGCCATTGGCACCACCTGATGCCGCTCCTTAAGCCTTTTTAAACGGCAATATGGTTTATAAAGGGAAGGTATTTAAATATAGTGAGATGAAATGGGGAGCTTGCTGCTCTAATAGGCTAGTTTACCTTTTTTGGTGGTTTATATGAAACGGTCACTTGGAAAAATGTCAAAACGCTCGCGCCTTCTTGGCATGAGGAGGAAAGCGCTTTCCGTATCCGTGCAGTTGAAGAAATTCAAGGTCGGAAGCCGCGTGGTGATAGACCATCAGGCGCGCTATTCGGGAATGCCGCACCCAAGATACAGGGGAAGAAGCGGAGTAATACTTGCAACGCGCGGAAAATCTTACGAAGTTGAGATAAGGGACGGGCGCGCTAAAAAAATGCTCATAATACCTGCGGTGCACCTGAAATTGCAGGCTGTTGAGAAAAAGGTGAGCGCATGATTGGCAAAGTAGTTACGACCCCAAAACCAGTTACTCTTGCGCAGGTGGAAGAGCTGCTTGCAAAGCGCTCGGGAGAAGGGGACTTTGGTTATGAACAGCAGAAGAGCCTTGAATATTCCAAGAGGTTTGCGAAAGTGAGCGCGAAAAAAGCGCACGAACTCCTTGAGCAGCTGCAGGAGGAATTCGGGGTTCCGTACGAGGTTGCAGTAAAAATTGTGGATGTCATTCCAAAGCACCACTCACAACTGAGAGTGCTTATCGGGAGTGCGGGCGTATCTGAAGAAAAACAGAAAAAAATACTTGAAGTGCTCTCAAAAGTGAAGATAAAGCACGTTGAAGAGGCAAAGCCTGCTGAAGCTGCAGTTGAAGGCGCAGAACCAGTACAGGCAGTTGAGGAAAAGAAGGAGGAAGCAGATGGCGCGAAGAAGGGTTCGGTGGAAAATGTTGAAACTGATAAAGAAGGGAAAAAAAGCAAAAAAGCTGAAAAAGACGAAGAGAAAAAAGAAAAGAAATCCAAGAAAGAGAAAGAATAAGAAGGAGAAAGACTGTATGTTAAACACTGTGATAAACGGCTCGGATGCAGGTGTGCAAAATGGAAGAGTATGCATGGGTTATGGACTTTTTGCCGGACGGGCGGTCAAACGACCGCATGCGCGAGCCTATCGCACAACTCCTTGGCGAGCGGAATTTCACGCTTTTTGAGGCAAGCATAAAGCAGGGCGCAGTTGTAAAATTCGAGGACAGGTTGTACGTTGGAAAAGACCAGCGCGAGCAGGTTGAGAAAATAAAGAGGATTGAGTTTGATGAGCTTACTGCGGCTGCAAAGAACGAGCTTAATGCGGTCATAAGGAGGATTGTGATGCACCGCGAGGGCGAGTACGTGGACTTCTTCAACAAGAGCGGCTCTATTTCAATACGGCTGCACCAGCTTAATTTATTGCCGGGGATTGGAAAAAAGCACCTTGAGGAAATACTTGAAAAGCGCGACATCAAGCCATTTGCGAACTTTGCGGATATGAAGGAGAGGGTAACTCTTTTGCCTGACCCAATAAACCTCATTGTGATGAGGGTTGCTGAAGAGCTACGCGGGGACGCCAAACACTATCTTTTTGTAAGGCCGCCAATGCAAAAGCAGCCATTCTAGGCAGCAACGCGCAGGAAGCTTTTTAACATATTTTGTGCACTAATAACACGTATGGGAGGAAGCGTGAGCGGGCTTGCGCCCGCGTGCACACGCAGTTTGGAACCTAAGCTTGCTTCTTTTGAAAGGAAAGTTACTTCGGGCACTATTTGGAATAGGCTTAAGGCAAAGGCACTTTTGGACAGGGAGCCGGCGCATGCTAAAAAGACGCCGCAGGAACTCATTAACGAAGCACAGGATTTTAGGCAGCTTTATCGTGCAATGCGCAAAGCAGAATTCCATGTGCAGGCAGAAACAGGGGCGTCTGCGCGGCAGGCAATTGAAAGCATAGGGAGAGCAAGGAAGTACGTAAATGGCAGCATTCCGATTGATGATGCGATGTCGGTAATGAAGGTGCAGTTTGAGGGAGAGCTTAAGAAAAAGATCATGCAACTTCTAAATGCAGTGGTTCCTTACGAGGACAACGAAAGATGGACCATGATTTTTATCAGAAACACGTTTACGTGCGCGGGCGTTGCGCTGCTTGCGAAATTTGCAATTTTTGGCGAGGGGCATAACTCGGCAATGGTGGCGTTTATAGTGGCCCCGATGCTTTATACGATAGGCAAGGCATTCGTACTGCCCGCAAGGACACGCGTGCGATTTGTAGGGGAAAAATTGGTGCGCTTGAACGAAGGGGGAAGGGCTGCGGAAGAGATAATGCTGCTGGAATCGGAGAGAGCGGCAAAAACAGCCTGACGCTTTATATTCCCTTCGCGGCAAAAGTAGTATGCGCGCCGAGGTAACTCAGCCTGGTTAGAGTGCCAGACTCATAAATGGTTAATTTGTGAGTTATGAGCGGGAAACCGCTATGAATGCGTAAGCAGACTAATTAGTGGTCTCTGGAAGCCGCGAGTTCAAATCTCGCCCTCGGCACTCACGTTTTTGGCGGAAGCCGCGAGTTCAAATCTCGCCACCGAGGAAAGCAGAGTTTTCCGAGGCACCTGACCGGCAATTGCAATGCAATTGGAGGCGCCTGGCCGAAGGTCAGCCGCGCCGATAGGGCAGCGCGTCGATCAAACCCAAAGGTTTGCGAGATGCCTGCCCACAAGGGCAGTGCGTCGGCACTTCTCTTTTATAAAGCTACATTTCAAAATAAGTTCATGGATGCGAAACAGGAGGCAGGGGAAGCGGCTGCAAAGCTAGTGGAAGCAGGCACGGTTGTGGGACTTGGGACCGGAAGCACTGCAAAATTTTTCATAGAGGCGCTTGCGAGGCGGGAGAAGGAGGAGAAACTTGCGCTCACTTGTGTTGCGACATCGAATGCGAGTGAGGCGCTTGCAAAAAGCCTTGGGCTTAAAGTTGTGCAATTTTCAGCAGTTGGAAGGATTGATTTTGCTGCGGACGGGGCGGACAAAATTGACTCGAAGCTCAACCTCATCAAGGGGCTGGGCGGCGCGCTTGTACGGGAAAAAATAATTGATTATAGGGCTGAAAAGTTCGTAGTGATGGCGGATGAGGGGAAAGTAGTGAAGCAACTTTTCGGGATTGTGCCGGTTGAAGTCATTCCGATGGGCGCAAAGATAGTGTGCAGGGAATTAAAGGAAATCGGAGCGGTTGATGCAGCCGTAAGGGCGGATGGCGGGAAAACGTTTGTTACGGACAATTCAAACTGGATTGTGCATGCCGTTTTTGGGAAAATAAAGAACCCGAAGAAACTTGAGGCGCAAATAAACGAAATCGCTGGCGTTGTGGACAACGGGCTTTTCACAAGGAACGCAAAGTGCGCGCTTTTAGGCACCGGAAGCGGGGTGCGGGAAATTAAAGGGGAGGGATGAGGGCATGGCGCTTTCCGCATACGTTGTTGCAAACCCGAAAAAGCCCGCTGTTGCGAAAGTTAAGGAGGAGGTTGAGAAATTTCTGGCGGAACGCAAAGTCGGGATTTCTTCTGAAGGTAAGCTTCTTGTCACAATAGGGGGGGATGGCACTATTTTGCACAATAATAGGCATTTTGACAAGGATATTTTTGCGATAGGCTCCAAAAGCAGCTTCCTGTGCCAGGCAAGGCTTGAGAACTGGAGGGAAAAGCTCGGGAAAATTCTTTCAGGGTACAAGGTGCAAAAGAGAATGATGCTTGCAAGCGAGCTGGACGGCAAGAGATTGCCGGATGCGCTTAATGAGGTGTGCGCGCGGAACAAGGAGCACAGGATACTTGTGCTGGGGCTAGAAATCGGGAAAAAGTGGCATGAATTCCGCGCTGACGGGGTGATGTTTGCTACCCCCACTGGCTCGCCTGCATATTGCTATTCATGCGGGGGGAAGGAGCTTGCCGCGGATGCAAATGAATATCAGGCAGTTGCGATTGCGCCTTTTAGAAGGGAATTTGAGCCGGTAGTTGTGCCTGCGGAAGTGAAATGCAGGCTCATAGTGGAATCCGAATGCGATGCGGACGTAGTGATAGACGGGCAGGAGGTTTTCCCGCTCAAGCAAAAAAGCGTTGTGAAAGTGTGGGTGAGCGACAAGAAGGCGAAATTCGTAATTGTGTAGGGTAAATTTATGGGGTTTGTTGGAACTGCGCCAAGGAAAACAATACTTTTCGGGGAGCATTACGTAGTTTATGGGGCGGCTGCACTTTGCATTCCAATAGAGCCTGGCACAAGAGTGGAAATTGAACGGACAGGCGGGAAGGCAGGGGTGCGGCTGATAAGTTCCATAGGGGATGATTTTTTTTCTTCGGATGAGGCTGGCACGAACGAGAAATTTGAGAATTTGAGGGTTGCGTACTGTGAGTTTTTGAGGCAGGCGAAAGCAGGCGAGATGCCGATTGTTGCAAGGTTTTATGCGGAAAGTTCGCAGAAAGGAACAGGGATGAGCGCGTCCTTTGCAACGAGTTTTTTGAGGGCGCTTTGTGCTGCGTACGGGAAGAAAATGCCAAAGAAAAAGCTTTTTGAAATCGTGCAGAAAGCAGAGGAAATCGCGCATGGGGGGCGGGCAAGCGGGATTGACGCAACAACAGTGATAGAGGGAAAGCCGGTTTTGTTTGAGAAAAAATTTGCGCCAGTGAAATTTGTATTCAAGGCTGCAAAGGTGCAGCTTCCAAAGGATGCTTGCCTTCTTTTGTGCGACACGTTTTGCGGCGTGCGCTCTACTACGAAGGAGCTTATTGAAAAATTTGCAGAAAGCTATGGAGTGGGGGGGGCGGCTTCAAAATGGCAGAGGAAAAAAATTAGTGCGGATTTTGGGCAGGTTTTCAAGAAGGCGCGGGAAAACTTGAAAAAAACAGGGAGCATTGTGGAACTGGGCTCGTGCATGAATGCGAATCATGGGTTGCTTGCTGCACACTTGGTAAGCTCGGATGGGATTGAGAGATGCAGGGAAATCGCATTCGCACACGGGGCGTATGGGGCAAAGCTTAGCGGAGCAGGAGGGGAAGGCGGGTCGGTGCTTGTGCTGTGCGATGAAAAGGCGGCCGGAAAAATAATTGGAGCGCTGCAGGAAGCTGGTTTTGAGGCTGCGAAAATAAGGATGGCAGGAATATAAGGCAGAAAAGTGGGCACAGTCCCGCCTTATTTTCACTGCATAAAAGTAGGCTCTTCTTCTGGATAAAAGCGTTTGTCACGGAAATCGGCTCAGCCTGAGCCAAGTTTTAGGGTCGAGGAATCCAGGAATGTGAGCTCGATTTCTTTTATGATGCCGCCGTGCCCAATGGAAACCGAGAATGCGCTTATGCCTTTTTGGAGGGCTTGCTGCGCAAGGGTGGAGTTTGAGGACATCATGTCTATTTCAAAAATGCGGTAGTATTCTGCCAGCCAGCCGATTGGGTCGTTTGTGAGCTGGGCTGAATTAAGGCAAAGTGAAAAGGACTTGTTTTCCGGCTCTTGCACAGTTGGCTGGAGAAGCTCGCCTGCGTCCTCTTCGTGGAAGCTTTTGTAGTCTGCAGAGGGCTTGAGAAGGGCTATCCTTTGGTACTTTCCTTGTTCGCCTGCGCGCAATATTGGGCATAGGTTGTTTTTGCCAAGGCAGGATAATATGAAGCGGAGTACTGGGACCATGTTCCCTTCATTGAAATGGCTGTTTATCGCATCTGCGAGGGCGCTTGAGCGAAGGGAATAGTAAGTATCCATGTCAACTGCCATTGTTGTTTGATTTGCGCCATTTTCGTTGAGAACTTCAATTGCGGCAGCAACAGTTGAACCATTGTCTTCGGCTATAGAAAGCCTGCCAGTAAGTGGGCGAAGCCTTGCTGCAAACGAAACGGAAGGCGGGTTCCTTTGAAGCCTGTCCTGGAAGTCGCCTAATTTTGTGCCGAGGCGGTTGAGCCTTTCAAGCAATCCGATTGTGTCTGCGCCAGGCAGGCTCAGGTTGGTCTTTATGTTTTCAAAGTCTTCTGAAATTAAATGAAGTATGCCCGCATATTCCATGCAGAGGGCGCGCGGATAGGCCATTATGAGCTTCCTTGTTGCACGCATGCGCTGCGCAATGGAATGAATTTGCCCGTTTGCATCTGCTGGAATTGGAAGCTTTCGCTGTACTTGCGCCATGCGAGTATTGTGCTCACAAAAATATATAAAATGCAACCCTGTGCGCCCCTAAAGGCCGCTTTCCATTGAAAATTCCTGGAGAAACTCCTCTTCCATAAAATGCAGTTTTGCAGGGAGTATGAGGACTGCCGGGAGGTCGTCCGTGTGCCCGTCAAGGAGCGCTGCAAGCGAAGAATATATGCGCCTCTGGGTTGGCCAGCCGACGCGAGAAAGAAGCACGAAATTAGTTGCGTGCGAGATTATGCCTTTCTTCTTTTCCTCCTCCATTGCAAGCAGTTCGCGAAGCGCATCTTTTGGCTCAAGGTGCGTGCCTTTTTCATCCAAATCAAGCAGGAGAAGGGTGTGGAGGTTGCGCGAAAGATTATCTTCAATTGTGTCGTAAGGGGAGGATGGCTTGAAATTCTCTTTCCATTTTGGGATTGTGACTATTTTTCCAAAGCGATATGCCTGCAGGCCTGACTCGCCGATTGCGGCTGAGAGGATGGATGAGGAATGGATTACCTTTGCCGGGATATTTTTCTTTTGGGCTGCAAGGAGGAGGGAAATGTGGGTTGTTGCGATTAGGGGGTCGCCTGCAACAAGTAGGCAGGCATCGGAATCTCCTGCGCACGCATCAAGTATTTCTTTTTCATTCTCAACGTCTGCGCGCGCAAGCAGCCTTATTTTTTTGTTGCACAGTTTTTCAATGCGGGAAAGCGTGCCCTCGGTTAGTATGGAAGTGTAGCTTTCAGCAAAAATAATGCTGCAGCTTTTTAGCGCAGCAAGTGCGCGAAGGGACATGTCGTTTTCGTCGCATATCCCTATTCCTATGAGATAGAGCATAAAACCCACTGGAAAATAGGTTCGCCAAAATATATAATGCGTGCTGGAGAAAGGGCTGCATGAAGCTGTGCAATGCGTGCATCAAAAACCGCAGGGCATTCTGCCCGCACAATTTCTCCGCAGAGCTTGCGAGGGAGATAACGCCGCAGCTCAAGCAGGACATTTTCGGGCCCACTCCGCCGAATATTTTCGTGGGGCACAACTTTTATCCAAAAGTGTATGCAGGCCCGACTGTTGCCGTGGGAGAAGTTCTGGACTCGCCTGCTGACTGGTATGGCATGGATTTTGGGGGCATTATAAGACAGAGGGCAATGCAGGTGCAGGGAAGGAAAATGATGGGCATACGCCCGCAGGGGAGGATGATTGAGCAGGTGCGCGAGAGCATAATGTCAATAAAGCCAATTGATGTTGAAGTGAAATTTTCAAATGTGCCAAAATTTGAAGTTTCGTACGATGAGGTGCATTCGCCTGCAGGGCCAAGCGCGCCGATTGAGAAATTGGAAATTGCGGACAATCCAAGAATTCCAAAAAAAGTGGATGAGGTCGTGCAGGAGGGCGTGAAAGCGGCTGATGCGATAGGTGAACTCGCGCTGGAAGGGTTTGACAATTATTACATTACGAAGCTGCTCACTGCGGGCGTGCTGGGAAGGAAAGCAGAGAAAAAATTGGTTCCTACGAAATGGGGCATTACCGCAACTGATGACATGCTGGGAAAAGGCATCATGGAAAAAATAAGGGGAATGGCGCACACGAACTGGCACTGTGTTTATTCGAACACGTATTTGCACAACCATTTTGAGGTTCTCCTTATGCCAGGCGCGTGGGAGTATGAGCAGTTTGAGACGATGGTGTATGCAAACCGATGGGGCGACATCAGCGAGGAATACGAGCCGCATTGGGGAAGAAGCGAATATGCAAAGCGCCAAGGCGGAGGGTATTATGCTGCGCGGCTGGGTGTTGCGGAGGGGCTGCAAAAAATCGGGAGGCAGGCGCGCGTTGTCCTGTTCAGGGAGATTGGAGAGGGATATATTATACCGTGCGGAGTATGGGAAGTGCGCGAGAATGTCAGGCACGCGTTTTTGGGAAGGGCGGAGAAATTCGGGAGCCTGCAGGAGGCGCTTGGGGTTATTTCAAGCAGGCTGAAAATACCAATGAGGGAATACGAGAAGAAAAGCAGGATACTGCGGCAAAGCAGATTGAATGATTTTTAATCTTTGGTGCGCAGGTCATATTATGGATGCAAAAGAAGTTGCGGCTGAAATTGTGCAGGGCGCAAAGGATGCTGCAAAAAAACTCCATATCACAACAATGACTGTTGAGGTCGGGGAGCTTGCGACTATTTCTGTGCCTGACCTTGCAAAGGAAATTGCGCTGCTTCTTCCCTTTTCTTCTATTGATATTGAGGGGAAAAAGGCGAAAGTGAGATGCGAATGCGGATTTTGCGGCTCGCCTGAAGTAAAGACAAGCGGCTCGGAGGGAACGCCGGACTTTTCATGCCCAAAATGCAAAAAGAAATACCCGCAGGTGCTCGAGGGGGACAGCGTGGAACTGAAAGACATTGAAGTTGAATGAGCCAATGCCAAGCTTGTGTTATACGCCGTATTTTTAAGAAAAGGGTGAGAAATAGCGTTGGTGAGAACATGAAAACGCTAATGGTCTATTACACGCCAAGGGGCGAGCAGTCTGCAACAAAAGAGCTTGCGGATTATTTTGCAACGCTTGTGAAGGGCGAAGTTGAGAAGCTGGACATCGGGAAGGATTTGCCTCCTGCGTTCTCAAATCAGAGCATTGGGGCGTATTACAAGAAATATTACGGGAAGCAAGAGCTGGAGGGAGGGGAAGAAAAGCTGATGGGCGAATTTGAGAAACTGTGCAAGCAATTCGTGTCTGCGGACATCGTGGTGCTTGCATATCCCATGTACA
>Ga0172369_10004417_pt1 | contig 17872 bp, 17 predicted proteins | sample LakKiv25m_FD_114539 | JGI IMG/M metagenome (GOLD analysis project Ga0172369, IMG submission 114539) | Freshwater microbial communities from Kabuno Bay, South-Kivu, Congo - kab_022012_11.25m | ecosystem: Environmental > Aquatic > Freshwater > Lake | place: Democratic Republic of the Congo...
ATTTCTCATTTCCGTGCTTGATGGCTACTCCCGATATGTACTGCATCATGAAGTCAGAACGCATATGACTGAGCATGATGTTCAACTTACAATCCAAAAAGCTAAGGAAAAGTATCCGGAAGCCAAAGGAAAACTTATTACCGACAATGGCGCTCAATTTATTGCTAAAGAGTTTAAGTCTTTTGTTCAACAACTTGAGCTTATTCATATTAGAACATCGGTCGCTTATCCGCAGAGTAACGGTAAAATAGAACGATTCCATCGTACCATTACTCAAGAGTGTTTAAGAGTTAAAAGCAGCCCTACAATTGTTGATTTGAAAGAAATGATTGCTGAGTACATTAGACACTACAATACTTCAAGGTTACACGGTTCTTTACATTATTTAACGCCGGAAGATTATTTGCTCGGTCGTAAAGATGAGCGATTAAAGTTAAGAGAAAACAAAATGATTATTGCCGAACAAAGCAGAGCTCAATATTGGGCTGAAAAACTGAAAGCCTCTTGAGCTTTTTTCCATTATTTATTTTAATAAAAGTTACTTTTCCCTTGAACCTTTACATCGGAGCTGGCTCAGTAGTTACTAAAAAATTTCCGACAAATGCTATCATAGGAGGCGTGCCAGCAAAAATTATAAGAATGCGTGGAAAACCGTAAAAAGTTATATGATGTATTTGAAAGAAATATTTTTTATTTATAGGATTTTATCCTGAGCGATTTTAATAAAGAATTTAGCAAAGGTACTTTTTGGGTTGCGTTCTCTCAATATGCAAATCAAATAATTGGGATATTGATTGGAGCTATACTATCCAGACTTCTTAAACCTGAAGAGTTTGGTATAGTTGCCATGGTATTAGTATTTACAGGCTTTTTTTCAATATTTAATGATGCAGGAATAAAAAGTTTTATAATTCAACATCCCAATTTAACTAAAGCAGATTCTTCTTTTGTTTTCTATATTGGTATTTGCTTAGGCGGAACTTTTACTTTGATATTATTTTTAGCTGCTCCTTATGTAGAAGAATTTTATCAGTTCAAAGGATTAACGGATGTTACAAGGGTATTAAGTCTCCAATTTTTAATCTCATCAATTGGCTTTGTTCCAAGGGGAATTATCGAAAGGAATTTAAAATTCAAAATCTCCGGAATGATAGAATTAAGTTCCTCAATTGTAGGCGGTGTGATTGGTGTAATACTTGCGTTTATGAATTTTAGCTACTGGGCGCTTGTTTATAGAAGCCTTGTTACATATATACTAATGGCTATTTTATTATTTATATATTCAAAATGGCGACCAATATTTAAAATAAGAAGTATAGAATTTAAAAGATTCCTAAATTATTCAGGAAACCTTACCTTGTTTGGGATTATAAATTATTGGGCTAGAAATTTTGATAATCTATTAGTAGGGAAATATTTGGGTTCTTCTTCATTAGGATTTTATAACAGAGCTTATAGTTTAATGACATATCCTATTACGTTGTTTAGCAGTGTAATCAACCCAGTTTTACATCCGATTTTTTCACGTGTACAAACTGATATAACACAAATACGGCAAAATTATTTGAAAGTATTAAAATTATTAGCAATAATTAGTTTTCCATTTATGACTTTCCTTACAATTAATGCGGAAAGTGTAATTACTATTGTGTGGGGAGGGCAATGGAAAGAATCAGTCCCGATCTTCAGAATTTTGGGTGTTGCTTCACTTTTTCAGCCAATTCTGAATACTACCGGTAGTATTTTTTTGGTGCGTAATAAAACTGATTGGCTGTTTCGCGTCGGTATAATAAATACGTTATTAATTATTCTAGGCTTTATAGTTGGATTAAAATATGGACTATTAGGAGTTTCGGCCGGATATACTGCTGCATTCTTTATTATGTTAATTCCAACGCTGTATATAGTTTTCAATAAATTGCTGCAAGGTTCTTTATCAGAGTTCTTTGATAATATTTTAGTGGCTTTATATATGGTTATCATTATTTCTATATCCAATATATTGGTAATATACTTTGTAAATAATTTATATTTTTCATTATTAATTAATACCATAATTTCTTCAATAATCTTTTTAATAATTATAAGATATTATGAAAAACTATTATTTTGGAAATTAAAAAATTATTTGAGAAATTATTTTGTAAAAATTCTATCGACTAGGAATTCTTAATGAAAAGGATGTTATATTATTCTGAAACTTATTATCTTAATCATGGAGGAAGAACACATGCACGTGAATTTTTTAATGCCCTTAAGATTCATAAAGATGTAGAAAAGGCAGTGATTTTCCCATCTGAAGAGAATCAAAATGAATATTTCTCAAATCAAATTAATAATAAAAATGGATTGCTATATATTATAAAAAGTATAATTAAATTTTTCATCCCTCAAAAAATAAGAACGACTTTTCGATTATATAGTCCATCTCAATCTATATTTAACTTATTAGCACAAACAATAAATAAAGAAAAACCGGATCTCTTGATATTAAGGCACACTAATTCTTTTAAATACTTAAATTGGCTAAATAAAAAATTCTCAAATTTAAAAGTAATTGTTGAGTTTAATGCATCTGTTTTTGGAGAAGGACCAGCAGATGTTTATTTTGTAAAGTTTTGGCGTAAACAAGAGATCAAAAGTCTTTCATTAGCTAATAATATTAGTGTAGTGTCTTCATATTTAAAAAATTATTTAATAAGATATAATCCTAAATTAGAAAGAAAAATTATAGTTAATCCAAATGGTGTTGATATAGAAAAATTTAGTTTAATTTATTCAGAAGATAAAAAAAATAAAATGCGGAATGAGTTGAATATACCAAATGATGCAATAGTCTTTGGCTATATTGGTGGTATGGAAAAATTTAGAAGGTTACCGGAAGTTGTTGAAAAGTTTGCAAAGCTAAGAAGTAAGGGCTATACTAAAATATTTCTTCTGCTTATTGGTAATGGAACTGATTATAACGAAGTCAATATAAAATATAATAACTACAAAAATAGTTTTAATAGCTATTTTTATTCGAACGATGAGTGGGTGTCATATGAAGAAGTATTAAAATGGATTAGTATTTTTGATGTGGGAATATTCTTCTTTACTAATCCTTATGGTTCTCCATTAAAAATATTTGAATACGCAGCATGTGGATTACCAATTATTGGCCCCGACGCTCCTTCCTTAGATTATGAAACAGGTAGGGAATTATGCCATAAACTTGTGAAACAAGACGGTAGTAATTTTGATGAAGCAGTTATTGACGTTTATAAAAATATAGATAAATTAAAAATAATTTCACAAAATAATATTGATATAGTAAAGCGAAAATATACATGGAAAGCTAATGTTGATAGAATATTAAATTGTGTTAGTTGATAAAATGAAAAAAATTACATTTAGTAAATATTTACCTCTCTTTTTTCTGCTTTGCTTCAGTGGAAATCCAATTATTACATCAGAAGATTATTCAAAAACTTTATTAGTCGTATATACTTTTTTATTTTCATTTTATACATTAAATATGATTGGCTGGCGGATTGAGAAAAAAATTATCCAACATTTTTTTTTAATCATATCATTTATTACAATACTTGTTATTGCACAACTAAAAATATTGGGTTCCGTGAGTTATCCTGGTGTTTTTGCATTTATATTAAAAATATTTCTTGGATTGGTTACTATATTATACTATAAATATGAAAGCATAAATGTGCTTTACCTATATATTAAAATAATGGTATTTCTGGTAATTGTAAGCATTCCATTATTTATAATTAATCAATTTGGAAGTTTTGGTATTGATTTGACAAATACTAGGAGTAAATCGATAATAATTTTTACAACCACTGTTTTTACTAAATATATAAAAACACCATTTGATTTGATTAGAAATGCAAGTATGTTTTGGGAACCTGGTGCATTCTCCGGCTACTTAAATTTAGCATTAGTATATATTATTATGTTAAATAAAGGATTTAGGATAGGAAAATATAAAAGAGAAATTTTATGGATTGGAATAGGCATTTTTACTTCAATGTCAACTGCTGGTTATATAATTTTCGGCATTTTTTTTGGCATTTATGTGCTAAAAAATTACAAATGGGGAAAAATTATTGTTGTGCCTGCAGCAATATTTATTATTTACTTTTCATTTACATCGCTTCAATTTTTGCAAAACAAAATTGATGAACAGTATTATGGAGCGTTGGATTATCAACCCGGTGATTATACAAATACAAGATTTGGTTCTTTACTTTGGGATTACGACTACATCAAATCGCAACCTATATTTGGTAATGGTTTAAGTATTGAAACAAGATATCGGTTTGATTATTATTTAATATCAGCAGATGTAGGCAATGGAAACGGTTTTTCTAATTTTATAGTTGGCTGGGGAGTACCTTTCTTTTTATTTTGGCTATTTAATGTTTACAAATTTTCATATAGTATTTCAGAATCGAAAATAGTCGGTTTAATGATAATATTTATTATAATTTTCATTTTACAGGGTGAACAATTTCTTAATTATCCACTCTTTTTAATGTTTTTTATTTTCCCTGTTATTTATCAAAATGAAAAAGAATTATTATCAAAATATTAGTTTAACTTTTTAATCACAAAAACAAAAGATAAATATGGATAAGATTATACCTATATCGAAACCGACAATAACTTCAAAAGAGATAAAGTATGTAAATAATGCAATAAAATCTGGATGGGTTTCCTCACTTGGAGAATTTATTAACAAATTTGAAACTAAATTTGCTGATTATTGTGGGGCAAAATATGCTTTAACAACCGCCAACGGAACAGTTGCTTTACATCTAGCATTAGTTAGTTTGGGAATTAAAAAAGGAGATGAAGTAATAGTGCCTGACTTAACTTTTATTGCAACTGCTAATGCTATAAAATATACAGGCGCCACTGTAGTCACTGTAGATATATGTAAGGAAAATCTTTGCATTGACCCCAAAATGATTGAAAAGGCAATAACAGCTAGAACAAAGGCGATAATTCCAGTCCATCTTTATGGACATCCAGCAAATATGAATGAAATAATGGAAATAGCAACACGGTATAATCTTAAAGTTATCGAAGATGCCGCTGAAGCGCATGGGGCAAAGATTAATAATAAATCTGTTGGATCTTGGGGAGATTGTGGCGTTTTTAGTTTCTATGGTAATAAAATAATAACTACTGGAGAAGGTGGCATAATAACTACTGATAAAATTGAACTGTATAATAGGATGGTTTTTTTAAGAGATCATGCAATGTCAAAGCAAAAAAAATTTTGGCATACAGAAACAGGGTATAATTACAGAATGACTAATCTTCAGGCGGCTTTGGGGTTGGCACAATTGGAAAGAATTGATAAAATAATCAAAAAAAAAATAAAAATTTTTACTTGGTACAAAGATGAATTAGGAAAATATGACAATTTTTTAATTTATAAAAATTCCCCGGAATTTTTCTCGGTATTTTGGATGGTAGCTATTCAAATTTTAAGTATTACAGAAAAAGAAAGGGATAATTTACTTTACCAACTAAAGATTGTTGGTATAGATAGCAGACCATTCTTTTACCCTATATCTGATATGATCAAAGTCAAAACAACTGCAACTCCCACAGCACATGAAGTTTATAGTAAAGGATTCAATTTACCTAGTTACTACGATATAACCCATCAACAGGTAAAATATATTTGTAATAAACTGATACAAATATATGAAAAGCAATAATTGAAATTTGGTTGTTAAGTTTTCATTTTTTTAGGATTATTTACACGGCATGAGAATACTTTGGATTAGCCCAGACCCTTTACGAACAGAAATTAAAAATTCTAAATCAAGTAGCGGATTTTGGAAAGAAGAAATTTATAAATTAGTAAATAATAATTTAAGTAATAAAATTGTTTTTGCATCGCCGTCCAATAAAAGAGAATATAACATCCAAACTGGACAATATTCATTTCGTTGGGAAAATAAATTAAAATACAAAAAAATATCAAATACTACAATTAAAGATATCTTATGGATAATAAATGATTTTAATCCTGAAATTATTCATATTCATGGAACAGAGCTTCCATTTGGTTTAATTTCACAATATACTAATATTCCAGTGGTAATTTCTCTTCAAGGATTTTATTCCGAATCATTTGTAGCCTTATTGGGCAATATACCATTATCAATTTGGAGAAAAGAATTAACGTTAAAAGAATTTATTCTGAAAAATAGTTTTATGCATTTACATAACTATTGGTTTTTTAATTCAAATCTTGAAAGAAAAACAGTTGAATTAAACAATTTCTTTATAGGCAGGACTTGGTTTGATAAAAATTTTATTAAAAAAAATAACGCTACAGCAAAGTATTTCCATGGGAATGAACCTTTAAGAGATAATTTTTATAAAACCACATGGAAATTAGAAGAAATTAACAGATATTCGATTTATATAAGTTCATTTTATAACCCTTTAAAAGGATTCCATATACTTTTATCAGCACTGAAATACCTTATTAATGATTTTCCACAAATAAAAATTATTGTGCCAGGTAATATTTCATTTAAGATGAAAAATAGATTTACTGGAAACTCATATTATAGGTATTTATATAAAATGATTAATGAGTATAAATTAGGAGATAAGATATTATTTGTCGGAAGATTAAATGATATCGAGATTTCTCATTATTTATCTAGTGTACACATATTCTGTATGCCATCATTAATTGAAAATAGTTCGAATGCATTGGGTGAAGCACAACTAATCGGAGTTCCAAGTATTGTGTCTTCAGATTGCGGTGGCACTTTGTCTATAATAAAAGATAATTATAATGGACTTAATTTTTATAAGGGAGATTCTTATGATCTTTCGTTGAAAATAAGAGAATTGTTTTCTAGTGATGCTCTTGCTAACAGACTTTCAACTAATAGTAGAAAATTTGCCAAGGATTTTTATAATCGTGATAAAATTAAATTACAATACTTATCGATATACAAAGAGGTATTAAACCATGCGTGTTTTACTCAGTGATACAACTTTTTCTTACATTTTTCCAGGTGGGAAACAAACCCTTGCATTTCAATTATACAATTATTTAAATAAATATGGCATTATTACAGACTATGAAAATTGGCACGATCCCAAGTTGACGGGAGATATCATTCATTTTCTTGGGTTTAACGATTTTAATAAAATTAAAATTCTAAAAGAACGTGGATTTAAACTAGTTTATACTCATCTTCTTGACGGAATAACTAATTTATCAAGTTCAAAGCGAATGTACCATTTAATAAAAAATAAAATAGTTAAGAATTTATTCCCTGAAAAATTTAATGCTATGTTCGCATGGAAAGCCCTCAAATATTTTGATGCATTAATTTATAGCCATGAAAACGATCGACAGACTGCTATCAAATTGTACAATGTTGATCCCCCAAAAGCATTTGTTATTCCAATGGCTTTGGAGTTCATTGATCGTTACAAAGGTGGGAAAGAAGATGTGAACCCCAAATATTTGGTTAGTCTTGCGTCTATTGTTCCAAGGAAAAATGCAATTTTTACTGCTAGAATATGTAAGCATGAAAAAATCCCTATAAAGTTTATTGGACCTTCTTTTGGTGAACAATCTGCATATTTTCAGCAATTTAAATTAGAAATAAAAGATTCTTGTGTGGAATATCTTGGTTTTTTACCGGAAGAAGAAAAAATTGAAATACTAAAAAAGGCCTCAGGCTTTGTACTTTTAAGTTTTGGGGAGAGTGGGTGTATATCAATCTATGAAGCTGCCGCTGCAGGGTTACCCTTACTATTATCCAATTTACCATGGGCAAAAAATTATGAAAATCCGAATAATATTTCATTTTGTTCGAATAATGATTATGATAAAGCATCCAAAATTATGCGAGATTTTTATGAAAGAACAAGAAAACAAAATGAGCCATCATTTACTGTACATTCATGGGATGAAATAATTCGGGACTATGAATCGATTTATTATAATGTTTTAGCGAGAAAGTAGTGAAATGTTGATTGCTGTTTTAATTACCTGTCACAACCGAAAGGAAAAAACATTAAAATGTTTGAACGCATTATATGCGTGCATTGCACCGGAAGGTTTAAGTTTTGAAGTATTTTTAGTAGATGATGGAAGTACAGACGGTACAAGCGAAGCGGTTAGCGATAATTATCCTGATGTTAATTTAATAAAAGGGAATGGCTATTTATATTGGAACAAAGGAATGCGGCTTGCTTGGGAATTTGCCGCCGAGACAAAAGATTATGATTTTTATTTTTGGTTAAATGATGATACAGTATTAGATGCGGATGCGATTAAAAATTTGTTAGAAAATTATTTTGAAGCAAAAGAAATTGAGGATAAAGCAGCGATAATTGTTGGTGCTTGCAGGAAATATGAAGACATCAATGAATTTTCTTATGGTGGAAGAAATGATAATGGTCCGGTAATCCCTAATGGAAAGCTGCAAGCTTGTAAATATATAAATGGTAATGCAGTTCTTGTTCCGAAAGATATTTATAAAAATATAGGATTTTTATCAAGAGAATATACTCACACTATAGGTGATTTTGATTATGGTTTAAGAGCTTTGGAATCAGGATTTAGATGCTATACAACAAAAGATTATATTGCTACTTGCCCACAGAATAATGTAATTCCTGTTTGTTTTAACCCAAACATACCTTTATTAAATAGACTACATTCATTAAGATCACCTAAAGGACTTAACTTAAGTGAATATAATGCATTCCGAAAAAGGTTTTGGGGATGGAGATGGATAATTTTTGCAATTAAAGCATATGCAAAAGCAATTAGTCCAAGATTATTATATAGTATGTTAAAATCAAGAAATGAAATATAAATGTTAGCACCTGTTGTTCTATTTACATATAGCCGCGTCTCTGAGGCGAAGCAGACAATTGATTCTTTGAGAAATAATTTTTTGGCACAAGAAAGTGATTTGATTGTGTTTTCAGATGGAGGTAAAGATGAGCAATCATGGGATCAAGTAAAAGAAGTGCGTGCATTTTTACATTCAATTAATGGTTTTAAATCGATTCAAATTATAGAGTCACCGATTAATAAAGGATTAGCTAATTCTGTAATTGATAGTGTTACTAAAATTCTTGAAAGTTATGATAAAATTGTTGTACTTGAAGATGATATTGTTGTAAAAAGAAATTTTCTTAACTATATGAATCAAGCTTTAGATTTTTACGAACAAGATACTAGCGTCCAATCAATAAATGGTTTTTCTCCGAAAATTAAAACGAAGAGTATTGATCAAGTATATTTCTTAAATAGAACTTTTTCGTGGGGGTGGGGAACATGGCGAAATAGATGGGATGCTCGAATTTTTGATAGAAAAATTATTTACAACGTAATTAATGATCGTATATTAAAGGATTTTAAAAAAAAATGTGGAAATGATATTAGTAAAATGCTAGTTAACGCAGTAAATAATAAGAATAATTCATGGTATGTTTTCTGGGCATTTGATCATTTCCTAAAAAAAAATATAGCTGTATATCCAGTCTATTCGAAAACTTCAAATTTAGGATTTAATAAAAATGGGACTCATTGTTTAGGCATTAATACTTATATTTCACTAGAAGACAACGGAGAATCCACTAGATTTAAATTTATTAAATATGAAAGAATAAACAAAGAGATAGAATACGAATTCCTTAAATACTTTCGATTTGTGCACAAATTATGGTTTAGATTAAAGTTACTTAAAAATTTAGATGGTATCAGACAAGTAATTAATGAAATTGAAAATAAATATTTAAGAAGAGAATAATGAAAAGCATATCCAATATTAAACCAGGGCGTTCTAGAATATACCATTTATTTAGACAACCTTTTAATTATTTGCGGACATTGATAATAATTTTAGCAAAAGCTAGGTATACTAAAGTTAAAGGGTTTACTAGAATTTCTTTTAGTGTTAAAATGTGGTCTCCAAATAAGAAAATACTTTTTGGAAATAATGTGCAAATTGGTGGTGGAAGTGTCATTAATTGTGACATAGAATTTGGAAATAATATTCTAGTTGCACAACAAGTCTCTTTTATAGGGCGTCGTGATCATATTTATAATATTATTGGGAGAACATTATGGGACAGTCCTCATGGCGTTATAGAAACAACTAAAGTTGAAGATGATGTTTGGATCGGCCATGGCTCGATTATTTTGTCCGGAGTTGTAATTGGAAAAGGTTCAATCGTAGCTGCCGGTTCTGTCGTGTCAAAGAATGTTGAGCCTTACTCTATTGTTGGCGGAAATCCCGCAAAAATATTAAAAAAAAGATTTACAACCGAAGAAATTATTTTACATGAAAAAAAAATAAAATTAAATGGGAAAGGATAAAGATGGATATAATCGTTTATGGAGCTGGGCGTGCCTCAAGAATAATAATAGAAGTTTTATCAGCACAAGGTCATAACATAATTGGGCTAATAGATGATAACTCAAGAATTCATAACAACGAAAAATATGGAATAAAAATCTTGGGGGATTATTTTTATTTATTGAAATTTGCAAAGGAAAAGGATTTTTTTGTTTCAATTTCAATTGCAGCTCCAAATTTAATGGCAAATAGAGCAATAATTTTTAATAAACTCAAAGATGAAGGACTTAATTTTATTAATGTAGTTCATCCTACTGCATATATTAGTCCTTCAGCAAATATAGGTGTTAACAATTTTATTTCACCTTTTGTATCAATTGATGCTGGAACTATTATTGGGGATAATAATAGAATTTGTACGCATGCAACTATTGATCATGATTGCACTTTAGGAGATTCAAATTTTGTCGGCCCAAAAGCATATATTGGAAGCTGCAGCCAAATTGGCAATAATAGGATCTTTGATACTGGGCAAATAGTCCCTCCTTTTTCTGAAATTAAAAATTGATATTTTATTAAGTAATTTTTTATAGCTTTAATTAATCACAATCAGAATACTTGAAACTTCTCTTCATAAGTCATCACATGATTTCAAAACCACATTTTACAAACAGAGCTTTTGCAATTGCAAAGTATATGGCTCAAGAAGGTCACGAAGTTACTGTCCTAGCAACAGCCAATAATAATAGATTTTTTAGTAATAAAACTAAAAAAAATGGAGTTGTTTTAATTGAAATGCCAGACCTTTTATGGGGTAAATTAAGATCTGGATGGGATCTGTGGAGTGGGATATGTAGGTTAGCTTATTTGATTAAAAATGCAAAGAATTTCGATTTAATCCATTTATTTGAATCAAGACCAGCAGTAGTTCACCCAATACAGATTATGCGAATATTCTATTATGTTCCTGTGTTGATCGATTGGGTTGATTGGATAGGGCGTGGAGGAATAATGGAAGTGTTAAGACCCGCATGGTATCGGATTATATTTGGAAGGATTGAAACATTCTATGAAGAGTACTTTAAAAATAAGTTTGAAGGTATAACGGTAATTTGTGACGAGCTTAGGAATCGTGCTTTAGGACTTAACATAAGTAATGAAAATATATTAAAATTACCGGTTGGCTCGGAAGTAATTGTCGATACCGAAAGTGTGAATAAAAGAAAAAACCGAGAAGGATTGAAAATCTCTTCAAGTTTTAAAATAATAGCCTTTTCAGGTGTAGACGCAATTTTTGATTTTCCTATAATTCTTGAAACATTGAAATTATTACTAAGAGAGGATGACACCTACAGACTAATGGTAACCGGGAATGCCGGTAAGAATATTTTAAAGTTGATTAAAGATTATGATTTGCAACAAAGAGTTATTTTAACAGGCTTCTTATCTTATGAAGAGTTTTATCGGTATTTAGCTTGTGTGGATATTTTTTTGCTTCCTTTTCCAGATACGATATATAATAGAGGGAGATGGCCTAGTAAAATAAACGATTACCTCTCTATCGGTAGGCCAATTGTTACAAATGCGGTAGGCGAATTGAGGGAACTTTTTGCAAATTATAAGATAGGTGCTTGCGTCAATTATGATGCAGGTGATTTTGCTCGAGAAATATCAAAGATATTCTCAAACGAAAATATGTATAATGAATATAGTAAAAATGCGCTTTTTGTCGCAAAAAATATTTTAAGCTGGTCAAAGTTGGTTAATGACCTTGAACATTTTTATTCAAAATTTACTAATAACAATAATGAAAAAACCAGTTTATCGATTGTTGAAACGTCTAATTGACATATTCTTTAGTGCGCTGTTTTTGATACTACTTTCTCCGTTCCTCATAATCATAAGTGCGTTAATAAAAATTGATTCAAAGGGACCCGTAATATTTAAACAAACAAGAGTTGGTTTGAAGGGGAAGACATTTCCGTGCTATAAGTTTCGGTCAATGATTTATAATGCTGATCAAAAAAAATATCACGAGTTTATTCGTAAAGCCATTACCGGTGTATATGAAGAAGGTATTGCTTCGAATCATGTAGAATTTAAAACAAAAGACGATAGATTGACCAGAGCTGGGAGATACCTAAGATTAACCAGTTTCGATGAATTACCACAGTTTATAAATGTAATAAAGGGCGAGATGAGTATTATAGGACCGCGACCCGATGTACCAGAATCTGTGAAGTTTTATTCTAATTTTGAAAAAAAAAGGTTAGAAGTAAAACCGGGAATTTCAGGCTGGTGGCAAGTTAATGGTCGGAGTAATTTGTCTCTAAAGCAAATGTTTTTTTTAGATAATTATTATGTAGACAACCAAAGTACCTGGCTTGATATAAAAATATTTTTAAAGACAATAGTGGTTGTTTTTTCAATGAAAGGTTCAGGATAAAAGGAGAAGTTATGGAATTAAAAAATAAGAAGATTTTTTTAATAGGTGGAGCTGGTTTTATAGGTAGTAATGTTTTGGATCAATTATTGACTAGTCAAAATAAGGTTACAGTATTTGATGATTTTTCGACCGGGGAATATAAAAATATTGAACATCCGATTGACGGTGACAAATTATCGGTTATTAAGGGCGACATAAGAGATTTTAATACATTAAGAGCCTCCATGAAAGGCCATGAAATAGTGATAAATATGGCTACGGTTTGTTTACGGGTTTCAATCAACGATCCATTTTATGTTGAATCAGTTAATTCTATGGGAGCTTTGAATGTGTGTCAAGCTTGTTTAGAAAATAAAATAGAAAGATTAATATATATATCTTCGTCTGAAGCGGTAGGGACTGCAAAATATTTCCCCATGGACGAAGACCATCCTTGTCAACCCACAACCGTTTATGGTGCCACAAAATTAAGTGGAGAATCGCTTGCAAGAGCTTATTATCTTACGTATAAGTTACCTACAGTAATAATTAGACCATTTAACACTTATGGTCCAAGAGAGCATATGGTGGGTAAGAGTGCTGAGATAATTCCACGAATGATTATAAGAATAAAATGTGATCAAAGACCAATAATTTACGGAGATGGGACACAAACACGAGATTTCACATTTGTATCTGAAACAGCAAAAGGCATAATTCTAGCTTCACAATCCGATGCTTTAATTGGAGACGTAGTAAACATTGCTTATGGTGAAAAAATAAGTATAAATACACTAGCTAAATTTTTATTAAAACTATCGGATAAGGAAGAATTAGGTATTGATTATCCTCTGCCACAAGGCAGACCTGGCGACGTACAGGACCACTTTGCTAATATTGAGAAAGCTAAAACAAAACTCGGGTTTTCCCCAACCATTGATATTGAAAAGGGATTAAAAATATATCTAGATTGGTTAGATTCAAAAAAACTAGATTATAATAAAATGTTAAAGGATACAGAGAAGAATAATTGGTAACACCGCAGGCTTTTTATTCAAAAAAAATTCTTATAACTAGTGCTGAGGGTTTTCTTGGTTCCTATCTCACATACTTCCTGTCAAAATTGGGGTATCAAATAGTAATAACGGTGAACAATGATGTTTGGAGACCATTACTAAAAGAAATAATTCTTAAAAAAAATATTAAAATTTTTTATGGTAGCGTCTTAACGGCTGATGGGAGAAAAGCGATCGTTCCATATTTAAAAGATGTTGATACTGTAATACATCTGGAAAGATTCTGGGGGGGGGAAGATATTAATGAAGGGCTATTTCAAGAAATAAATGCTAATCTACTAGGAACTGTTGAGTTTTTAAAACTTGCGTACAAGTTTACAAACAAGATAATATTTACTAGCTCGGCTGATATTTATGGCAAACCACAGCTAAAATCTTTCACCGAAGAAATGCTTCCTGATCCCTTCGCATTTTATTCCATAACTAAATATTCAATTGAGAAATACCTGGAAAGAATAGCCGAATACTTCTCTAAAAAATTAATTATTTTAAGAATATCAACAATCTATGGCCCTTATGAAATAAACAATAAAGCTGTCCCTAATTTTATAAAAGCAATCTTAAAAAAAGAAGAGCCTGTTCTTAATAATAGTAAAGAAACTTTTCGTGATTTTATTTTCATTGAGGATGTTTGCTCCGCTATTGAGCTTGCCATAAAACATGTGCCGGCAAATCATGTTATTTTTAATATTGCTAGTGGAAAAGCAATTTCGTTGGGGTATTTGATTAATATCATAAGTGAAATAGTCGGTGAAAAAGATAATTTGGCTGATTTTAAAATGTCAGAAAATATGCCTATAAAGTCCTTTATTAATTTGGAAAAAGCGAATAAAATACTTGGATTTTATCCTAAATTCGATATTTATAAAGGACTTCAAATTGAAATTGAATGGTTCAAAGAATATTTAAAATCATTTGAGAAATTGATTTAGGATGCTAACCTTAAATTGAAAAATCAAAAAGTAAATGAACAATAAAATATGTTCCCCATGTTTGAAAAATATTTATTTAGGAGTAAATAAAACACTAAAAAAAATAACAATGTTTGAAAAATCGATTAAGTAAAAATAAACTAATTTGTATTAGGTGTACTGTCTGGCACTTAAATACCTCAACTATAAATTTCATATTTAAGGAGAAAAATAATGAATATCCCTTTCCTTGATCTTAAGGCACAATACGCTTCCATTAAGGAAGAAGTAAACCCGGCAATACTAAATGTACTAGAAAATACAGCTTATGTGCTAGGTAAACCAGTCAGCGAATTTGAACAGTCGTTCGCCTCTGCTCACGACGCAAAATATTGTTATTGTGTAAATAGCGGGACAGCTGGGAATCATATGGTTCTGTGGGCATTGGGGGTTGGTTCGGGAGATGAAATAATAATCCCCAATAATACTTTTATCGCAACTGCATGGGGAGCTACGTTATGTGGCGCAACACCGGTATTTGTGGATTGTCACCCGGAGAGCTATAATATTGATCCAAAGAAAATTGTCGCAGCGATTACTCCTAAGACTAAAGTGATTGTAGCAGTGCATTTGTATGGGCAAGCGGCGGACTTAGAAGGAATAAATTACGAATTAGGAATTAGGAATTACGAACAAGTCACTAAGGGAGTTTTTGTACATAAGGACACGGGACAGAAGATTTATTTAGTTGAGGATTGCGCACAGGCGCATATAAGTGAGTATAAGGGCAAAAAAGTTGGTTCCTTAACCTTAGCCTCATCCTTCTCTTTCTATCCCGGTAAAAATCTTGGCGCTTATGGCGAGGGGGGAGCGGTAATGACGGACAATGAAGAACTCGCGAAGAAATTCAAAATGATCAGAGACCATGGTGCGGAACAAAAATATTATCACCAAATATATGGGCACAATTACCGTATGGAAGGAATTCAGGGGGCGGTTCTTGGGGTAAAGTTAAAACACCTGGAGGATTGGACGAACGGAAGAAGAAGAGTCGCTGCAAAGTATAAAGAATTACTAAAGGATGTAGAAGAAATAAAGTTGCCCAAGGAAATGGATTATGCGAGACACGTCTACCATCTATTTGTCATCCAAGTTTCATCTTCTTCCCTTACCGAAAGGGGAGAACACAAGAGGGGTTTTCTTCGAGATTCCTTACAAAAGTTCCTTAATGACAACGGCATCTCAACCGGACTCCACTATCCAGTACCTCTGCATCAGCAACCTTGTTTTGAACATCTTGGATACAAAAAAGGCGATTTCCCCGTTTCTGAAGAATTAGCCGAACAAGGACTTTCTCTTCCAATGTTCGCCGAATTGAATAATAATCAGATTGAGTATATTTGTAATAATATTATTTTATTTTTTAATAATTATGAGAGTAAATAATGAATATTGCTATTATTGGTATAGGGTATTGGGGTCCAAACTTAGTGAGGAACTTCATTGCTCAAAAAGAGATAACATCTATTGTTGCTTGTGATCTTTCTACAAGTAGATTGAATTTGATAAAACAAAAATTCCCTACCATAAAAATAGAGAATGATACGGAGAAAATCTTTTTCGATAAAAATATTGAAGCTGTGGTTATCGCCACACCTGTTGATACGCATTACAAGCTTGCTAAAAAAGCATTAGAAAACAATAAACATGTATGGTTGGAGAAACCAGCAACTAGTAGTGTAAAAGAATTACTATCACTTGTTGAACTGTCTGAAAAATTTAATAAAATTGTTATGGTTGACCACACTTTTGTTTATACCGGGGCGGTTCAAAAAATGAAAGAGTTAGTAGACAGTGATGAATTAGGAGACCTTTATTATTTTGATTCGGTGAGAGCTAATTTAGGTTTATTCCAGAGAGATATAAATGTATTATGGGATTTAGCACCCCATGACCTTTCAATTTTACATTATTTATTAAATAAAAAAGTCCTTTCTGTATCTGCCCATGGATTAGCGAAATTTAACGGTAAAGAAAATGTAGCCTACCTTACGTTATATTTGGAAGATAATAGTCTTGCTCATTTTACGTCGAATTGGACTTCCCCAGTAAAAATAAGGAGGATAATCCTTGGTGGTACAAAAAAAATGTTATTATTTGATGATATGAATACAGACGAGAAAATTAAAATTTATGACAAAGGTGTGGATGTAATTAAACCAAAGGGGGACGTAGGTTCTTACAATCCTTTGCAATTCGATTACCGTTCTGGTGATATGTGCTCGCCAAACGTACATCTCAAAGAAGCCCTCGGTGAAGCAGCTAAAGAGTTTATTTCTTCAATAAATAATAATCGTACACCTTTAACTTCTCTAAAAGATGGACTTTTTGTTGTGCAGATTTTGGAAGCCGCTGAAAAATCCATTAAGAATAAAGGCAAATTAGTTGAAATTATATAAGAGCATAACTTAGGAGTGAATTATTATGGAAAAGAAAAATATCAATAATGTTAAATTGGGGAAAGATGTAAAGATTTTTGATTTTGTAAATATTTACGGATGTTCTATAGATGACAATTCAAAAGTAGGCGCATTTGTAGAGATTCAAAAAAATGCAACTATCGGAAAGAATTGTAAAATTTCTTCTCATACTTTTATCTGCGAAGGGGTTCATATAGAGGATAACGTTTTTATAGGGCATAACGTAACGTTCATTAACGATAAATATCCCCGCGCAACCACTGAAGACGGGGGATTACAAACTGAGGCTGATTGGGCAGTAGTAGAAACTTTTATAAAAAAAGGAGCATCAGTCGGTTCATCTTCAACAATTCTTTGCGGAATTACGGTTGGAGAGAATGCTATCGTGGGCGCTGGGTCAGTTGTTACAAAAGATGTCCCTGCATATGCAGTAGTCGCTGGTGTTCCTGCAAAAGTTATTAAGAAAATTAAATAAAGAAACTGCCGACATAATGTGTAATTATGGCAAGTATAGCTGAAATAAAAAGAAATTTTTATTACAATTAAGAACTAAAGTGTTTAATCAGGAAGTCCCCGCTAAAGAGTGGGGATTTTTTGTTTATAGAGCCAA
>Ga0172369_10004418_pt1 | contig 17871 bp, 10 predicted proteins | sample LakKiv25m_FD_114539 | JGI IMG/M metagenome (GOLD analysis project Ga0172369, IMG submission 114539) | Freshwater microbial communities from Kabuno Bay, South-Kivu, Congo - kab_022012_11.25m | ecosystem: Environmental > Aquatic > Freshwater > Lake | place: Democratic Republic of the Congo...
CACGGTCGAGCCCGGGCAGCCCGCGTTCACCACCGAGGCGGGACGCGCCGACTTCTACGCGCCCGTCCAGATGCTCAAGATCGACCGCGCCACGCACAACTGCCGTCACGGGCTGCCGGACGGCGGGCACGTGTGTCCGTAGCAGCGCGGCGCGCGCCGCAAGGCGACGACGGCCACGGGCCGGCAGCCACCCGCGACGTTGGCGGGAGTTCCCGACGAAGAGCGGATCACGGGCGCGGTTTGCTCTGCCTCAAGACATCGTCCCGCTGCTCTGCCGCAGGACATCGTCCCGCGCCGGATGATATCCATTTGCCGAGACGATGCTTGGCTCTTTCCGACTGCGCATCCGACCGGCCCCGCCTATTGGGTCTCGTGGGACGAAGCGGCGGCCTGCCGTTCCCGGGCGGGCGGGCGGCAGCCGACGGAGGCCGAGCGGGAGAAGGCAGCGAGAGGCACCGAGGGCCGAATCCATCCTTCGGGCAATACGTCGCCAACCTGCGGACCAGCGGCAATGCAGGACGACATCGTGATGTACTGCATCGGCAACGCCGCCGCATTGGCGTGCGGTGACGACGCGGCCGGAGAACACCCCACAGATACACGGCAGGCGCCCAAGGCCCAACGGGGCCGTTCGGCGAATGGCGGCGCCGCAGGATGGCGCCGGCGAACGACGGCCAACCTCGCGGACTTCTTCGCGTCTTCGAGCCTTTCCGGGGACATGGCGGAACCCGGGATCGTGTCCCGGCGCCTTCACCGTTCTGCCGGCTCGCGTCGAGCGGACTGCCCCCGGTTCGGACTCCGTTTCTTCACCCGGAAAGCATTTTCCGTGCCGGCTCGAATCCGCACCGGAACATGGTGGATTCGTGTTTCGCCCGGAGGAATCGGCGCCGATTCCTCCCCCCTTTTCGCGCGCCCCCGCCCCGGGGCGCGCATTCGAGCCACTGCCGGACCGACGCCGCCCCCGTCACTGCGCGCCGGGTGCCGGCCGCGCGCCGGCGGCAGTCCCGGACGGAATCGATGCCGCAGTCGCCGCGGCCGGGCGCGTCCCGAGCCGGTCGGCATACGGATCGACGACCAGCAGCCAGACTCCCGCCGCCGCTGCCGCGAGCGCCGCACCGCCCAGCCCGTAGCCAAACCCGAAGCGGGTGCGCGCGTCGGCCGCCGCGGCGTCGAACCTGGCCTGGGGCGTCCGCAGGGGATCCATCGCGTCGTAGGCCGACTTCAGGTCGAACGCGCTGCGCAGGGTCAGCCCGCAGGCCGCCGCGAGCCCGGCCCCCAGCGCCAGCGCGCCGCGCCCTCCCCACCTGCGCCACCGCGCGGCCGACTCCACATCCTCCAGGCGCTCCAGCCCCGCGCGCAGGCGCGTGACGCGTCCCGGCTCCAGGACGATGTCGGTCTCGAACGGCAGGAAGTCGTCGCCCTCCAGCCGCAGCCGGTGTGTCCCGGTGCCTTTCACAGGCGTCGGCGCCAGCGGCATCGTGCCGACGAACCGGTCGTCCAGGAACACGGAAACGCCCTGCGTCTGGTTGTAGAGCTGGAGCACGGCGGGCTCGGCCAGCAGTTCGTGCGCGACCGGGCTCGCCTGCGCCGCGATGTCGTCCTCGGACGCGAGCCGCAGCGCCGCGCGGTTGACGACGCGCCCGCGCTGCGCGTCCAGAAGCTGCGCGTTCACGACGGTCGACCGGCCCGCTCCTGTGACGGCTCCGGTGACCACGAAGCGCGTGTCCAGCAGAACCCCGACGTCGGAAAGACACGCCCCCTCGCGGCAGCCCATGAGCTGACGCTGGCGCTCCAACCCCAGCAGCGCCGCCACGTCCTCGGTCGCCATCACTTCGTACGCGCCGGATCGCGACAATTCGGCGGCGAGCAGACGCGCGAACGACGAGGCGATCTTCTGCTCCACCCCGGCGGCGCTGAAGTCGAGCACGGCGAGGCGCTCGCGGCTTGCGGACGGCTTGGCGGCGGACGCCGCGGCGGGAACGGGCGAGAGCAGGACGCCAGGCTCGGACTTCGAATCCGACGGAACCGACGGGGCCGAATCCGCCTGTTTTTCGGCGGTCCGCGTCTTCTTCTCCGCGGCCTTCGGAGCGGCCGCGCCGCACAGCAGCGGCACGGCGGCGAAGATCGCGAATCGCACGCCTATCTTGTCGACACGCTTCTCGTGCCGCCGCCGGCCCCCTCCCCAGCCCTCCCCCGAAAGAGCCCGGGGGAGGGGGTGTGCGCTGGAAGCGCCTCCGGCGCAATCCCCCTCTCCCGCGCTTTTTGCGGAAGAGGGTCGGGGAGGGGGCCGTCGGCAGGGCGCCAAGTCAGGTGCGTCAACCGGACAGATGGCATGGACCATCGCGCACTCCGTCCGGGTCATGGCGCAACCTCGTACGCGCCGCGATCGATCGCCGCTCCGGAGGGTCTGGGTGTGCCGTCGATGTCGGTCGCGGGCAGGAGCGCGTCCGCGATGCCGGCATCGACGCAGGTGGAGCCCGTCGAAAGGTGGAAGTCGCCGGTGGCGGCCGATCGAAGGCTGCACGACTCCGCGCGGTTGTCCGAGCCGCCCGGCCAGCCGCCGCTGACGCTGCCGGTGTCGAGGGCCGAGCCCGAGACGCCCGCGTCGATGTTCGAGAAGCTGTTGGAGAGGAAGCGCACGCCCGCGCCGCCGACGTTGCCCCAGACGAGCTGATTCTGGTTCTCGAAGTAGTTGCCGGTCGCGACCGACATGCCGGCCGCGCCCTGGGACACCCACGGGTTCTTGTACACCGCGAGGACGAGCGACCCGCGCGCGCGGGCGGCATCGGTTCCCACGAACGTGTTGCCTATGAACTGGAACGGGGTCTGCTGCTCCATGAGGATTTGCGCGGACTGCGACGGCGACCCGCAGCACAGGCCCGCGCCCGACGGCGTCGCCTTGTACCAGATGACGTTGCCGACCAGCGCCATTCCCTGGGACCCCCAGGAGTGCGCCACGCGCGCACTCACGACCGAGCTGTCTGCCTCCACCGTGATGCGCGAGCGCGACACGACGAAGCCCGAGCCGCTGCCGCCGGTCTTGATGGCCATGGTCTCCGTGGTCGACCCCGAGTTGATGGGGTGCGCGAGCGTCGAGAGGCTCGACGAGTCGATGGTCACGTCCGACGCGTTCACGACTTCGAGCGCGTAGTCGTAGGTCGTCCTGCCCGCCACGAGGACGAGGCCCGTACCCAGCACGGGACCGCCCGTGTTTGCCACCAGCAGCGCCCTCGCTTCAGTGCCTGCCGCCAGCGACGCACCCTCCCCCTCGGCGCGGACGGCCCTCAGGGTCACACGGCACCCGTCGCAGCGCACGGCGGTCACGCTCGAGGCCGACGCGCCCGAGCCGCCGTAGACCGTGAGATTCGACACGGTGCCGCTCGTCGTCGCGGTGCCGGTCAGGTCCAGCGTCACCGCGTCGGAAGGGCCGCCCCGCAGCACGGTCGATCCGGCCGATCCGTCGCACGCCCAGTCGACGGTGCTGCACCCTCCGGTGACCGCCACGGGCGCGGGCACCGACTCCGCGCCGTACGCGCCCGCGGCGACGAGCACGGTCTTCGGGTTCGGCAGCGCCGCCGACGCCGCGGCGGCCGCCGTGATCGTCCGGAACGGGCGCTCGGGCGTCCCGTCGCAGGAACCGCCGCACGCGGATGCCGCATCCACGAAGAGGTTCGTCGCGTCGCCCGGAATGATCGTGAAGCGCTGCAACACCGTGTCGCTCCATGCCCTCCCGTCCGACACGCGCAACGAGCACGACACGACCGCTCCGACCGAGATCGGCACGACGAACGACGGCTTCGCGACGCCTCCGGACGGCGAGAGCGCGACGGGTCCGGGCGACGTACACGTCCAGTCGTAGCGCAGCGTCGGCGAGGACTGGTCCGGGTCGTAGCTCGTCGAACCGTCGAGCGCCACCGCGTCGCCCGCACCCGCGAGCCCGTCGGCGCCCGCGACGGCCACCGGCTGCACGTTGTCCACGTCCACGGAGACGGATGCCGGCGGGCTCGCGGCACCCGCGTCGTCCGTCACGATCAGCCGGAAAAGCAGGGTTTCCTTGATCGCGCCGGCCTTCACCGTCGCCGTCGCTTCCGTCGTCGGGCCCACGAACGTCGCCGACCCCTGACGTATGCTCCACTGATAGTGCAGCGCGACGGGTCCGTCCGGATCGTCGCTTCCGTCGGAGGAGAGCGAGAACGTTTCCGCGGTCGAGGCGTTCGCCGTCGATGCAGTGGCGACGGCGACCGGCGGCAGATTCGTGGCGGTCACGAGGACGGTCTCGCGCGTGCCGTTCGCCTGCCCGTCGTTCGGGGTCGCGCCGAGCTTGTACGTGCCCTTTGCACGCGGCGTGAACAGGCCCGCGGGCGTGAGCGCGTACGCGCGCGGGTTCCCAGCGGAGTCCGTGCCTGCGTCGATCATGTCCCACGTAGTCGAGACCGGATCGCCGTCCGGATCCGAGGTGGACGCGTAGAGCGAAATCGAGGCGAAATCGAGCGTGGAAAGCGGCGCGGGCACGACGACCGGCGGGTTGTTCCGCGAGTCCACGAGCACCGTGCTCGGCTCGCTCGTCGCCTCGCCGTCGGACACCGTGAGCGACAGCGTGTACAGGCCCTTGCCGTGCGGCGTGAACGACAGCGTGCTCGTGGCGCTCCCGGACATCAGCGGCATCGACGCGGCGGCCGGCAGCGTGCCGAGCGCCCACCGGAACGACAGCGCGCTCTGTGCGTCGTCCACGTCCGCGGCGGAGCCCGCGAGCGTCGCGGTGCCGAGGTTCTGGACGCTCTGGTCCGATCCGGCGTTCGCGACGGGCGCGACGTTCAGCACGGTCACGGGCACGGACACCGGCGTGCTCGCGTCGCCGTTCGCGTCGACGACGACGAGCGTCGCCGTGTAGAAACCTTTCGCCGCGGGCGTGAACACCGCATAGCGCGTGTCCGCGCCGGAGAGCGTCCCGATCGTCGGCGCAACGGTCCACTGCCACGTCGCGATGCCGTCGCCATCGGCGTCGGACGCGTCGCCGACAAGCTGCACCGGACGTCCCGTGGTGGTCGTCGGGTTCGTCGTCGCGATGAACGCCACGGGCGCGATGTTGCGCGTGGTCACCTGGAAGACGACCGCGGTCCCGTCGGCCTCTCCGTCGGACGGCGTGACCTCGACCTGGCAGGTCTCGATGGCACTCGACCGGAAGGTTTTTCCTCCGCCCGCCGCGTCGTGGAGTGCGCCGGCGCACCCTTCGCCGACGATGCGCCAGGACAGGCGCACCGCGTCGCCGTCCGCGTCGCTCGTTCGCGCGGCGAGCACGAGATCCGCGCCCACGAGCACCGACTGGTCGTCCGCGGCGACGACCGGCGCGTTGTTCGTCGCGATGACCCGCGCGTCGGACGGCACGCTCGAAAGCTCCCCGTCGGACGCGATAAGCGACAACGTATACAGGCCCTTTCCGTGCGGCGTGAAGGTGGGCGTCAGCGTGTCGTCTCCCGCGAGGTCGGCCCATGCGGCGGAGGGCGTCGCGGCGATCGTCCAGCGATACGAAATGGTCTCGGTTCCGGCCGGATCCGCATCGCTCACCGATCCCTGCAACTGCAGCGGCGCGCCGTTGCGGACGCGCTGCGCCAGACCCGCGAACGCCACCGGAGGGGCGTTGCCGACGTCGATGGCGGCCGTCGCAGGCAGGCTCGTCTGTCCCTCCGCGTCCGTGACTGTCAGCTCGACCGAGTAGTAGCCGCGCAACCGCGGAGTGAAGATCGCGTACGGCGTTTCCGCGCCCGAGAGCGTGCCCGTCCCCGCCTCGGCGGTCGGCGCGGCGGCGACGGCCCAGTGCCAGCCGGCGATCGCGCTCCCGTCGGCACTGCGGCCGCCGCCCGCGATGAGCAGCGCCGCGCCTGTGATCGTGCTCAGGTGCGTCTGCGCGACGGTCGCGACCGGCGGAACCGGCGTCACGACCACGGTGACGGTCGCGGCGGCGCCCGCAAGCTCCCCGTCCGACGGTGTCGCCTGCAGCGTGAACGCGCGCTGCGCCACCGTGCAGGGGCGCGGCGCGGTGAACAGCGTGTCACGCCCGTTCGGGGCGGGTTCCAGCACGAGGCCAGCCACGCCGCAGTCGTCCGTGATCGTCCATTCGAGCTGCACCGCGTCGCCGTCGTCGTCGACGCCGGTCGCGGCGAGGCGCAGCGGCGAGCCCGCGCGCACGGTCTGCGTCGCAGGCGCGCTCGCGCTCGGCGGGTTGTCGAGCGACGACACCATCACCGTCGCGGACGCGCTCTCCGCCTCGCCGTCGGACACCGCGAGCGACAGCGTGTAGAGCCCTTTGCCGTGCGGCGTGAAGCCCAGATCGCACCGGCACGGCGGATCGCCCGCGCACTCGCCCTCGGCGCCTTCGAGGTCCGGCAGTCCGGCGCTCGGCGGCGCCGACACGAGCGACCATCGGCACGAAATGGTCTCGGATCCGGCCGGATCCGCGTCCGCCGCGGTGCCGTGCAGCACGACGCGCGCCAGGTTCTGCACGCTGCGCAGCCCGCCCGCCGACGCCACCGGAGGCGCGTTCAGGCTGCGCACCACGACCTGGGCCGGCTGGCTCGCAGCGCCGCGCGAGTCCGTCACGACGAGCGACAGCGTGAACAACCCTTTCACGCGCGGCGTGAACACCGCAGCGGGGCTGTCGGCGCTCTCCAGCGTGTGGCGCGCGCGCCCGCCGTTCTCGACCTGCGGCTCGCTCGTGACCGCCCACTGGAAGCCGGTCACGACGTCGTCCGGATCCGTGCCGCGCCCCGACAGGAGCACGCTCGCGCCGTTGACGACGTCGCGGCTCTCGCCCGCGTCCGCCACGGGAGCGACGTTCCAGTCGACCGAGACGCGCACGTACGCGGGCGTGCCGTCGACGAAGCCGTTGTTCACAATCAGCGTGAAAACAAGGGTCTGCGGACGATCCGGCGCGTCGAAGAACGCGGTCGCCGTGCGCGCGCCCTGCAGATCCACCGGGTCTCCGACGGTCTGCGCCCACCGGTACGTCAGCGGCAGCCCCGCCGGATCATGGCTCTGCGTGCCGTCGAGCGTCGCGTGCGCGCCGCGATCGAGCGTTCCCGCCGGCGTGACGGACGCGACCGCGATCGGCGGAAGCACGTTGCGCGTCGTCACGGAGAACCTCGCCGCGGCGCCGTCGTTCTCGCCGTCGGACGGCGTGACCTCGAGCTGGCACGTCTCCGCCGCGTCGGAGCGGAACGACGTGCCGCCGCCGGCCGCGTCGGAAAGCGCTCCGGCGCAGCCGCTTCCGACGATCTTCCACGCGAGCGACACCGGGTCGCCGTCCGCGTCGGCGGTGCGCGCGGCGAGAAGAAGAACCGCTCCGACGAGCACGGTCTGGTCCTCGGCGGTCACGGTCGGCGGGTTGTTCGTGGAAACGACACGCACTTCGGACGGCGCGCTGGACAGCTCTCCGTCCGACGCGACGAGCGTCAGCACGTACAGCCCCTTGCCGTGCGGCGTGAAGGCGGGCCTCAGCGTGTCGTCGCCCGACAGCTCCGCCCACGCCGCGGCGGGCGTGGACACGATGGTCCAGCGATACGAAAGCGTCTCGGTTTCAGGCGGATCCGCGTCGGAGACCGTGCCCTCCAGCGCGAGCGCGGCGCCGTTGCGCACCCGCTGCGAGAGCCCTGCGGCGGCAATCGGCGGCGCGTTGAGGCTGCGCACCACGACGAGCCCGGGCAGGCTCCGGGCGCCGCGCGAGTCCGTCACGACGAGCGACAGCGTGAACAGTCCCTTCACGTGCGGCGTGAAGACCGCGGCGGGACCGTCGGCGCCTTCGAGCGAGAAGCGCGCGCGGCCGCCGTTCTCCACCTGCGGTTCGCTCGCAACAGCCCACAGGAAGCCCGCGACCGCGTCGTCGGCGTCGGTGCCGCGCCCGCTCAGCAGCACGCTCGTGCCGTTCACCACGTCGCGGCTGTCGCCGGGCTGCGCCACGGGCGCGAGGTTCCAGTCGACGGCCACGCGCACGAACGCGGGCGCCGCCTCGACGATGCCGTTGCCGACGACGAGCTGGAACACCAGCGTCTGCGGCCGATCCGGCGCGTCGAACGACGCGACGGCAGAGTCGGCACCCTGCAGCTCGACCGCGTCGCCGGAGGCCTGCGACCAGCGGAACGACAGCGGAAATCCGCCGGGATCGCTGCTCTGCGAGGCGTCGAGCGTCGCGTGTACGCCCCGCCCCAGCGGGCCCTGCGGCGTCACGACCGCGACCGCCGTCGGAGGCGCCACGTTCGCGGCCTTGCGGTCGAAGGCGGGACAGGCGGAAAGCAGCGCCGCCCCGAAAAGAAGGACGAGCCGGGGCGTCCTTCCGGGTGCGCCGGGGCTGCGGGGGCACGGAACGGGCTTGCCGCGACGGAGGACTGGCATCGAATCACCTCTGCATGTGCGCGCCAGCGTAGGCCATCCGACCGGGCCTGTCAGCACCGCGTGCCAGACCGGGTGTGCGGCGGAGCCGGCGGGGGCGCCAGGGACGTGCGCCGCCCGGCGCTTCTGCAGTTCGCCCCGAAAAAGTCCCGGGTTGCGTGCATGATGCGCAGCTCGTCGAGGAACCTGCGGCGACTGCATCCGGGGGTCCGAGCGGAACCGGCCAGCCGAGCGGGCGGACCGCCCCCGCCCGGGCGCGCGTCCCGGTTATCCCAGCGCCAGAACCTTCCCCGGAAAGATCGATGAGATTTCTTTCGCAAGTACCGGTAGCGACTGGCTTTTTCCGGAAACGACACCCGTGTCGTTTCTCCTCCACGAACTGCTCCGGGCGGCGTCGCGCCGCAGCCGGCCCCCACCCCGACCGGCCGTGACGCGCCGCGTCGCCCGGCGCCCGTGCGAGGCGGAAAAGCGCGGGGCCCGCACCGGAACATGCCGGCACGGGCCCCGCATCCGCCCTCTCCGCGGGCGGCCCCGCCCCCCGTGGGAGCGGGTCACGACTTGAGCTGGAGCTGCGGCATGGCGCCCTCGCCGAGCACCAGGTGCACCTGACCGACCTTCGCCGCCAGGTCCTTGTAGGCCTCCAGCTCCTTGAGGCGCACCAGGATCGGGTTCTCGGCGAGCACCGTCGCCGTCTGCGCCATGGAGCGCGTGGCGGCCGTCTCCTCGCGCCGCAGGATGACGTTCGCTTCCGCCTCCTTCTGCGCCTCGATGACGCGGTTGAGCAGCGTCTTCATCTCGCCCGGCAGCACCACGTCCTTGACGCCGAACGACAGGAGCTCGAGGCCCAGCGTGCGCGCGCGCTCCGCGACCGGCGGCGCCACGGCCGCCGACAGCGCCTCGCGCCCGGCCAGCAGCTCGTCCAGCGCGTGCGTCGCGACGACCTCGCGCACGGCGAGCTGCACCGCGAGGTAGAGCACCTCGTCCGGCGCGCGCGCCACCGTCGCGAGGCGGCGCACGTCCGAGACGCGGTACGCCGCGGCCAGGTTCAGCCGCAGCGTGACGCGGTCGCGGGTCATGACCTCCTGGCCCGCGACCTGGAGCACGCGCTCGCGCAGGTCGGTCACCGTGAAGGCGACCTTGCGCCGCGCGGTCCACGCCGCGTGACGCCCCGCACCCAGCACCGCGTCCAGCGCGCCGTCCACGAAGCGCAGCGCGCTCGTGCCCTCCGCGGCCGTCGTCTCGACGTAGTCGGACGCCGGCACCAGCGCGCGCACGTCGTCGCGCAGCGGCTCGGCCTCGACCCCCGAGACGTCGAAGGTCTGCACCTGCGTCGCCGGCGTGCCGTCGCCGCGGGCCGGATCGGTCGTCCACACGAAGTGGTCGCCCGGCCCCAGCCACTTCGCCGCGCGGCCCCGGCGCGTCACCAGCGCCCGCTCGTACGGCGCCAGCGCGACCGCGCGCAGCTCGCCCTGCGGCGCCAGCGCGGCCATTTCGACGCGCAGCACCGCCACGACGGCGTCGGTGTCGAAGCGCACGACTTCCACCTTGCTCCACGGAGCGCTCGCGACGAGGTGCCGGCCCGTGCCGAGCCAGCGCGCCGGCCGGCCGTCCGCCACGACGACCGCGCGCTCCTTGAGTGCCACCCGGACCACCATGGTGCCTCTCCCTTCCCCGCTCGAACGCGGCGCACGCGCGCCGCCGGCGGCCCGGCGGGTCGGGCCGCACCGTCCGGACGTTTCCGGACGCGAGTCTTCGAAAAACCGGAGGCGCCGCCCGTTCGCGGCCGCACGCGCGTCCCCCGCCCGCACGCCCGGATCCGACGCGGTCGGCGGCGGCCCGTCGGCGGACGCGCGCGGCGCGGGACGCGATCCCTCGCAGCGCGAGCGGTGGCCGGCGGGCGGCGCATCCTCGCGGATCGGTCCCGGCGCGCAGCCGCGCGGTGCGGCGGCTCGCGGACGGCGCCTCCTCCTTGGGCGTTTCAAGCCCGAAAAGGGGTTCAGAGCCCCGAGGCTGGTGTCGAGGGATTCGAACCCTCGGCCTGCGGATTACGGGTCCGCTGCTCTACCCGACTGAGCCAGACGCCATGGAGTGCCTTGCGGGGGCACTCCGACCCGAGCGGTGCCCGAGGTGCGGAACACGCCGCTGCGACGCCGTACCGGAACGGTTTCGAGGTCTCCCGGGGAGTCCTCGCACACCGCCGGCCGGCGGCCCCGGAGTGCCGCTGGGCCCACCGCCATCCCTCTGCCATCGTCCTCCCGGTCATGCCATGTCAATCCCTTGGCATGACATTGACAGGCATCCTCGCCGGGATTGCCTGGAATCCACGGCATACCTCTCCCGCCCGGGCCGAATGCCGACCCGGCGCTGAACGCACGTCCCGAAGCCCGGAGGCCGGGTCCCCGTCCGCGGGAACCCGGCCTCCGGAAGGCGCCCGATGGGACGGGTCTTCAGGGGCTCGGGTCCGCGCAGAAAAGGGGCTCGTTCGCGCCGAATGCGGACTGTCCGCGGCTTTCGTACCTCGCGTCCGTCCACCCGTGCGCGCACGGCTCCGTCGCGCGCGAGCTCGCGGCTCGGATGCCGACTCGGCTGGGCAGGTGCGACGACACGGACGGACCTCCTCCTCGAAAGCGGGCGCAATATGCGCGCCCCGATTGCGGAAGTCAAGTGCCTCCTTTGGGCGAGGCTATCATCGTGGGTTTACTAAGGAACTTCCGCTCTCCTGCACGGGCGCGGGCGGGGCGCGCCCGGGGGGGGGGCTCGCGGGGCGCGGCGGGGGCGCAGGTTTCATCCGCTTTCCCACGGGCCGGTGACCGCTCGGCCCGAGGGCGGAGCCTTCCAGTGGACGGCGACGCGGGCCGGCTCTTTGGCCCGCGCGGACACGAGGGCCCGCCGGCACCCGTCGCGTCCGCTCCGCGCGCGATAGAGCTGCGCGCTCCGCTCCCCTCGGGGTGAGCGACTGGCCAGGGCTTCGGGCGACGGCTGCCTCCGGCGCGAAGTCAAGGTGAATCGCATTGAACTTGCGCCCCGCGGCGGTGCGATCTTGATGTGCGCCGCGCCTCTCGGATACGCTCGAGGCATGCCTTCGCACAGCACCGAATCCCGCTCCCGGTGCGGTTTTCCGCGGCGCGCGACCTGCATCGCAGCACTGTTTCTTGGCATCGCCTGCACCTGCGGCGAGGGCCCCCTGCGCCCGGCCGACACGGTGCTCGCCGCGCCGCGCGACCTCGACTTCGGCGACGTTCCGCGCGGCATCGCGAAGACCGGGGAGGTGACATTGTCCGTCACGGGCGTCGGCACCGTGAACCTGCATGCGACACGCGTGGTCGGCCCGGATGCCTTCGCGGTGGTTTCGGCCCTGCCCGACGAGCCGCTTCTCGCCGGAGGTCCCGCCACGTTGAGCGTGCGTTTCGTTCCGCCGTCGGTCGGCACCTTCGAGGCGATGCTGCAAGTGGACAACGACTCGGTGGAAACGCCGGATCTGGCGATCCCGCTGCGCGGCCGGGGCGTGGAGCCGCCCGCGTGCGACGACGGCCTCGTGTGCACCGACGACGTCGTGGACGCGCAAGGCGCGTGCTCGCACCGGCTCCGCACGACCGAGCCGCCCTGCGTCGAGCCGGGCACGGGACCCGGCGGCGGGCACGTGAACAACTGCGACGGCCGCCACGGCAGCCCGAGCTGCGACATCATCCAGGTGCCGGCCTCGGCCGGCTCCGACACCGCCACGGCCCTCTGTCCGGAGCCGTACACGCTCATCGGCTGCGGATTCCTTTGCGACGGCGGCGCCCGGCCCGGCGGCACCGAGATGGTCGACGAGACCGCGTGCCGCGCGCACTGCAGCGGCTCGGCGCGTTCGCAGGCGACGGCCTTCTGCTACCGCGGCGACGCCTCGCGCGTCGTGCGCGTCGTGCTGCGCGACGTGGCGCGCGACACCGTCGGCGAGTGCCCCGAGTCGCACCCGCAGGTGCTGGGCTGCACGACGCGATGCGTCAACGGCTCGGCGGCGGACAATCCCGGCGGCGCCACGCTGTCGGAGTCGGGGCGGGGCTGCCGGGTGCGCTGCGATTGGCCCGGGGACACGTCGCCGCAGCTCGTCGTCTACTGCGGCGGTTTTCCGGGGACCTACACGCACGTGGTGCGCGGCGGCGTGCCCGGCGGGTCGGACGCGACCTGTCCGGCCGGCACGACGCTCGCCGGCGGGCTCGGCATGTGCGTGAACGGCCGCACCGGAGGGTTCATCGCAACCGATTCGCGCCAGTACATCGGCCTGTGCGCCGAGGGGCTGGACCTGGATCAGCTCGCCGCCTTCTGTCTGTCGGACTGACGCAACCCCGCAGAACCATTGCGCTTTCGCGCCGGGTCGGATCCCGCGATGGTCCGGTCGATCGCCCTTGCCGGCCTTGCCCCGCCCCGAATCGAGGCGTAGAGAAAACACATGGGCTTTGTCCACGTCAACGTTTGGGTCGCGAATCCCGCCGAGCCGGAGAGGAGAATCCAAGTGGAATTCCTGGCGGACAGCGGCTCGCTCCTCTCGCGGCTGCCGGCTTCGACGCTGGAGAACCTATGGGGGGCCGGGGGGTGAGGCGAACGCGGCACAGCGGCCGATATCCTGCCCTGCCGACCCCCGTTCGACGGGGTCCACATGCGGAAGACCCCGGTTGCCCGATGAAACGCGTCGTTCTGGAGTAGCCGCACCCGTTTCTTTTTGGCGCGGGTCACGAGGTGTCGGATGGGGCCGTCGGGCCGGTGGGCGAGAGGCCCCGTGCCTCCATTCGGCCGGCAGGCGGTTCCAGACCCTTGTCGGTTTCCTGGCGTTTCTTGGCGTTCTTGGCGGTTCGTTCTTGGGTCTTCACCCGTGCGCCCGCAGCCAGCGCACGAGCCGGTTCGTGGACCCGTCGTGGCGCAGTTCCGGCTCGTCGGCGGCCGTCAGCTCCGGCAGGATGCGGTTCGCGAGCGCCTTGCCCAGCTCCACGCCCCACTGGTCGAAGCTGTTGACCTGCCACACGACGCCCTGCACGAAGATCTTGTGCTCGTAGAGCGCGACGAGACGCCCGAGCGTCGGCGGGTCCAGCAGCGGGGCCAGAATCGTGTTCGTCGGACGGTTGCCCTCGAACACCTTGTGCGGCACGAGCGGCTCCGGCACGCCCTCGGCGCGCACTTCGGCCTCCGTCTTCCCGAACGCCAGCGCCTCGGTCTGCGCCACCAAGTTCGAGAGCAGCTTCGCGTGGTGATCGCCCAGAGGGTTGTGCGTGCGCGCGAACCCGATGAAGTCCGCCGGCACGACGCGCGAGCCCTGGTGCAGGAGCTGGTAGAACGCGTGCTGTCCGTTCGTCCCCGGCTCGCCCCACACCACGGGCCCCGTGTGCCAGCGCACGCGCGCGCCGTCGAGCGTCACGGTCTTGCCGTTGCTCTCCATGTCGCCCTGCTGGAAATAGGCGGCGAAGCGCGAAAGGTACTGGTCGTAGGGCAGAATCGCGTGGCTGCCCAGGCCGAAGAAGTCGTCGTACCAGAGGCCCAGCAGGGCCATCACGACGGGGAGACTGCGCTCCGGCGGCGCGGTGCGGAAGTGCACGTCCATCTCGTGGTAGCCGTCGAGCAGGCGTCCGAAGTTCTCCGGGCCGACGGCGATCATCACCGGCAGGCCGATGGCGGACGGCAGGCTGTATCGTCCGCCGACCCAGTCCCAGAAGCCGAACATGCTCTCGTTCAGGTCGATGCCGAATGCCGCGACGCGCTCGGCGTTGGTGCTCAGCGCGACGAAGTGCTTCGCGACCGCCGCCTCGCCCAGGCTCTCGACGAGCCAGCGGCGCGCCGTCTGCGCGTTCGTCATGGTCTCCTGGGTGGTGAAGGTCTTGCTCGCGACGATGAAGAGCGTCTGCGCCGGGTCGAGGTCGCGCAGGGCCTCGGCGACGTGGGTGCCGTCCACGTTGGACACGAAGCGGACCGTCAGGCGGCGGTCGGAGTAGGGCTTGAGCGCCTCGTACGCCATGGCGGGCCCGAGGTCGGAGCCGCCGATGCCGATGTTCACGACGGCGCGCACGGGCTGTCCCGTGTGTCCCCGCCGCGAGCCGTCGCGCACGCGGCGCGAGAAGTCCGCCATGCGCGAGAGCACTTCGTTCACCTCGGGCATGACGTCGCGGCCGTCCACGTGTACGGGAGCGCCGGAACGGTTGCGCAGCGCGGTGTGCAGGACGGCGCGGTTCTCGGTGACGTTGACCTTCGCGCCCGAGAACATGCGCTCGATGGCGTCGGGCAGGCCGGCGCCGCGGGCGAGCGCGAAGAGCAGGCGCATCGTCTCGTCGGTCACACGGTTCTTGGAGTAGTCGAGCAGCAGCCCGGCGGCCTCCAGCGAGAAGCGCTCGGCGCGGCCGGGATCCGCGCGGAACAGGTCGCGCAGGTGCAGCGGCGCGACGCGCGCGTGGTGTTCCTCCAGGGCCTTCCATTCGGGACGATCGACGAGCGGCAGCATGGGTGGAACTCCCGGCGTGTCAGCCGAACAGGTCCGAGTGCGAGCCGAGCCGGACGAGTTGGAGCCGTTCCTCGTCGGGCTTGCGATAGACGAGAAGGAGGTCGCCCCGGACGTGGCACTCCCGCAGGTCGCTCCACTCGCCCGACAGCGGATGGTCGCGGTGGGCGGGTGGCAGCGGGTCGTCGGTCGCAAGGGCCGCCAGCACCGGACGCAGCAGCACCTCCAGGCGACGGCCGAGAACGCCCTTCGACTCGCGCCGGAAGTCCCTGCGGAAAGCCGTCGTGGGTTCAACGCTTCGAGGCGTCGGGCGCATCCAAGTCCGCCATCAGCTCGTCCACCGAGCGGAACGACCGCAGTCCGCCCCGTCGAGCCTCGTCGACCGCGGCACGGGTGGCGGCATTGGGGACCTTCACCGCAAACGGCAGCGCCCTTTCGACCGCGACGCGCATGAGCAGAACACGGACCGCGTCGGAGATGGAAAGCCCCATCGCCGCAAGCGCCTTCTCGGCCGCAGCCTTCACCTTCCCGTCGAGCCGCACGTGGACCATGGTCGTCGCTGCCATGAGTCACAATGTAGCGCAGCCCCGCCCGCCGCGCCATGGCCGGCTGATTCGGCTTTCGGCTTTCGACTTTCGACTTTCGGAAAAGCTCTGGAGACCGGTCCGCGGTGCTCTTCCGAAAGCCGAACGCCGAAAGCCGACTCCTACGCCACCGCCTCCCGCACGCCCGGCGTGTCCGCGCGCAGCGGCAGCCGCACGCGGAACGAGGCCCCGCGCGGCTGGGCGTCCTCCACCCAGATGCGCCCGCCGTGCGCCTCCGCCGCCATGCGGCAGAACGTCAGCCCCAGACCGCGGTTGCTGCGCACGGGCTCGTTCGCGCCGGCCAGCCGCACGTACTTGTCGAAGATGCGCTCGCGGTGATCCGGCGGGACGCCCGGCCCCTCGTCGACCACCGCCAGCATCACGGCGTCCGGTGGCGCCGGGTGCGCCTCGATGCGGATGCGCCCGCCCGGCGGCGTCGCGCGGAAGGCGTTGTCCAGCAGGTTCTCCACCAGTCGCCGCAGCAGATCGCGGTCGGCCCGCAGCGGCGGAAGATCCGGCGCCACCGCCAGGTCCAGCGTCTGCGCGCGCTGGGCGGCGCGCCGTCGGTTCTCGAGCTGCACTTCCTCCAGCAGCGCCGCCACCGCCACCTCGTCCCAGCGCGGCACCAGCACGCCGTCATCGCTGCGGCCGATGTCCAGCAGGTTCAGCACCATGCGGTGCATCGCCCGCGCGCTCTCCAGGATGTCCGTCGCCGCCTCGCGCCCGTCCTCGCTCGCGCCCGGCAGCGTGTGCAGGTAGGCCGCGTTCGTCATGATGCTGGAGATGGGGTTCTTCAGGTCGTGTACGACGAGTTGGGTGAGCATCTCCTTCTGCCGGTGCGCCGCCAGGAGCGCGTCGCGCTGGCCCCGGATGACGTCGTAGCCCTGGTGCAGCTCTTCGCGCAGCCGCCGGATCCACAGGAGCGAGCGCACGCGCAGGAGCAGCTCCGTGCGGTTCACCGGCTTCTGCAGGAAGTCGTCGGCGCCGCTCGCCATGGCCTCCTGGTGCGAGCCCAGGTCCCCCAGCGCCGTCAGGAAGATGATCGCCGTGTCCGACCCACCCTGCAGCGCGCGCAGCCGCCGGCACGTCTCGAAGCCGTCCAGCTCCGGCATCAGCACGTCCAGCAGCACCACGTTGGGGCGCCTCTGCGCGAAGATCTCCAGCGCGCGCAGGCCGCTCTCGGCGTGCTCCACCCCGTAGCCGGCCGCCCCCAGGTGCGCCGCCACCAGCACGCGGTTCATCTCGTTGTCGTCCACGACGAGGACGGTTTCGACGCGTTCACGCGGGTCGGTCTGCACGGTCACCTCTACGCGCCCCCACGAACGCCTCGATGCGCGACGCGAACTCGCGCACCTCGATGGGCTTGGACACGTAGTCGTCGAACCCCGCCTTCAGCAGCCGCTCGCGGTCGCCCGCCATCGCCAGCGCGGTGACCGCCACGACAGGCACGTCCCGCGTGGCCGGCGCCGCGCGCAGCTCGCGCAGCAACGTCTCGCCGCCGCCCCCCGGCACCTGCACGTCCAGCAGCACCACGTCCGGCACCGACCCCGTCAGTGCCTCCCGGGCCTCCGGAATCGTCGCGGCCTCCCGCACCTCGTGACCGCGGTAGCGCAGGATCGTCCGGAGCAGGCTTCGGTTCATCGCGTTGTCTTCGACCACAAGGACCCGGAGCGACTCCATGCCAAGACCCCCTCTTGCCGTGCGCCGCAGGCGCTTGCACTGCATCCCCTGCGGCGCTCGGCGCTGTCGGCACGCATACTACAGCCGAACGGCCGAGTCGGCGGCTGCCGTCGCGGCCGCCCCGGGCAGTCGGACAGAGAACACTGATCCTTTCCCCGGTTCGCTGCGTACTTCCACCGAGCCGCCGTGCATGTGGACGAAGCGCTGCACCAGCGCCAGGCCCAGGCCCGTGCCCTCGGGCTTGTCCCCGGTCTCCGGCTCGATCTGCTCGAACTCGCGGAACAGGCGCGGCAGGTCCTCGGCCCGGATGCCGATGCCGCTGTCCTCCACTTCCACGCACACCCAGCCGTCCTCGGCGCGCGCCCCGAGCCGCACGCGGCCGCCGGCGGGCGTGAACTTGACCGCGTTGGAGACCAGGTTGAAGAGCACCTGCTTGACGCGCAGCGGATCCACGTCCAGCTCCGGCAGCCCCGGCTCCAGGCGCACTTCGAGCAGGAGCTTCTTGCGCGCCGCCAGCGCCGCCGCCACGCCCTGCACCGCGTCCACGACGGCCCCCAGCGTCGTGCGCTCGCGGTGCAGCTCCATGCGGCCCGCTTCGATCTTCGACAGGTCCAGGATGTCGTTGACGAGCGTGAGCAGGTGCCGCCCGCTCTGCAGCACGTTGTCCACGTACTCGGCCTGGGTCGGCTCGAGCGGCCCCGGGATGCGCTCCGCCAGCAGCTCCGAGAACCCGATGATGGCGTTCAGAGGCGTGCGCAGCTC
>Ga0172369_10004419_pt1 | contig 17871 bp, 12 predicted proteins | sample LakKiv25m_FD_114539 | JGI IMG/M metagenome (GOLD analysis project Ga0172369, IMG submission 114539) | Freshwater microbial communities from Kabuno Bay, South-Kivu, Congo - kab_022012_11.25m | ecosystem: Environmental > Aquatic > Freshwater > Lake | place: Democratic Republic of the Congo...
GCGGCAGATAACCAGGCCGTGTTCGCGATCAATGGCGACTATTACGGCTTCCGCACCGATGGCATCATCATCCGCAACGGCGTGCTGTACCGCAATAACCCGGCCCGCACCGGGCTGGCATTTTACAAAGACGGCACGATGAAGATCTATGATGAGACCCCAACCAGCGCGCAGGAACTGCTCGATGCCGGTGTCTGGAATACCCTTTCATTTGGTCCTGCCCTGCTCACCAACTCTGTCCTGGCTGCCAACCTCAACCAGATCGAAGTAGACACCAATTTCGGCAATCACTCGATCCAGGGCAGCCACCCGCGCTCCGGGGTTGGCATCATCGCTCCTAATCATTTTGTCTTCATCGTGGTCGACGGGCGCAGCCCTGGCTACAGCCGCGGCGCCAGCCTGAGTGAATTTGCCCAAATTTTCAAAGGTCTGGGCTGTACTGACGCCTACAATATCGACGGCGGCGGTTCTTCGACGATGTACTTCATGGGTCGCGTGGTCAATAACCCGCTGGGGAAAAACCAGGAGCGCGGCACCAGTGATATTCTCTTTATCGGGTCTTGAGCAACCCAACCCGTCTCCCCTTCCCGACAAAAAATAAAACAACCTCTGGAGAAAATCCGGGGCTGTTTTCTACGGAAATATGTCAGCTTACAACTACCGGAACCTTGACATACAAAATCAACCCATACACAAGTGTAATGATGCTGAGCAAAGCAAAAACCAGGCGGAGCTGGCTTTCTTCCTTGAGCAGCGCGGCCCAGGCCGAAAGGGCCAGCCCCAGCGCCATCACCAGCATCACCAGCTGCAATTCATCCCCGCGTTGGTTGAATTTCTCAGCCAGCTTGAACAGCGAGTCCGACTCGTCAAAAATGCCGTTTGCCTCCGCATACATTTCATCATAATATGCCTCAGAGAATGGATCATCCTGGTTCGCCGCATAGGACTTCTGCAGGGCTTCCGAATAGCTGGATTGGTAGTACTCAGCTTTTTCGTCGTTCTCAGCCGTATACCAGCCATCATACATGGTGTAGTCATACACAATCATCTGGTTCGCCGTCAGGTATTCGGCGTTTGCATTGGTTAGTTTTTGCTGGCCCTGCACATTGTATTTCGTCTGATCTGAATCAGCCATTCCGGCCTGATACGCCGCCAAAGCGGTCAGGACGCTGAGCACAGCGACCAAAGATCCAAGCACAATTTCCGAGCTGAGAAAACGAACCCGAGCCAAGAGTGATGACATCACCAGCCTCCTTAAAAAAATATCGAACAGGACGGAGTCGTAAGTCCTTTATCACCCTCCCCTGACATTACACACGTCAGAGCGGAGTGGATTCTACTACCATTAATTAAATTGCGCGTATGATCTTAAAAAGTTGAGATATTGTGGGTGAATTTGGCGCTTTGCGCCAAATTCACCCACAACTTCCACCGTTTATTGAGCAGATGCAATTATTCTTCTTTTAGCAAACGGGTAGAAAATTCAATCTTTGCGAATAGCTCGGGAATATGCGAATCCCACGCGCCGTGCGGGCTCCAGGTCCAGCCGCTCGAATCTTCGGCTGGCGGGGCGGCTTTGTATTGGTTAAACCGCGAGAAATCCATGCGCCATACATCCCCATCGCGCGGCGGCAGCGCGCGCCCATCGGGCGCGGCCAGTGCGGCAAACCCGCTCCAGGGCAGCGCCAGCTCCACCGTCCAGCCCCTGTCACGGTCGCTGTTATCGTTCAGCGTGCCGTCAATGTGCACCGCCGAACGCAGCCCTTCAAAATCCAGGTTCCAGTAACCGGTGCGCATGCCACGCGGGTGGTTGGTGAAGCCGACCCCGTTGAACGGGCGCACACCCGGTGCGGAGCGGTCGTATTCCGGCCTGCGGTTGTACCCGCCTCTTTCATAGGCCTCGTCCCAGACGAAGAAAACTTCATAGATTGTGCCCAACGCATTCATTTCAAATTCGTAGTAGGCATCTTGACCGGCCACGAACAGCTCGATGTCGTTATCTTCATATATCAGCGAATCGCGTTCGGTCAGCAGGCCGGTGACAAAAGGCTCCTCGATCCAGTACCCCACATATAGGTTTTGGTCATCCCACAGCACAGCCGCGCGCGTATCATGGATCGCGCGCGAGCCATTGACCAGATCGGCAAAGCGCGGCGATTTCGGCGCGCGCTGCCAGCAAGCCTCATCCAGCCGTCCATCGATCACGGGCGGGGTCTCAACACGAAACGCGGTGTAACGCGCGATGGCGTCTTCAGGCCAGGGGAACATCCAGGTATTATGGTTTGACATTAGCAAATTATAAACCAAATGGGAAAACCATCTCTTCTCAACCAGAGCCATGAGCAACAATAGTGGAGTTCACAGGCAAATCGTTGACCGTGAGGTATCCCAGGCCGGCAAACATCACCTGAATCGCTTAGAACCTATCCGAAAAATACTGTTTTTGTGTTCAAAATTTGCGTCTACGCCGCAAATTTTGAACACAAAAACAATTCTCGGATAGATACTTAGTCTTTTTCACCTTCATCATTATGCGTAGCCTGACGCTTGTGCCAGTCCTCGACAAACAGGTTGAAGTACACGCTCTGGCGCGGGTGAGCCTGGATCACATCCTCATCCAGCGTCACCCCCAGCCCAGGACCCTGCGGTAAGGCAAAGTAACCGTCCACCACTTCCGGGTTGCCCGGCGCAGATTCCTTGACATAGGCTTCGCTGAAATCGTTGAAATGTTCCTGGATTTTGAAGTTGGTCGTGCAGGCCGCCAGGTGCAGCGCCGCCGCCGTCGAAACCGGCCCGCCAACGTTGTGCGGCGCGATCAGCACGTAATAAGCGTCCGCCCAGGCCGCCAGTTTCTTGGTATTGAGCAGGCCGCCATAATGCGTAATATCCACCTGGACGATATCGGCCGCCTGGCGCTCGAATAGCTCGCGGAATTCATGCGGTGTATGGATCCGTTCCCCAGTGGCAACCGGCACCCCCAGCGGAGCGATGGCCTGGCTGACCTTTTGCAGCGCGGCCAGGTTCTCGGGCGGAACGGGTTCTTCATACCAGCTGGGCTTATATTTTGCCAGCTCCTGGGCCATTTCAATTGCCGTGGCCGGGTTAAACCGCCCATGCATCTCTACCAATATTTCCACATCCGGTCCGACCGCATCCCGCACGGCTTCCACCAGCGAGATAGAGCGCAGCTTTTCCGTCCGATCCAGTTCATAGAACCCAGAACCAAATGGGTCCAGTTTCAGCGCGCGATAGCCTTTGGCCACCGCCGCCAGCGCCGCCTTGTGAAATTCCGCCGGCTTGCGCTCCACGGTGTACCAGCCGTTGGCATAAGCCTTGATCCGCTCACGCACCGCGCCGCCCAGCAGGCGGTAGACCGGCTGGTTCAGCGCCTTGCCCATGATATCCCAGCAGGCCAACTCTACCAGCGCGATCCCGGTCATCACAATCTCGCCCGCGCGGCCAAAATCGCCGCGGTACATGCGGTTCACCAGCCCTTCCACCTCGAACGGGTCGCTGCCCAGGATGTGGTTGCGCCCTGCCTCTTGCAGGTAGCCCAGCACCGCATCGGTGTGGTTCAATGAGCGGGCTTCCCCAACCCCCACCAAACCATCGTCCGTTTCAACCTTCAGAAATGTCAAATTGCGCCAGGCGGTGCCAAGCACCATCGGAGTGATCCGGCTGATCTTCATATCATTAATTCCTTTGCTGCTGGATTAAATTTCGGGGATGCCCAAATCATCGGCCCCCGGTTGAGACATCGCCGCTGCGGGGTAATGCTGGCGCAGCAGCGCGACCGCCAGCGCGGCGCGATGAACACGCTCGCGCCCCAGGGCAATCGCCGTGTTTTCGACGTGCACGCCGGTCGGGTAAATGTTGGGACTGTTGCGCAGCCCAAGCTTGACATACACCGGCGCGGCCACCCGCACCATCTCCGGCGCTTCATAATAGCGCACAAAACCGCCAAAATCATCAGGCGCTTCAACATAGATATCAAAGGGGATCACCGCAGCCTGGCGCATCGCGCCCAGCATCGGCAGCGAGGTGTCCGTGGGAATATTGTAAGTGCCTGCCCCCAACTGCTCCATCCAGCGCACTGAAATCGGGTTGCTGGCACCCATCTGGACCGAGACCTTCTGGACCAGGTTGGCGGGCAATTCGCCGTTTTTCTTCATCTCATTGACCAGCCACAGCAAGCCCTCATCCGCCACTAGCACCGAACGGATCCCCAGGTCGCAGGCTCTACGGATGTCTTCAACGGCATAAATCACCTGATCCATGCCGCGCAGGCGCGCGCCCAAGTTCTTTCCTGCGGAAGAAACCACCTGCGCGCCGGTATCCCAGCCAGCGCGTGGTCCGACAAACAGGCTGACCTCAATCTGCGCCTGTTTGCCCAGCCGCGCCATCTCACGGATTTCGGCGTCGGTCAGCATAAAAATGCCGCTGCCCTGTGACACACGCTGGATCGCCACTTCCAAGCGCGCCGCTTCTTCCAACACCGCCGACAGCACCTTCGGCCCTTCCACACTTGGAATTTCCACCCGGTACTGCGCCCCGTCCGGGAAACGTTTCTCCGAGCTGCGCAGCGCAAAATCATCGCCTTGCGGCAGCCCTGCCGCGGCCAGCGTCGCGCGGGTACGCTCAAATAATCCATCGTTCATGCCCGATACCTCCCGTATTTATGCAGCAGACGGAACCGGTTGAGACTAACCGTGACCGACATAGATGGTCTTGGTGCGCGTGTAAAACTCAACCGCCGCCTGGCCCATCTCCTTAAACGTGTTCGCGCTGGACTGCTTGAACCCGCCAAACGGCGCGTTGAGCGCCAGGCCGGTGGTCGGCTCATTGATCTTGACCACCCCGGCTTCCACCCGGTTGGCAAACGTGAACGCCTTTTGCAAATCGTTCGTGGCAACCCCGGCCGACAGTCCGAAGCTGATCTGATTGGTCTTCTCAATCGCTTCATCCAGGTTTTTGACGCGAATCAGGCTGATCACCGGCCCAAAAATCTCCTCTTGAGCGATGCGCATGCCCGGCTCAACATGGTCGAAAACCGTCGCCTGGACGAAGAATCCGCCAGCCTCGTTCACTTCGCCGCCCGCCAGCAGTTTTGCGCCTTCCGCCTGGCCCACGCGCATATAATCCAGGTCGGTGTCCAACTGATCGCGGTTCACCGCCGGCCCCATCTGCACCCCGCTCTCCAGTCCATTGCCCACCACCAGCTTGCGCGCTGCCTGGGCCAGGCGGCTGGCAAATTCATCCGCGACCGGCTCTTCGACCACCACCCGGCTGGTGGCCGTGCAGGCCTGCCCGGTCAGCCCAAAGCCGCCCTTCACCGCCAGGTCAACCGCCAGGTCCAGGTCAGCGTCGCGCAGGATCACCAGGGCATTCTTACCGCCCATTTCGAGCTGCACGCGCGTCAAATTCTGGATCGCACCCTGGTAGATCTGCCCGCCGACCATGCGCGAGCCAGTAAAACTCACCCCGTTGACGTCCGGGCTGGTCGCCATCTCGTTGCCGACGATTCTCCCGCTGCCGGTGATGAAATTGATCACACCGGCAGGCAGGCCTGCCTCATCCAGCGTCTCAACCATCAGCAGCGCGGTCAGCGGTGCGTCCATCGCGGGTTTAAACACCAGCGTGTTGCCGTACGCCAGCGCCGGGGCAATCTTCCAGGCAGGGATCGCAATTGGGAAATTCCAGGGCGTGATGATGCTCACCACACCCAGCGGCTCGCGCCGGGTGTAAAGCAGCTCCCCGTTCACGCTGCTCGGCAGCACCTGCCCGCCCGAGCGCCAGCCTTCGCCGCTGTAATAGCGGAAGATATCCCGCGCGCGCCCCACCTCGCCCTTCGCCTCAGCCAGCGTCTTACCTTCCTCGCGGGTCAGCGCCTGCGCGATTTCATCCAGGCGCGCCGCCAGGATCTGGCTGGCCTTATCCAGAATAGCACCGCGGGCCGGAGCGGGCATATTGGCCCAACCGGGCAGCGCGGTGCGCGCGGCGCCAATCGCCGCGCGCGCGTCTTCCACGCTGGCCTTCGGGAACACCCCCACCACATCGTCCATCGCAGCCGGGTTGCGATCTTCAAACCAATCGCCGCTGCTCGCGGCTCTCCACTCACCGCCGATCAAATTTTTGTACGTTTTCGTTGTAGATGTCATGTTGCCTTTATAGAGGAAATAACTTTGTTCAATTCAAAAAGAGATCGCTTCGCGCCTTATCTGCGTACAGGCGTACAATCTCGCGATAAAACTTTCTTGGGAGTTAGCAGTTACGATAAGCTCATGCTCTGCCTGTTCATTATATCTTGCTTAAAGCTGCACATTCCTTCTGCAGTGCAGATTTCCTGCGAGAAATTATTCGCCCCCGCTTGTCTGCTGCCCGCTGCGGCCAGGTTTTCGCACAGCTAAAAATCGCTTTCGATAAACACCGGATCGCCCATCGCGTGCGAGCGAAAAAAGTTGCTCAGCTTATACCGCAGCACTTCCGTGATCACCGTCCCCTTGGCTACAATCAAGATACCGTTCTTATCAATGATGTCACGCGATAATTCCATCCCGGCTTTCAAATCATCTACCAGGATCTTGCGCTCGCCTTGCTTCGCGACTCCAGTCGGAACCGACCGGTCAGCTTTGAGAATCCACTCCTCAAAGACATCGAGCATCTGCGGGTCGTATTCCTGTTTGTGCTGCAGCATCAAGTGAAATGCTTCGGGGGCAGCATGCAGCGATTCCAGATAGCGGTCGTAGTCGATGATGATTTTTAGTATTCGCGCCGCGACTGGAATGTTCTCGCCAATCGGAGCAAATGTCATGGTCGGGGTTGAATAGCTGCAGTCCTGGTAAGCCACCGCGTTTGCCACACCTTCGAGACGCGGGATATTATGGATGAGCTGCGAACCGATCCGCGGAATGGCATTGACCATTTCGCGCTCGGTCAAATCCAAACCGGTCCCCTTTTGCCACCTCTGCAAAATGTAGCGCGGTATGGTTACCGCGCCAATCTGGCTGAGCAGTGCAGAAAGCTCAATTTCCCATGCCAAATCCGGCAGCTGCAATGCTTCCGTCATCGCCTGAGCCAGTTTCCGCAATCGCCCAACCCTCGCAAATACCTCTGGACTGACCGCGGCCAGAATATCGATCATTACCTTAATGCTGCCGCTCAACGTCTTGCTGAGCAGTTCTTTCTCACCGGTGATCAGCTGGTATTGACGCACGCCATCTTTCACCGCTGCCGTGAATGTCTCGGTTGAACAGGGCTTGAGCAAAAACCGGAAGATGCTCCCGCGGTTAACTGCTTCTACGGCCATATCCAGCGCAGCCACGCCGGTCAGCAAAATCCGAGTAATATCCGGGGTAAGTTCACGCACCTTCTCCAGCAGCTCAACCCCGTTCATCCCAGGCATCATGTAATCCGAAACGATCACCGCGATTCCTGGCGTTTTTTGGATGAGCGCTAGCAGGTTGTCGGAGAGAGCATAGAAATAGTCACTCCTACAAACAAATAGGTCTCAAAAGTCAGGGAATAGCGGTTAAAGTGGTCCAAACAGCAGATTTCATGGGTAACTTTTTGTAAAGTTCTGGCAGCAGGTGCGTTAATAGATTTCTTGTGACAGCCATAGCGAGTGCAAGCGTTTCAAATTGAATGCGAGGCAAACCAGACACCATTCGCCTGTAACATTTTTTAGACCACGCAAAGAAAACTGGCGAAACCCCAGTATCTCTTTGATGATGCCGATTACGGGTTCAACCGTACATTTGCGCAAGCGATAGATTTCTCTGCCAATGTCGGTAGCGAGTTTATAGGCCATTTTCTCTTTTGGACTGGCATCCGCTGCTGGCTTATCTGGAAGATTGCCAAGCAGATCCTCCACGCACTTGTAGTGCGCTTCACGACCTGTTGCAATGTAAGGTTCGATGCCGCGTTCTTCCGTAGCTTCAATGTTGCTGGCGCTGAAATAGCCATTGTCCATCGCAACGCCATCCGGCTGACCTAATTCTGCAGGTAGTGCATCCAATGTCGGTTCTGCTTCTTGCTTGTCGTTTGGATGATTGGAGAGTGAAGTAGCAACGATCAGCATACTATCTTGGGTAACAGCCACTTGGGCGTTGTAATGTTGGTCATACCCGTTATTGGTGCTGTTCTTCATGATGCGAGAGTCCGGATCAGTAAAATTGTACTGATCTTTATCGTTTGGCCCTTCTTCTGGCGGTTTTGGCGCTTTCCCGCGAGGTTTCTGGTGTCGCTTTCGGGCTTTTGCTTCTCGCTCCTTCAATTTTGCATCATATTCGGCTTTCTCGACTTCGTAACGTTCCTTGGCGCGAGCATCCAGAACTGCTTTGGCCTTCGCAAGGTTTTCCAGTCGCTCTCGCCGAAAAGCAATTTCATCCTGAATGACCAACCCTTCTGGCAGTTCCACATCGCCTTGGTCAGCCTGTTCTCCCATTTTAAACAGACGCACAACTTCTTCCCGCAATGTCGTTTCTAATTCTTTCAACCGTCCGTAACTGACCGCCTTGCTTTTTGATGCATCTGCATGGATCTTACTGCCATCCAAACTCAGATTGCCAACCTTCAATACGCCCGATAGTTGGGCCAGAAGTAGAATCTGAACGAACAGTCCTTCCAATTCTTGTAAAAATGTCTTGCGAAAATTTGCGATGGTGTCGTGGTCTGGGTGCAATCCCCCAGCTACAAACCGAAAACCAAGATCTTCGTAAGTCGCTCTTTCGATTTTCCGAGAACTGAACCTACCTGTCGAATAACCGTAAAATATCAATGCCAGCAACGCTTCTGGCGCGATTGCCTCCCCTCCCCGAACTCCATATCGTTTGTATATTGCGCTCAGTTCCAGTTGGGCAACCATATCAACAACAAATCTCGCCAGATGATTCGCCGGAATGGCTTCTCCAAGACTGATTTGTAAATTTGGTGTCGCTGTGTAATCGGGTTTTGTAAATTTTCGTGTCATTACTCAAGTGTACCAATGTTTTGTCATCTTCATTCACTCCGACAACCTGCTAGTGCTTCTTCCGCGCTTTTGGCGGTTTGAATCACATAGTGGTCTTCTTCAAGCAGCGAGCGCCCCAACGAGTACAAAACTCGTACTTCATCATCAACCAGCAAGATCGTGTCACGCGCCATTCTATCCTCCTAAAAAAACGGGCTGATCCTGCGAGGTTAACTTGAGCGGTTGACCAGGTCGTTTGCCATGGCCAGCCATTCGTCAAGATACACCGACAAACCGGTCTGCCGCATATAATCCATATCGAGATAATTTGCGTATGCGACTTCTTTCTCATGCAGGCACATGTTCAACAAACCGTTGGCCACATACAATACATCCACAATGCTCGTGTTCGTTGAAATTTGCTGCCAGGGAGTATGATGGAACCCGACAGCCTCCACGATCGTAATCGGTAAACCCCAGATTCCGAGCAGATAGCCGCCCATTTCCGCGTGTGACGTGCCCAATACCTGGTACTCCGCCTCCGTCGATATTAAATCATTCCTGGGGAAAAACGACCTGGGTGTCAAGTAAGGAATCTTAAAATACAGCAAAATTCCAATATCATGCAGCACGCCCGCCACACACACATCTTCACGCTCTTGCGGGCTGAGGTTTATTTGTTTTGCAATCGACAGCGCCAGACTGCTTACCCGCAGGCTGTGCTTCCAGATCGTATCCACGGAAACAGGCAGTCCTTTGCGGCCCTGAAACTCCGAGAAAACCTGAATCCCCAATACCAGCGCCTTGATCGTATTCAAACCCAAAAGGGTCACCGCCCTTTGTGGGCTGCTGACATTATCGGAAAGGCCAAAAAAAGCTGAGTTAACCAGCTGCAGAATTTTCGCGGTCATCGCGGCATCTTGGGCGATAATATCGCCAACGACCTGTGAGCTGGCATCTTCGGATTGCAGCTCCTTGACCAGTTTATTGTATAGCAGCGGCACGCTGGGTAAAGTCTTAATCCCAGTGATCACCCGCAGCAGGTGCGGGTCCGACAGCATATCCCGCAGGCGACAGGCCCGTTCTACAATTCCATAAATTTTCCCCATATCACTCGGCTTGGGGATCATCTGGTGGACCAGGCGCGTCGATTTCATAATTTGCACATCGTTTGTATTGCCTGAAAATACAAACCGCATTACCTCTGGCATCTGCCGGCTGACCGTATTCAGCAGCTGGATGCCATCCATTCCCGGCATGTGCATGTCTGCGACGACCGCATCAAAGGGGTGCTGGACAAGCTTGTTCAACGCCTCCTGTCCCGAAAGAGCGAAATCCACTTCCCACTCCTCGCTGAATTCATCGACAGAGCGCCTTAACCCCCGCAGAATCATTGCATCGTCATCCACAAATAAAATCCGGTGAATCTTCTTTTTCATGATAAACCCTTATCAAAATCGTCCAGCGGCAGTTCAATCGTAAAAGTCGTGCCTTTGCCCACCTCTGAATCGACCAAAATCGTACCATGATGTTTTTTCACAATGATATTATGCGCAAGCGACAGGCCCTGACCCGTGCCTTTCCCAATTCCCTTGGTCGTGAAGAATGGGTCAAAAATCCGCGCGCGAATCGCCAGCGGAATGCCGGGGCCGCTGTCCCGAATGATGATCCGCACGCGCTGCCCATCCTGGCAGGTGCTGATCGAGATCATCTCTTTTTGTTCCGACCCAGACGGATGTTTTTCGCGGATCGCTTGCGCTGCATTGACGATCATATTCAGGATCACCTGATTAATTTCATCGATCTGACAGTTCACCAGCGGCAGGTTCTGGTCGAGGTGGGCCTCCATCTCCGCCACATATTTCCATTCGTTTCGGGATATGGCGATGGTCGTTTCAATGCCATGGTTGATATCGGCCAACTTTTTTTCCTTTTCGGATGGGTGCGTAAATTCTCTCATCGCCAGCACGATCTTGCGCACGCGCTCTATTCCCTCCAGCGCCTCTTCAACGGCGTTGGGGACCTCGCTGTTGTAGAGCTGAATTTTCTTCTGGCGTTTCACCTCAGTCAAGCTGTCCAAGGTCTTTTGACTGACCGCTTGCCCCAGGTGCTCCTCCAGTGTTTGCTGGTAAATATCCAGCAATTCTGTGTAGCGTGAGAACGCTTTATTGAGGAACTTTAAATTGTCGCCAATATACTGAGTCGGCGTATTGATTTCATGCGCAATCCCAGCCGCCAGCTGCCCGATCGCCTCCATTTTCAATGAAAGATTCGTTTGTGATTCAAAACGATGCCTTTCCGTAATATCCTGGAAAACGATCACATACCCAACCACTTCTCCCAGCGCTGACCTTAGCGCGGATGTGCTGGTCGACAGCAATAATTTGCTTCCGTTCCGGCAAATCAGGGTGGGAGACTTATACTCCCCGCCGGTTTTGCTTGTTACATCGAGCGCGATCAGTGAATCAATAACATCCGCATAAGCTTCCTGAGTCGCCGAGTCGTGCAGCGGAAGGATATTTATAATCGGCTGGTCGAGTGATTCGACCGCCGCAAAACCGGTGATTTTTTCGGCCGAACGGTTGATCAGGGTGATAAATCCCTCTTTATCCGTCACGATTACCCCTTCACCGATGCTCATCAAAGTTGTCGAAAGCAGTTCTTTTTCATCTGCCAGCAACCTTTGAACTGTTGTGCGCTCCTCGATCAGTTCTTCGAGGTGTTCGCGGTAACGCGCAAGTTCCTTCTCATTTCGTCTGCGCTCAGTAATATCTGTGAAAAAAGCTATTTCGGCCGGGCCGTCAGGAAAATGAACCTTATTAATACTGACAAACAGGTCAAAACGGGTTCCATCCCGTTTTATCCCAATCCTCTCTAATTGAATACCAGGAATCTCACCTCTGCTCCAGGATGAATATGCATCCAGAGCTTGTAAAGACTCCTCATGTGCATACAAGCTGACGAGTGGGTGATCGATCAGTGCTTCTGCCGAATCGTAACCGAACAAACGCAGCACCTGGGCATTCGCATATAGGATCATCCCCTTGCGTACCATGACAATCGCGAGAGGGCCGCTTTCGATTAAGGTTCTAAAGCGTGCTTCACTATCGCGAAGTTTCTCTTCAGATCGAATCCGATCTGTGATATCAAAGCCAAAAATCGCCAGCATGCTTACGTTCCCGAACGAGTCGGTAATCGGTTCAATCTGGTTGACAATTGTGCGGCCAAAGCGCTGATCTTCAAATTGGATACGCTGCCCTGTATGCACCACCTGCTCAACCTGCGCTTTGCGCGATTCCACCAAATCCGCGGGCAGCAAATCAAACACGTTGGTCGCTTTAAACTGTTCGATGGTAATACCCAGACGCTTGAGCGTGTGCGAATTGGCCATGATGCCGCCGCCCTCGGGGGTGATCAACAAAACCGATTCTGAAAATGCTTCCAGCAATGCTCGTTGAATTTCTTCTGTCTGGCGCATAGCCTGTTCAAGTTCAACGCGCCGGCCAATATCACGCGTCACGCCCACGATCATCGTCGCCTGACCTTGCTCATCCGTTAATACCGTGGTCACCACTTCAGCCAGAACTTTTTGTCCATCCTTGCGAACCTGCATTATTTCATCGACTCTGGTTCGCGCCGTTTCATCACCCGCAGCCAGAGCATCGAGCCTGGCTGGCAGCGTTTGTTGAATTTCTTGATACGTATACGGCCGCACGATTAGTTCCAATGTGCCGTTGATCAACTCTTGTGGCCTGTAACCAAGCATCTTGTACAACGATGGGCTGACGTAGGTGAGCTTCCCGGTCGCGGGGTTCATGATCCATATCACATCGTCTACATTTTCCGCGATCATGCTCAATTTGACGCTGGCGTCATGCAGTGCAAGTTCAGCGTGCTTGCACTCGGATAAATCCAGCACTACCCCAATCGACGATACGGGCAAGGAACCAACCTCACGCGCGCCATATTGCACACTGGATGTGATCGCCAGCCATTTCAAAGATCCATCCGCGTGCACCACCCTGTACTCGCCCGTCATGCCACCCGCGCCAGGATATTCCGGGGGCGCCAAATGATGCGCTTGGAAGATGGACAGGTCTTCAGGGTGAATCCGTTCTTTTAGTTGTGCTAATGTGATGCTCGCCTGGCTGAACCCAAAGTGATGGCATGCCGCGGCATCCAAGAATATTTCTCCAGCGTTGAAATCGTAACGCCAGGTTCCCATGCCAGTTGCCTGGAGCGCTAAATCCAGTCTCTCCATTTGTGCCTTCAAAGCAGCTGGATCTTCTATTAATTGTGCATCGCTCAAGAAGTCTGATTGTTGTCCGTCTCGACAAGCTCCAAAAACGACGCACACTTCTTCAGCGTTTCCAAGCATAGGCATACAGGATACTTCGCACCATTTTTTCCGCACATCCGGCCTGCTTGCAATTGAAATCAGGTCTTTGACGATTGGATTGCCGGTTTGAACAGCAACCTCCCAAGGCAGCCGTCCTTCTTGCCGCCAATCCTTACGGGCATCGCCAAAAACCACCCCCAACTCTGTCAGACGTCTTCCCCTCAAGTCTTCTGTGCTTTGCCCAAACAACTGCCCTGCACACGAATTGGCAGCCTGGATCACTCCATCAGCCGTTTGAATAATTCCCGCTTGTCCGAGCATTTCCAGCACATTCAGCACGGCATCACCTTTCGCAAACCAGGGTCGCATATGTCCTTCCAAAGATCACACCGAACCAAAACGGCCAATCAGATCATACGTCAGCTTCAGCCATTGGTCCAGCATGGACGCCAGACCAGCCTGGCGCAGATAATCCATGTCAAGGTAAGTTGGATACAGCACCTCGGTCTCATAAACGCACATGTTCACCAGACCGTTGGCAATGTGCAGCACGTCCACTACACCCGGACCTTTATGAACCTGCTGCCAGGGCGTGTGATGATAAGCAACCGCTTCCACAATCGTTAGCGGCAGCCCCCACATTCCCAGCAAATACGCGCCCATTTCTGCGTGTGAGATACCCAGCACCTGGTTCTCTACCTCGGTGGAAACCAGGCCTCGCTCGTTAAAAAACGTTCCAGGGGATAAGTAGAGCACTTTGAAATACAGCAAAATGCCAATATCATGCAAAACGCCCGATACGCGCGCATCTTCTCGGTCTTGTGAACTCAAATTAAGTTGATACGCGATCATCGACGCCAGGCTGCTGACCAACAGACTGTGCTTCCAGAGCGCATCAACCGTGATTGGCAGGCCTCTGCGGCCTTGAAACTCTGAAAAGATCTGAATGCCCAACACGAGCGCTTTGATCGTATTCATGCCAAGCAGCGTGACTGCCCGCTGCGGGCTGCTGATATTGTCAGCAACCCCAAAAAATGCTGAGTTGACCAGCTGTAAAATTCGCGCGGTCATTGCGGCATCTTGAGCGATGATATCGCCAACAACCTGCGGGCTGCAATCGTCCGATTGCAGTTCCTTGACCAGACGGGCATACAGCGCTGGCACACTGGGCAAGTTTTTGATCGCTGTAATCACACGCAGTAAGTGTGGATCTGACATCAAGTCGCGAACGCGACAGGTGCGTTCCACGACCTCATGGAATTTTTCCAATCCGCTCGATTTTGTGATCACCTGATGAATGACCGGGATTGACTTGAGATATTTGTTATCCGCCATCCTCGCCGACAAAACGAAACGCAATACCTCGGGCATCACTCTGCTCACTTCGTTCACCAGTTGGAGCCCGTCCATTTCCGGCATATCGGTATCAGTAACGACCGCGTCGTACGTGTTTTGAGAAAGTTGAGATAACGCGTCTTTCCCGGATATGGCAAAGTCCATCTCCCAGTGGTCGCCATATCCCAGCGCGCCATCTTTCAGCCCATTCAGGATATTTTCATCGTCATCCACAAACAAGATCCGGTGTACTCTGCCGCCCATCAAAAACTCCTTGTCAGGCCAGGCTGGCTCATCCTTCGCCGTGTGGAACCACACAAACGCTTGCCGCTTATGTTCACCGGACAAGCCAAACCGCAAGTTTCCAAGAAAAAACTCGATACCCGCAATTCATTATAGAATTGGGTTTCTCGCGGGTTCATTAATTCCGCCCAAAAAGCCCGTTAATTGCACATTAAAGTTCTACCCTTGGGCACAATAAAAAACAACAATTATGCGTATCGTGTGTGAATTTAGCGCTTCGGATGCTGATGGTGAAATCGCCAGACCCATCCCCCCGTTAAGGGCGGACAGGCGCTTTTTCCCCACACCCTCGAAAGCTCGAATGAGGGAAAAGCTATATAAAAGAGGTTAATGTGCCGCTTCGCAGCACATTAACCTCTTTTAACACTTCTTCCCCTCCCCGAGGGAGAGGCCAGGAGAATTCCTAATGGATGTAATCAGCCAACAGGTCGGCGACGCAGCCTTGACGGATCAGGCTGGCGATCGCCTGCATGTCGGGCGTGGTCGGCCGGTCGTGCTCCATAAATGTCACGTGTTTGCGGATCTCCTGAAACAGCTGCGAGGTGGCATGACCAAGTCGAGCAGGACCCTCCGGGCGCGGGTCAACCGCCTGCGCCGCCGCGATCCATTCGATCGCCAGCACGTTGCGCACATTTTCCAAGATTTCCAGGCAGTGCCTGGCCGCGTTGGCGCCCATACTGACGTGATCCTCCTGGTTGGCGCAGCTGGGGATCGAGTCGACGCTGTCCGGGTGTGCCAAAGTCTTGTTGTCTGAAACCAACGCCGCCGCGGTGTACTGCACCATCATCAACCCGCCATCCAGTCCGCTGTTCAGCGCCAGCATCGCGGGCAGCCCCGCGCTCAACTCCGGCGTTAGCAAGCGAAACACCCGTCTTTCGGCGATGTCCGCGACTTCCGCCATCGCTGCGCCAAGGAAATCCAGCCACAGAGCCGGTCCCTGTCCGTGGAAGTTACCGCCCGAAACGGCCCGCATCCCTTCTTCGTCCGAGAAAATCAAGGGGTTGTCGGTGGCGGCATTGATCGCCGCACTGAACCGCTGGCGCACAAACCCCACCACATCCAGCACCGGGCCCAGCACCTGCGGCGTGCAGCGCAAACTGTATGCGTCCTGCACACGCCTGGTATCCGAGTCCATCAGCCGGCTGCCGCGACACAACGCCAGCAAGTTGGCCGCCACACGCTGGTTTCCAGGCTGATTGCTGACGGCATGCAGGTCTGGATCAAAGGCTGCTGAGAGCCCAAGCAAAGCTTCCAGACTCAAGGCTGCCCCCAGCTGGGCATGCCGCAGCAGGTTTTCGGCTTCAAAGACCGCCAGCGCTCCGCAGGCCGCCATAAAGTCAATCCCGTTCGAGAGCGCCAGGCCTTCTTTGGCTTCCAGAATCAGCCGTTCAATCCCGGCCCGCCGCATCGCCTCGGCCCCGCTGAGCAGTTTCCCCTGATAGGATGCCTGCCCGCTGTAACCGCCGTCGCCCTCCTCCAGGTCGCGCGTCAGCACCGCGGCGATATGCGCCAGCGGCGCCAGGTCTCCGCTGGCCCCCAGCGAGCCTTTCTCCGGCACCAACGGTGTGACCTCCGCGTTGAGCATATCAATCAAAGTCTGAGCCACTAACGGGCGCACGCCCGAATGGCCTTTGGCCAGCATATTGGCCCGGATCAGCATGATCGCGCGCACCACCTCCTCCGGCAGCGGCTTGCCAACCCCGCACACGCACAGCACAATCAGGTTGCGCGAGAGCTTGCGCGCATCCGCCGCGCTGATCTGGCGGTTAGCCAGTGAGCCAAACCCTGTGTTCACGCCGTAGATGATCTTGCCTTCACCCTCGATCGACTGCACCACCCAATCGTGGCTGCGCTGCATCCTGGCCTGCGTCTCCTCATCGAGCGGAGAAACCTTTTCATGATGCCGCGCGACTGCGACCAATTCCTCAATCATCAATTTCTGACCATTTAACGAAACCATACGCACCTCTTAGAAGCGAAACACACGCCCGCGTTTGACTACCGTCACCACAGCATTGCTGCCAATCCGGTAAATCACGTCTTCGAAACTGGGCAGATCCCATATTTGGATGTCTGCCAGAAAGCCAGGGGCCAACACGCCCCGGTCGCGCAGCCCGAGCGCGTGCGCCGCACCGGACGTTGCCGCCAGCAGCACTTCTTCCGGCGAAAGGCTGTACAGGCGGCAGGCCAGCTGCATCACCATCTGCATCGACTCCATCCAGCAAGCCGGGCAGAAATCGGTGGCCAGCGCCAGCTCCATGCCTTCCGCCAGCATCGCGCGCGCATCAAACGGCCTGGGGTGGCGCACCGCGAAATCCAGGCCGGGCATCACCACTCCCACCACCCCAGCCTGCGCCAAACGGGCCATCTCGCTCCGTGCGGTGTAGTTCAGATGGTCAGCGGAGACCGCTCGCAGGTCTGCGGCAACCGCAGACCCGCCAATATTGGCATACGCGTCAACATGGACCTTTGGGCGCAGCCCCCAGCGCTCTCCCGCCTCCAGGATGCGCCGCGTTTCATCAACGGTGTAGTAGCCCGCATCGCAGTACACATCGCAATATTCGGCCAGCCCCTCTTGCGCCACCTGCGGGATCATTTCTTTGATCAGGCAGTCCAGGTAGTCCTGGCGCGGCACATCGGCGGGAAAATCATGCGCGCCTAAAAAGGTACTGACGATATCGACCGGCTGCCGCCCCTGCAATACCCGGTTTACCTGGAGCAGTTCCAGTTCACGCTCCAGGCTCAGCCCATACCCGCTCTTGCTTTCCACCGTCGTGGTCCCGCATCTCAGCATTCGCTCCAAAATGCGCTGTGCGCTGTTCGCCAGCGTTTCGCGGCTGCTGGCGCGCGTCATCTGAACGGTCGCCTGGATCCCACTCGGGATACCCAGCGCGGTTACCTCCTGCGCCGTGCGCGTCATCTTCGCCGCGTATTCCCGCGCCCGCGA
>Ga0172369_10004420_pt1 | contig 17868 bp, 17 predicted proteins | sample LakKiv25m_FD_114539 | JGI IMG/M metagenome (GOLD analysis project Ga0172369, IMG submission 114539) | Freshwater microbial communities from Kabuno Bay, South-Kivu, Congo - kab_022012_11.25m | ecosystem: Environmental > Aquatic > Freshwater > Lake | place: Democratic Republic of the Congo...
CGGGGCGTCTCCGACCGTGGTCGAGCCGGTAGGCCACGGCGAGGCGTAACCCAAATCCGGCTAAGCCGTCCGCCTCCGCCTTGCGGCGAGCCGGCTGACAACAACCAGGGCTGGTGAAGGACGCGGCTGTCGAGGACCGCCCTTCACGAGATAACTCCCCGACTGCGCTCGGAGATGCCAGCGTGGCCTGACTTTCGGACGGGGGTTCGACTCCCCCCGCCTCCACCAGCCTCCCTCCAGGGGGGTGGCTCTCTATGCCTGCCAGCATTGGCTGAATCCAGTCATTCACGAGCACGAAATGGCGGTTTGCGCCGGATTACCTTCGGACGAGGTGTTGGCATATATACCCCCCAAACACCCCCAATCGACCATTTCTCTCTCTGTTTCTCTGAAACCTTCGGACTACCCCTTACCCCGTCCGAAGGTTGGTGGCTGACAGCCCGTGGAGCTTCGGACCTCGTCCGAAGGTCATATGCGTGGATACTGAGACTTTTCGAGCGGCAGAGACAAAACCGGATCGACAAGGATATTTTGAGCGTGAAATGGACACTTGCCACTCCGCTGGAGTACAATCCCGATTTCTCCTACTCCGCGGGAGAGTCGATAATTCAGGCATTTTGTGCATTCTCAGTCAGGATTTCTCAAGTTAGGTGTCTGAATGCGCGACGGATGTCTGGCACGGTGACTGGGATCGACAAGCTGACGTCTGCCGCGCCGCAGATTGTATGATCATCCAAGGCTGCGGGCGAAGTCGACGAATAGATGCGGTCGGCACCTTACCTTATCACTCCTTGCAGGGAAGTTAGCGAACGGCGTAGTATTGGTTGAATACAGCCTCTTCGCAGCCTTTCAATTCATCGCCCGTCCATATCGGAGGTAACTGATGGCACGTTCTCGATACGCTGTAATGTTGATGGTTTGTCCCCTCATGCTCTTTGTCGTCAGTTGTTCGGGAGGGTCCGATCACACAGATTCTTTTCAAACGCAACCGGCAAGCGTATCAGTGACGACGACTGATTTCGCTCCCGTGCAGCTCGGTGTCGTGTCCGCCTGGCAGGCACTGGCACTTGTTGGTGATATCGGCGACGCTGCGACAACGGTATCCGCTTCCGGCGTACAGCTTCTCATGCTCATTGATGAGCAGGAAGAGCTTAATGGACTCGCATTATCCAATCCTGCCGCAAGTAGTAGTGGCTCGGCGATAGATTTCACTGTGGCGAGCACCGCGGAAGCCTTGATTTACCAGACGCCGGGAATCCTCACAACGAATCCGGCCGAATACCCGGAGCGGAGCGAACAAATACGAAATCTTGCATCATTCCCGGCGTTCACCAGCTTCCTCTCGGCGCAATTACCGCTACAGACAATCGAGCAGCTTGCGGCGCTGTCCGAATACCAGCAGTTGTTGCATAACTGTGTCCAGGAGTGGTTCAACGAATTCGGTTTGCCGATGCAACGGTCTTCAAACTGGTTGCTTATGTCGGATGCCGCTTCGCAAGTATACCCGACATTATTTGAGAATCCCTCCGATCCCTCTCGAACTCGCGTAAAATTTGAGAACTGGGGGTGGAGATACGTCGAGATCGTGCGGCGTGAGATGATTGGTGACGCAGAAAACAGCGTCAGCGTTGTCAGCGATGGGTCATTAGAAGTGTTCGGCGGTGCGATCCCCATCAGTTGGGGGAACTTGTGGAAGATCGATTTCACCCAGTGGCCCCCCACCAACTACGAAGTGGGCAACCCGCATACCCGGTATGACACCGTGAACCTGTCCGCGAGCTCCCCGATCACCACCTACGAATACTGGGTGCGAGGACCGGGCTTTGCGGAGGCAACGGATGTGCCGCCCGCGAGTGTCGTAGGCGGCATGCTCGATACCTATGGTACGACGACGTTATGTTACGTAGTCGTGCCTACCCTCGATTTGTTCCTCGGTTTCTTCGGGGATGTTTCACGGCGCATGGAAACCTTTGCAGCCATTTATGACACCTATAAACTGGTAATGGATGGCGGAAAGGTGACCACGCTCACTGCCCATGATCCCGGCAGTCAGGCGTTTACTACGGCACTTGGCGATCTTGCGATCCATCTGTTGACACTAACGGTGAACAGCGAATCAATACGAAGCGCGCTCATCCAAAAGGGCGCGCTGTCGGCAAAAAGTATTGCGTTTATCCAGGTAGCGCTGAAATTTGGCGCAATAGGCATCAGTGCAGCTGATCTATATATGGTTGGCGAGACTCTTAAGCAGGCGCCCAGGTATAGCAAGGCGAGACTATTTAATAGGTACGGGGACATCGACATTATCATTGAGTAGGAGGACAACCGTGCGGATTGTATTCATCCAGTTTGCATGTATTGGTGTATTCCTATTGCTACCAGGATGTAGCGATCGCGGGAGCGGTCTCTCACCGATCAAGCCTACGGGTTATGGCAGCGTCAGCTTTACGGTGAATTGGCCGGAAGGAGAATCCACCTCGCGAGTGATACCCCCGAATGCTGTGGCCATTGAGGTGACCGTGACCCAGAACGGGCGGCAGGTGGGGCAAACCACAATCATCCGGCCGGCGTCAACTGGGAAGGTGCAGAATATCCCCGTTGGGAATGCGACCGTAAGTGCGATTGCTAAAAATTCATCAAATTTAATGGTCGCCTGGGCTTGGACTAGCGTATTGGTCATCGCTTCGCAGACTATTTCTGCACATTTGATTCTTCATAATAATGGTGAGTTGACGATTAACGAATCTCTGCAACTTGTGACTTACACGCCACCAGAAGATCGCTTTACATATTCCGTTTATGCTTACTTTACCAATATAGATACGTCGCAAACTGTGTCCGCCTTGTTTGGTTATGATCCAAATACGAATTCATGGTACCTTGATATATCATCTGATAGTACACAGTTCAATGGTCAAGCTATAGGAACGTATAACATGGCCGTATGGGTAATTTTCAGTGAAGACACTTCAACGCCGCGATTGGTATCTGCTGATTACCAGTTGGTTCTTAATGTCATAGGCCCTACCTATACCCTCGCCAACCTGCAAGGTAGTCTCATGAAATCATGAGACCAGTAGGTCTGTAGACACGGATAACCTTTTGCGGTCAATAACTAAAAAGCTCTAGCTTGTGATCTCGACAAAGGTTTTCTTATGATGTTGAAGATTATTGTAGTTTTCGTTACCAGCATTGCTCTATCAACATTGCTTCTCGGCTGCAGCGACCGATGTAATGACCTTGCGCGGCCGCCGTTGCAACCTGTAGGTTATGGCAGCGTCAGCTTCACGGTGAATTGGCCGGAAGGGGAATCCACCTCTCGCATGATACCCTCCAGTGTGGTAGTTATCGAGGTGACTGTCACCCAGAATGGCCAGCAGGTGGGGAATCTCACGATTATACGACCGGCATCAACCGGGACGATTAAGCACATCCCCGCCGGGGCGGCATTTGTAAGTGCGACGGCTAAAGATGCGGGCGGTATGACAGTGGCATCGGGGGCGACTGCGGTGACCGTGGTGGCGGGGCAGATTGTGGCTGTAAGGCTTATATTGGAAGAAGGGGGGATTACACTGATCTCGCCTAGTGAGGACCCTACAAAGCCCGGTTCAATCGGCGGAACGGTCTTAACGCTGTCACCCGGTCCAACGAAACCGGAAGGCATCATTGATATGGCCTATGGCACCACAATTACCTTGACCGGAACACCGGATGCCGGCGGCACCTACACGGATACCGCCACCTCCGTCATTCGCGGAGGATATCATTTCGATGACGTCCCACCTGGTATTTATACACTGCGGGGTACTGTGCAGGCGCCATACGGATCTCCCATCTTTTTAACAGGCGAGGTGACGGGTGTGCGAGTGCGTGGCAACATCCCCACCTTGATGGCCAATGTGATGCTCTTCAACGAGGCGCGGGGGGCGCGTGTCAGAGGAACGGTGCGTAAAGATGGACAGCCTATCGGCGGCGCCGTCATCTCGGTGGAGTTGCGGGGATATCCGGTAGATTACCTGCAGGTACCGGCTAGTGAAGTATACTGCATCCTGTCCGCCCCTGCGTCCAGCGCACCGGGGACGCTGGGCCAATTCGAGCTCCACCTGCCGGTGGACGGCACCCGCTACTTCGTCTCCGCGCATACCACCGATTCCTACGCCAGCGATATCGAGCTGCTGAAGGTCAACCGCGAGCAAATCCTTGACTTCAATGGCTCGGTGACCGGCGGCACTTTCACCCTGTCAATCGCCGGCAGTGTTGGCGGCACCTTCACTACTTCGGCGTTGGCTTACGATATCAGCAACGCTAACCTGAAGACAGCGATTGATGATTTGTTGACTTCCGCCGGCTATACCGACGTCACTGTTACTATTGGCGGTGGTCCTTGCCCGACTGATACTCGGGTAACCTTTGGCGGCCCAGCCGGCAGTTGGAATATGCCGCTCATGGCGGCAAACAGTTCACTGACCGGCACCGCGCAGACAATCACCGTGAAAGGCACAATCCTCTTCCCCGGCGAGGTGCGCGAGGACCAGGATATCATGCTCGCGTCGGGCGGGACATCCGTCTTCCCGGCGCTGACACTGGACATTGTCTGCTCGACGCTGCCCGCGCCTACCCCGCTGGCCAGCGAGCAGGCGATGATCACCAGGCTAGCGGTCGCCCGCCAATTTCGCGCCTCCCGTCACCTTATCGATCGCCTTGAGATGCTGGCGCGCAAATCTCGTACGGCGCGCAGCAGAGCCACTGGCTTAATCGAGAACTTTTTGTACTGGCAGACATACGATGATGTCTCAACGATCCACGGGTTCCATGTCTACCGCGGCCAGCAGGCCTTCGGCGATTTCCTTTACCTTGGCAGCGCACAAGATCCGTACCAGTGGTACTTTTTCGATAACGATCCGACGCTCCCCCTTGATGCGCCGCGTTATTATACTGTCAGCAGTTATAGTCCGGACGCCCAGGTGTCACAACCGACCAAGCCAGTCGCGCTCGCACAACCGTTACCGCAGATCAACGTCATCAGCCCAGAAGACAACACAACGCTTCCCGGCGCGGGCAATGCGCAATTTAATTGGGAAGCTGTGCCTAGTGCGGAAAGTTATGTGCTAATTATTTATCCCACCAAGCCGACATATAACGCGGCGGTTTATTTTAAGCAGATATATCCAGCAAGCACGAACACGGCTTCGGTCTGGCTCAACGCCGGCACCGAATACTGGTGGTCAGTATCAGCCTATAATAATACCGAGCCCAATTACTCAACGGCAGTATCGTATGCGGCCTACCGAAAAGTCATCGTGCCGTAAGGATGGCGCACAGACCCGAATCGGGAGAGCTTAACCATCAATGACGATGTCAATTGCGTTGGATCGGTTTTTATTGCGTCTCTCTCGCATAGATCTTAATCGCATGAAGTAGGTGCGCACAATGCTACGTGTATTTTTGTTAGCCGTATGTATTCTCGCTCTGTATCTCATTGGTTGTAGCGACCGTGGGAGTATCCGCACGCCCGGTGTCACCTCGGGCTTTGGCAGTATGAGTTTCACGGTGAACTGGCCCGTTGAGGAAGTACCCTCATCACGAGTGATTCCCGACAGCACGGTGACGATTGAAATCGTTGTCCTGCAATCTGACATCCAGGTGGGCATGCTCATCATCACCCGCCCCGAGAGTACCGGGCATCTCGACAACATCCCGGCGGGACTGGTTACCGTGACCGCGCAGGCGAAGGATGTCAACGGTAAAGTTGTGGCTGAGGGCTCAACCGAGGTAACGGTAGTGGACGATCAGAATGTCTCCGCCACACTGTCTCTGTTGGCGATGGCGATCGGCAATATGCAGGATCTTGGCGCACTCTATAATAATAGTAATAAAAGTCGAGCATATGGCATTAATAATATTGGACAGGTGGTTGGATACTCAACATGGTTGCCTGGCACGCCTTCTGCTGGTGGCTCCTCCTTCCTCTGGACCGCAATAACCAGCATGCAGAATTTAAATACACTTTCTGGAGGCTCTCCTTGGCTAAATAATGCTATTGATATCAATGATAACGGCCAAATCGTCGGTAGCACTGAAGCAGAAGTACCGCACCATGCCTTCTTATGGACACCTGCCATCGGGGTATCGGATTTGGGCACCTTAGGCGGGCGCAATAGTACGGCAACTGCTGTCAATGGAAATGGTCAGGTTGTGGGGTATTCGGATGCTACAAACGACCCTATCCCGCCAACTCATGCATTTTTCTGGTCTCAGTCTACTGGCATGCTAGATTTGGGGACGTTAGGCGGAATGCATAGTAGCGCATATGATATAAATGATGCTGGTCAAGTAGTAGGAACAGCTAGCACTACTTTTGGCTCACATGCTTTCCTCTGGTCTCCCACTGCGGGCATGCTCGATCTAGGCAGTCTGTATGGTGCTGGCAGTGCAAGTCAAGCTGAAGGCATTAATAATCTCGGTCAGGTGGTGGGATATTCATTTGCAGGCGGAGCTGACTCCAGCGTCTTTCTCTGGTCCCCCTCCACCGGCATGCAGAATTTAGGGAACCTTGGAGGTTTTCGATGCTATCCACAGGATATCAATGACGTCGGTCAAATTGTTGGCTTCGCTTATGCCGAAGATTCTTCTAATTCTTATCCATTTATCTGGTCACAATCCACCGGTTTACTTAATCTCGGCAGCCTTGGGGGCAGTTGGGGGTGGGCGCGTGCCATCAACAATGCAGGCCAAGTAGTAGGAGAATCTGATACCGGTCGAGGATATTGGCATGCGTTTCTCTGGACACCGACAGTCCCGATGACCAAGGATACGCAGGGACAGCGATATATCGAGATACACACGACAGATAGTGATACTTTTTCGCCCCCGGGCATTGGCGATTTCGATAGGCAGGCGCCATCTTCCCTTGAGAAGCACACTCTCGCTAATCCCAGTCATAGCCGATCAGGTAATGGGAGAAGGCGATGAAATATATAATTGTCGTCTGGATGGTGAGTGTTATCCTGTTCACATTTCTTTTCGGCTGTAGCGACCAGAGGAGTGATCTTTCGCGGCCGACGGCAGGCTATGGCAGCGTCAGCTTCACGGTGAACTGGCCGGAATGGGAATCTACCTCGCGCGTGATACCCCCCAGTGCGGTGGTTATCGAGGTGACCGTCACCCAGAATAGCCAGCAGGTGGGGAATCTCACGATTATCCGACCGGCATCAACCGGAACGGTGCAGAATATCCCTGCCGGGGCGTCAATAGTGAACGCGATGGCGAAGGCCGCCGGTGGCTCGACAGTGGCGTGGGGACAAACAGGGGTGACGGTGGTGGTTGGGCAGACCGTACAGGCGCGGTTGACGCTCTTTGAATTCAGCAACGGCGTCAACCCCATCGACGGCGCGTCGCTAATCTGGGTGCCAGGCGGGTCGTTTACCATGGGCACGGAGTATAGCGCGTGGTGGTCCAAGCCGTATATGCAGGAAGTGACGCTCACCGGTTATTGGATATACCAGTATGAAGTCACCGTGGCGCAGTACCGCGCCTTCTGCACGGCGACGGGGCGGACGCTGCCGTCCTTCCCGTCGGGCTATAGTTGGGCGGGGAAAACCGGCTGGGCGAACCCGGCGCTGCAGCAGCACCCCATTGTGAACGTCACCTGGTACGACGCGAAATTGTATGCAGATTGGGCGGGTGTCTCTCTTCCCACCGAGGCGCAATGGGAATACGCCGCGCGCGGCCCGGCAGGACGCAACTACCCATGGGGCGGCACGGCGACGGCCGGTGATCCGTATAACGGCTGGGATCAGACGAAATGCGCGAACTGTTACAACTCCTACGATCAGGGCATCAGCACCTGGTCGGTGGGGAGCTTCCCGACCGACATGAGCTGGTGCGGCGCGTATGACCTGGCAGGCAACGTGTGGGAATGGTGCGCGGACTGGTACGGGCCGTATTCATCCACGCCGGTGAGCAATCCCACTGGACCGGCGACGGGCCCCGCCCGTGTGCTGCGCGGTGGCTCGTGGCACGTTGGCGGCGAGGACACCAGCCGCGGTGCATACCGCTGCACCTGCTCCGACTACCCGGATAACTACTGGTACGACGGCGGGTTCCGTTGCGTGTCTCTCTCGCCAGGACCGTAATGGTGAATTTGACATAACTCATGATGATCGAGACAGGAGCAATATTAATGGTGAAGGTATATGGAGATTTGCTTGGCGGCGACTGGTAGGTGAGATGATTTCCATTCGACAGCCGTCGCCGGTCAAATCTATATAATTCATCGGATCAGACTAGAGAATCCCAATATTTCCCTCTGCTCTGCCCAATCCAACGTCAGCGTTTTCGTCAGTGTGCCCAGCGACAGTCCCGATGGCTCCCGTCCTTCAAGGATGGCAAGGATAATATCCGGCGCCAGCAGCGTCAAACGTAATATCCGCCCGACGTAAGAACCATCCAACTTGACCGCATGCGCCAGTTCTTCAATTGATCGGAACCGCCCGCTCTCCAGCAGCGCCTTCCACCGGTGTGCGCGCGCGATGGCAATGACCAGGGAGTCCTGCGTTGCAGACCTATGGGCCGGCGAATCCTGCGGCGCCAGCCCCTCTGGGAGGATAATCTCCTTCCGCCCACCACGCTTTTTCATCGTCATTGGGATGTGGACGGTGATGCGGTTGCCGTGGCGGCGCACGGTGAGTTGATCGACATGAAGTGTGGTCATCGGTTACTCCTCTATTCCGTTACAGCGCTTGATCCGTGCCATTCATCCAGCAGCGCATGCAGCCCATCGGCGCGCAAGGCGATCTGGACGCCATCCGGCTGGACGAGAATCTGCTCAATGAGCAGCTGCACGATCCGCGCTTGTTCCGCGGGGAAGAGTTCGTCCCAGAGGTCGTTGAATTGCCGAAGATGACGAATAATGTCCTGCTCGTCGGCCACATCAGGCACCAGGCTTCTGGCTTCACGATATGTCCGCGCCGCCACTTCTGGCGTGGTCAGGCTTTTGCGCACCAGCGCGATGACGGACGCTTCGATCTCGCCAGCGGAGATCGATTTCACCGGGCAGGTGCTGTAGCCTGCTTTGGCCGCCCGATTGCACAGGTAGTAGCGGTATTGCTTGGTCGCATTCTTCTTCGTGTAGCTGATCCCCATCGCCGCGTCGCAGTGCCCGCAGCGGATCAGGCCGCGCAGCAACGCCGGCGATGTCGCGCGGGTCTGGTTGGCGCGGGTGCGGCAATTCTGACTCAAGATCGCATGCGCGGCATCCCAGGCGTCCTGCGTGACGATCGCCTCGTGCTCGCCGGGGTAGACGTTCCCTTTATGCTCGATCTGCCCCAGGTAGAGCTTGTTGTTGAGCAATTTATAAATATGCCCCTTGTGCCACGGCGTACCCTCGCGGACTTTCCCTTCTTTCGTCGTCCAGGCTTTCGTGGTCTTCCTTTCGGCGTTGAGCGCTTGCGCCAATCTGGTGGTGGAGCCGTCCGAGACGAACCGGCGAAAGATTTCTCGGACGAGTTCCGCCTCGGTCGGATTGACGATCAATTTCTTATTCACTACGTCATAACCGAGCGGCGGGGTCCCGCCCATATACATGCCGCGCTGTTTGCTGGCCGCCACTTTATCGCGGATGCGCTCGCCGATGACTTCCCGTTCAAACTGGGCGAAGGAGAGGAGCATATTTAAGGTCAATCTGCCCATCGACGTGGTTGTATTGAACGACTGCGTGACGGAAATGAATGTCACGTTATGACGGTCAAAGATCTCGACGAGTTTCGCGAAATCCAACAGCGAACGAGACAGTCTATCGACCTTATAACAGACCACGCAATTGATTTTTCCTGCTTCGATATCGGCCAGTAATTGCCGCAGCGCCGGGCGGTCCAGTGTTCCGCCAGAATACGCCGCATCGTCATAGCGGTCCGGCAGGGCTATCCAGCCTTCTTCCCGCTGACTGGCGATATACGCCTCCGCCGCCGCACGCTGCGCATCCAGGCTGTTGAAGCCATTATCGAGATTTTCATCCGTACTCTTCCTGGTATAAATACCACAGCGGATGGTCGGGATGGTCTGGCTGCTGCCCTGTCGTCGGCTCATACCTCACCTCCGTCCTGCTGGCCGCGCAATCCGAAGAATCGTGGCCCGTTCCAATGCGTGCCAGTAATCACTTTCGTGATGGCCGTCAACGATTTATATGGCCGGCCCTCGAACTCAAACCCCTCGCGGGTGGTGAGCACTTCATACCGGCGCCCGTTCCATTCCCGCACCAGCCGCGTGCCGACGACGGGATGACCGGCTTTCTGGGCGGTCGGACGATGGGCAGGCGAAATCATTCCGCCCAGATCGTCATACCCGGCCTCAGCCAGCGCCCGCTCCATCTCCTGGTACGTGCTCATCGGCAGCCCGCCGTAGGCCAGTTCCTGCATCCGGTAGATGAGGCGCTTGAGCAGAAACGGCCGATTATATGACGGCGGGTCGGTTCCGATCAGCACGCGCCAGTGTTCCATTAACTCCGACATGGGCAGGCGCTGCAGCTCCGCAATCTGCCGGAGCACCGCGGGGCGCTGGGTATCAGATTCAGACGTGATCGCCATGGACCTTCTCCTTCTGCAGAGATTCGTGTCCTGCCCATGAACGCTCTGCCTGGCAGTCGAAGTCAAGCGAACCGGCTCTCTCGTCCAGAGAATATGGGTCAGATGTGTTCAGGCCCGCGCGTTTTTGTCGCAGGCGGACATACCCGCGTGCCAGCAGGCCGGCGATCTCGTCCAGGTGCGTCAGTGTCGTTCGTGGTGTCATCCCTGTCCCTCCTGCTGCGGGTGTCGGGCTGCGGCCACCAATCGCTCCGTCGACGCACGCAGGAGGGTCGCGAGTTCCTGCAGATACGGACACCGGTCAGGCCGGCATGGCGGCGGCGCGGGGCTGGCGCTACCGTTCATCAGCGCATCCATCGAGGTGTGGAGCACCTGGGCCAACCTCTGCAGCTGTGCGACCGTGGGGAGACGTTTGCCGGTTTCCAGCCGGGAGAGCGTGGCCTGATCAATCCCGGTGGCGCGGGCCACTCCCCCCTGGTCGAATCCAGCCGCGGTACGTAGCTCTCGAAAATGTTCATGTAATGCCATGCCAGCAACCCTTCTCTACTCCACCAGTGTCCACAAAAGCCGTTCCTGCGACGGCATACGCAAGGTCGCGCCTACCGTCAGTTCCAACGGAAAGGCAATATCATTGAAGTCACAGATCACCCACCACAGCGTGGGATCTCCCAGGTACTGATAGGCCAGCAGATCGATCCGATCCCCTTCCACCACGGTATAGAACCGATCATCCGGCTGTGGCGTCACGTCGATGCGCGATCGGGCGCCGAGGAACTGGGTGTCACCATCCTGGTAGAGGATGCAATCGCGGTAGCACGAACGGTCATCGATCATCGGCGCACCTCCCGATAGCTCACGGAGTGTGGTACGATTTCCTCCAGGGTGATCTCGACATCCGCCCGGCGCGGCTGCAAGGTTGCCGGGTCGAAAAGGTACGCATAATGCGCGCGCACTTCGCGGACGATGCATTTCACACCCGGATACAACTCGCCGAAGAAGAAGAGCACCGGATGCGGTGCCTGCTTGAGCATCGTGCCTTCATGCGTCGGGTATAACAGGGATCGCAACCAGGCAACATCCTGTTGCGCGTTGCCCTGGTAGAACGACGCGACGAACGATATCTTCCGCACATCGCCGGCGACGTATTGATAGCGTGGATGGCTCATGCCCGGAATGACGATGGACGCGTAACTGGTCGCCTTGCTGTCCACGATGTCATTCGGGTTATATTGGAATGCCAACCGTTCGCGGGTGACGGTATCGACTAGGTAGGCGGTGATGGGTTGGGTTATGTCCATCATTCGCCACTCCAGTTCTCGTACCGGCGCACGCGCTGTTCACGCACGTCCCGATACACCGCGCGGGCGATTTCCCGGCCATCAAGCTGCACGACGATATCGCCGGCAGGCTGGCTGGCCAGCCCATCGAGTTTGCCGGCGATCAGTTCAAGTAGATCACGAATGGGTTTATGCGTTGACGGCGACGAGGTGGTGGGTATGACCGGTCGGACCGTTACCGGCATGATCGGGCGGACGGGCGGCGTTCCCGCGGTGGCCGGTGCCAAGGTCGGCGGCATGATTGACGCCAAGTCGGTCGCAAAGGCAAACGCGCGCTGCATGGCCTGCGCCGGCAATTGCGACGCCTGCTCGATACCCCGAGACAGCGTATCCAGCAGGGAGAACCCCGACACGCTTAATGTAGCGAGCGGCCCGATCTCGGCATCGGAATGCGGGAGCAATTGCCCCAGTTTCCCCAGCGCACTCTTCAAGGCATTGAACGGCGCCAGCGCCGCGGATTTGATCCCGTCGGCCAAGGTCTGCATCATGCGCTTGCCGGCCTCCAGCGCCAACGAGGCCAGACTGGTCAGGCTGGAGATGATAGACTTCATGGCGTTGCTCGCGGCCGTTGTGACGCCGGTCCAGGCATTCGTCGCCCACCCACTGATCGCCGCCCAGGTGCTGGACGCGGCGCCACGGATTGACTGCCAGACGCGGTTGATAGTCATGCCGACGGCTTGCATGGCGGTGCCAAGGACCGGATATTTCGTGCTGATTTGCTGCACGGCCTGACTGGCGGCCAATTTACAGCGATCCCATAATGAGCCATGCCCGTTCGCGATGGTGTTCCAGGTGCTGCCAGCGATGCCGCTGACCAACTGCAGATTACCGCGATGGAAGTTCACATACGACGATACCCCGGACTTGATCCCCTCCCAAGCGCGGCTGGCGCCCGCCTTCATCCCGTCCCACGCGGTGGTCGCCCAACCCACCACCTTCGAGGCACCGGCCTTCACGCCATCCCAGATCGCGCCGCCCATATTTTTGATCCATCCCCAGACCGTGCCGAGGAATCCTTTAATGCGATCCCAATTTTTGAATATAACCAGCGCGATTAAACCAATCGGGCCGGTGATGACCGCCAGGATGGTCAATCCCCACTTGCGGAAGAACCCGGCCAGCCAGCCGAAGACCGCGGTGGCGGCATTTTTGATCGCCTGCCAGGCGCCGGACAGCCAGGCCGACACGCTGCTCCAGTTCTTCCACAGCAGGATGACGACGGCGATCAGGCCAATGACGGCTGCGACAATCCAGGTGATCGGGTTCGCCCACAGCGCGGCGTTGAAGGCCCACGTCGCCGCCGTGGCGATGCCGGTGGCCACCGAAGAAGCGATCTGGGCGATACGCGAGGCGACCATGGCGGCAATGCCGGCGAGTGTGCGCGCGCGCAACATGATCCATTGCCCGGCCTGGGCTGCGATGGCGGTCGCAGCACGCCAACCGGCAGCGGCATATTGGACAGTCGCGACACTGGCCAGCCGCATCGCGGTCCAGGCGCCGCGTATGCCGCCGGTGAAGTTCGACCAGGACATGGAGGCCATCGTGCGCAGCTGCGTAAGCGTGCGGGTCAAGCTGATTGATCCCGCCAATCGCAGCCCGGTCAGGAAGTTACTCGTAATCCGCGCCCCCGCGATGGTCGCCTGGATTCCCGTCTGAATGAGCGCCGGCCCGAACACCAACGAGAGAATACCTGCCGCCCACCTCACCACCGTGCCGATGGCCTGCCAGCGGTCGAGAATATAATTAGCGACGACCGTCATGCCCTCGCGTAACCAGCCCAGCACGGTGATAATCCCCCGGATGACCTGCACCACCACGGTGATGACCCACACCACGCCGGCGAACACCGTGGCCACCAGCTGACCGACGAAGCCGAGGATCTCGCCCACCGTCTGCCCGAACCGCCGCCAACTCCCAGTGGTGCCGGCTACCTCCACCTTCACCGATTGCACGATGCCGAACACCCGCCCCAGCGCGATGAACAGCCCGCGAAATGCCGAGACGAGTGCAGTAATTGACGGCTCCACCGCCGCGCGGATATTGCCGAAGAAGGAGGAGAAGCCGGCCCACAGCCCCCGCAGGAACGAGCGCACGCGCGCATAGACTTGGAAGACAGTGATGACGAAGTTCAGCAGCCCGGTATTCTCCAGTTGCTCGGCGATCTCGGCGCTCATGGTGCCGGTCATGCCATTGAAGCTGGTGATGAGCTGAAACAACCCGGTGAAAACCGCGCGGATGGTAGTCCAGGCATTCGTCAGCACATCGCGGATGCCGCCGAAATTGGTATGCCAGGCCTGGTAGAGCAACCATACAGCGGCAATGACGCCGACGATGATGAGCGTTACCGGCAGCAAGCTGGCGCCGATGGTCCCGACCGCCCCCGCGAGCATCGGACCGAGCGCGTCCAATCCCGCCTGAATGCCGGGCAACAGCAGACCGAGCGAGCCAATGAGCGCCATGCCGCCGCCGACCACCACCAGCATGCCGCCTAGCACCAGACTAGTGGCAAGAATCGCCCGCGTCAGGCCGGGATGGGCGCGTGCCCAGTCCTGCATGCGCAGCACCACAAACTGGATGCCCTGCAACAGCGGCGTCGTCAACGGCAGGAGGGTATTGCCGAGGATTTCCGCCAGGTTTTTCGTCTGCTGCCCGGCGAGTGCCAATCCGGAGCCGATGTCCGAGGTCATCGCCCGCGCCATCTCTTCCGTGACGGCGGTGCCCCCCTGCATGGCCTGGCGCACGCCGACGATATTGCCCTGCAACGTCTCCATGCCGGCGGACATCTGGAGAATAAACTTCACCGCTTCATCCGTGCCGAAGGCTTTTTGCAGTTGCATCTGCGCGGCGACATTCGCCAGGTCGGGAAATTTTTGCTTGAGCGCCTGCAGGATCGGCACGATGCCCAGCATGTGTCCCTGCGCGTCGGTAAAGGTGAGGCCGAGTTCCTTCCCGCCCTGACCCACTTTCTGAATGAACGCCTTATACAGCGTGCCGGCTTCCGCCCCCGGCATGGTGGTCTGCAGTTGCCCGAGGATCGCCAATTGCTCTTCGAGCGGCACCTGCGCGGAGGCCGCCATGGCGCCGATGTTTTTAATCGCGTCCGCCATCTGTGCGCCGGTGGTTTTGAAGGCCGCCACCGTCTGCGCCATCGCCCCGGAAAACATCCGCGCCCACTGCATGTCGGTCATTGCTGCGGCTAACGGCTTATAGATGCCATAGCCGGTGGTGAAGGCCGACACCATCTCGGCGACGCTGGCTTTCGTCGCGGATGCCGTCAAGGCGGCCGCCGAGGTGAATTCCCCTACCGCGGCATCGGAGAGATTGGCCAGCGCGCCTTTCACTTCATAACAGGTGCCGATGAATTCGGCCTTGGACGCGCCCGACCACTGATTCGTAAAGCGTTCCGCCGCCTGCGCGATGGCGTCCAGGTCCTTCACCCCTTCGGACCGTAACCCCGCCAGCGCGCTCTGCGTCTGAATGGTAGAGGCGACCAGGCCGACCGGCACCGCCATCGCCGCCAATCCGGCGCCCATCACCATGGTGCCCTGCTGGATCAGCTCCATGTTGCGGGTCATCCGTTCACTCGCGCCGGCCACCGTCTCATCGAGCGAGCGCATGGACGCCTCCACCCGTCCCGCGTTCTGGGTGAAGCCGTCCTTCATGCTGACCATGATACCGAGGCCGAGATCGTCCGTCATCGTCGCTCCGTACCCTTCAGCGTGCCCAAGCCCACCAGGTGGCACCGAATCTCCGCGCACAACGCCGCGCGGCGCGCATGATACTGATGGGACAGCAGTCGACCATCAACATGGTCGAAGGTGACCGTGCCGAGTTCACAATAGAGTCGCCCGAGTCGGTTGACCGTATCCCGATCTGTGCTGATCCGTGAGAGCCGGTCGGACATCCCATCCTTCCGGCTCCCGCTGCCCGGTCGTGACTCGTTCCGCGTTTCCTCCGTGAGGCGCCGGGACTGCTGTATCGCCTCCCTGCGTGCAGGCGCTGTTCCCCGTGGTGCCTTGCCTGCGCTCATTCGGTGCTCCATACGGCCATACGCTCTTCCCATCAGCACGACGATCAGTCGATGTTCGTCGGGTCGGTCGTCGTCGACTCGTCCCACTCATGCCAGACGATGCCGGGCGATTGCCCCGCCCACGCCGGACGGATCACGATGGGATCCGCATCGCCGATCACTACCTGATCGCCAGCGCACCACACCGTATCGCCCTGCAAGGTTACGATTGCTTGTAATGCCATCAGTTCTGCTCCCTACTGCGCATAGTCAGATTGCCAGCTGTCCGGTCCACACGTCGCGTGTCACGCCAGGCGTGCACCGGCCTGCTCAGCACAGCAGCGCGGTCGCCCGCCGCGGGACACTCACCACCGGCATGTCATAAGTGACGGCGAGATAATATGTGGCGCAGTTCGTGCGATAGGTACTCGTCCCGGCCCGGCGCACGCCGATCTTCAGCAGATTGGCCACGGCAGGGGTCCAGGTCACTCCGCCGGACCACGGCTCAATGGTGCCGAGATCGAGGGTATAGCGGACATACGACCCCGCCAGCGTGGGATCGCCGTTGCCGCTCACCGTGAACGCTTGCTCGAAACTCTTCAACTCATCATTACGCTTGATCTGCCAGACGCATGGTTGATCGGATGGACCGACCAGTCCGTTCGTCAACCACCCCTTCAGCCACAGGTGGAGATTAGTGGCGTCTACCGGAAGGTCGCCACCGAGCTGCCACAGCGAGTTGCTGCCATATGCGAACTCGTCGGAATCGCCCCAGCAATACCGCGCGGGATCGGCGGGGGGCTCCACCTCGACCGAGGCACGGTAGTCGACGGTATCATTCACGGCCTGATAGACATCGAGACTGCCACCGGTGTCGTTCCGCACCCACGGTTTCGCCGTGGCGCGGTCGCTGATGGGCAGCAGGTATTTCGTCTGCGCCATATGGCTCCCTTATTACATTGCCGCTCTCGCCGGCGAGTTCCGACCAACGACAGGAGTGTGCTATTCCGTCTCGTTGGTCCAGTCGGTCGGTCGGGTCACGTCGTTGATGACGGTCAGCGTGCCGCTCACCAGCGTGGGCAGCGAGTTGTCGTGTTCATCACGCGGCTCGATATCCCAGCTATAACCGCCCGGCGCATCGGGCGCGATGAATTCGAGGGTGAAGACATTACCCACCGGAACGATCTCGGCGGTATGGTAGCGCGTGTCGGTGACGGTGCGGCGGATGGTCAGCCGGTATTTCCTCGCGCCGGTGGGGAGGACGGATACGGTGACCGGAATGCCGCGCACGCCGGTGTAATCGGCATTGCGCACTATCGGGATGGCCTGGGCGACATCCGGACTGGTCGCCGGGATGCTGACGTGGATGCCTAAAGCGGCAATCACCGCATCGCGCGCAGCGGTCACGTTAGCCGGCGACGCGGCATTGACCGCGCTGGCGATATCATCCGCACTGGGCGGTTCTGCGGGCAAGGCGGCAATGACTTCCGCCGTACCTGCCACCACATTCTCCGGCGTCGCGGCGCCGACTTCCGCGGCGATCTCCTCGGCGGTCGGCGCTACCGGCATGGCGGCAATCACCGCGTCGCGGGCCTCGGTCACGTTGGTTGGCGACGCGGCATTGACCGCGGTGGCAATATCTTCCGCGCTGGGCGGCGCGGAGGGCAGCGCGGCAATGATGGCCGACTGCGCGTCGGATACATCCGCGGGCGTCGCCCGTTGCTGGATATTCACCAACAAGTTCGCATAACGCGCCGCCGCATCAGCCTCTGTTTCCGTGGCAATGACGGTTTCATATATCGTGAGTAATGCATCCTGGATCAGCCGCAGCGTTTCCGTGTCATCCGGTGGGATGTCCAGTCCGTCGATCAGCCTGGTGATGGTAGCGAGCGCGTCGGCAAGCTCCTGACTGCTGGCGCGACTGGAGAGCATCACATCGACC
>Ga0172369_10004423_pt1 | contig 17859 bp, 19 predicted proteins | sample LakKiv25m_FD_114539 | JGI IMG/M metagenome (GOLD analysis project Ga0172369, IMG submission 114539) | Freshwater microbial communities from Kabuno Bay, South-Kivu, Congo - kab_022012_11.25m | ecosystem: Environmental > Aquatic > Freshwater > Lake | place: Democratic Republic of the Congo...
CGGCCTGCTGAACACCCTGGCGCACGTCGAGCGCGTGTTTGGACTGCCGGTTACATTGATTGCGGGCGGCCTGCACCTCGTGGCCGCGACCGCGGGCGAACTGGGCCGAGCCGTCGCCAGATTGGCCGCCATGGCGACAACCACGCCGCCCCTGCGACGCGTCTCCCCCGGCCATTGCACGGGCGATGTCGCCTTCGTGGCCCTGGCGCAGGCGTTAGGGCCAGACGTAGCGCGTCCTATCCCCGCTGGCGCGGTGATCGAATTCGGCGCGCATCACTAAAACCCGCTTTACCCACAGGGCATTTCGCTCGAACCGGAGTTCATCACGCGCCAAGATGGCGCCACCACACAGGACCCGAGGCATGGAGAAGACCCTTGCAGACCCCGCGACTGACGATCCGACGCTTCAACCCCGCTGACGCAAACGATCTGTACGAATATCTGTCTGATCCACAGATTTATCGCTTCGAGCCGGGCGCCCCGCTTGACCAGGCGCAGACCGGCCAACGCGCGGCTGAAATGGCCGCATCGCCCCACTTTTGGGCGGTCGCGCTGCGCGCCACGGGCAAGGTCATCGGCCAGATCTACCTCGGACAGATCGAGCCGGCCGAGCGCCTGACCTGCGAGCTGGGCTATATCCTGAACCCGGCCTACCAACGCCAGGGCTACGCGTCAGAGGCCGCGGCCGCGCTCGTGCGCCAGGCGCTCACGGCCGGCGGTATGCATCGGGTCGTGGCGCACTGCAACCCGGACAACGTCGCCTCCTGGAAGCTGTTGGAAAAGATCGGCTTCCGCCGCGAAGGGCTGCACCGGCAAGATATCTTCTTCCGCCGGGACGCGGCCGGGGCGCCGCTGTGGACCGATACCTGTGTATATGCGCTGCTGGCCGCCGAGGTCGCCAGGCTGCCAGCCAGCGCCGATGCGGCCCCAGCGGTTCAGGGCGGCCGCACGCAGTAAACCCCAAAGACGAGGCAAAGATGCACAGCGAACAAGAAATGTTCGACCTGATCTTGGAGACTGCCCGGAATGACGAGCACATCCGGGCGGTGATTATGAACGGCTCGCGCGCTAACCCCAACGCGCCGCACGACCGCTTCCAGGATTTCGATATCGTCTACATCGTGACCGATGTCGCACCCTTCAAGTACAACCTCGAATGGATCAAGCGCTTCGGGGAAATGATGATCCTGCAGATGCCCGACGACATGGCAGACCCGCCATCCGACAACGCGGACGGCTTCACCTACCTCATGCAGTTTGCCGATGGCAACCGCATTGATCTGGGGGTGAACCCGCCGTCCATGCTTCCGGAGTTGGTCAAGGACAGCGAGAGCATCGTCCTCCTGGACAAGGATGGGATCATCCCGCCGTTGCCGCCGGCGAGCGACCGCGATTATCTGCCCAAGCCGCCAACCGCCAAGGCGTTCACCGACTGCTGCAACGAGTTCTGGTGGGTGTGCCCGTATGTCGCGAAAGGCTTGTGGCGCGCGGAGATTACCTACGCCAAATACTTCCAGGAACATTTCGTGCGCGATCAGCTCACAAAGGCGCTGAACTGGCGCGTGGGCGTCGCGACCGGGTTCGCGGTCAGTCCCGGCAAATATGGTAAGTACCTGAAACGCTACCTGACGCCGGCCGAGTGGGCGCTGCTCCTGAAAACCTACGCCGATGCAAGCGACGAGCAGACGTGGGAGGCGCTGTTCGCCATGTGCGACCTCTTCCGGAGCGCCGCCCTGCGCGTGGCCGCGCACTTCGGCTTCGCGTATCCCCATGGGGACGATGCGCGGGTCAGTGCGCACCTGCGGCACGTGCGATCGCTGCCGAAGGATGCGCAGGAGATCTACTGATCCTTGCCGCGCGGATACCTTCGCGCAACCTAAACAGCCGCCAGGCGTATGGATACGTGCGCACTGCGCCACCCAGGCATCCGTAGCCCAGCCTAACGCTCGGGGCGCCGGCCGGCCGGCATTTTCATCTCGGAGCACAACTCTATGAAGATTTTACTCATCATCGCCGGCGCACTGGCGCTCCTGATCCTCATCGGCTGGCTCGGCTTACAGATCAAGCCCAAGCCGTTTCCGGCCTATGCTGGCGCGGCGGCAGCGCCGCAGATGCGCCCCCTGCCGGCGGGCTTGCCCGCGCCGGTGGAACGCTTCTACCGCGCGGTTTACGGCGACCGCGTGCCGGTCATCGAGACGGTTGTCCTCACCGGCCGCGCCACGATCAAGCCGATGCTCAACATGCCGCTGCCTGCGCGCTTCATCTTCGTCCACCGCACCGGCTATGACTATCGGCACTACTTCGAGGCCGCCTGGTTCGGTCTGCCCTTCTTGAAGGTAGACGAGGGGATCCTCGATGGCCGCAGCTTCTTCGCCAGCCCGGTGGGATCCTACACCGACGACCCCAACACCAACCAGGGCGCTACCCTGGCGCTGTGGGCCGAGACGAACTGGTTCCCCGCGCTCCTCGCCACCGACCCGCGCGTCCGTTGGGCGCCGGTGGACGACCGCACCGCGCTGCTCGACGTCCCCTTCGAGGCCGGACAAGAAACCTTCGTCGTGCGCTTCGATCCTGAGACGGGCCTGCTGGAGATGATGGAGGCGATGCGCTACCGTGATCCGGGCGCGGGCAAGCCCAAGATCCTCTGGATCACGCGCAACCTCCCCGGCCCCACCTTGCCCGAACTGAAGCTCAGCGCGACCGGCTCCGCGACCTGGCTCGACCAGGGCCGGCCGTGGGCGGTCATGACGTTGGAGACGATCGTCACCAACGCCGACGTAAGCACGTACATCCGGGCGCGGGGACAGTGAGACGCGGCTCGCGCCGGGATGAATTCATGGATTCGATAAGAAAGGCAATCATCGTGAAAGCACTCGTGGTCTACGAATCGCACTGGGGCAACACCGCAACCATCGCCCGCGCCATCGCCGAAGGCATCGGGCCGGGCGCGCAGGCGCTTTCGACCGCCGAAGCGCCTGCGGCCGGGGCCGCTGGGGCCGACCTGATCGTGGCGGGCGCGCCGCTGCTCGGCTTCCGCCTGCCCACCGAGGCGATGGTGATGTCACTGGCTCGCAATCAGCCTGGCGCGCCGGCGCCGGCCGATATCGCGCATCCGGCTATGCGCGCCTGGCTCGCCGGGCTGCCCGCAGGCAGCGGTCGTGCGGCGGCCTTCGAGACGCGCATCTGGTGGTCGCCGGGCAGCGCGGCCAAGGCGATCCTGGGCCGATTGACAAGCGCAGGCTATCGGCCCATCGCCAAGCCTGCGCGGTTCATCGTGCAGGGCCGCTACGGCCCGCTGCGCGCCGGCGAGGTCGAGCGCGCCAGGCAATGGGGCGCGGTTCTGGCGCAGGCGTTGCGGTAAACAATGCAGGCGCGGCCACAAAATACGCGGGGAGCAGGCAGGAAGTTCGCGCCGGTTGCCTCGCGATCCGCCCGGCGGGGATCAAGGCAATCCTGGAAAGCCGCGCCCGATTCAGTGAGACTGAATGAGGGAGACATGGGCCATACCATTGCACTGGTAACGCTGGTCGTCCGCGACTACGACGAGGCGATTGCTTTCTTCACCGCCGCGCTGCGTTTCACGGTGATCGAGGACACGCCGCTAGGCAACGGCAAGCGCTGGGTCGTGGTCGCGCCGCCGGAAAGCCGCGGGGCCGCTTTGCTGCTGGCTCGGGCCGCCGCCCCTGAGCAGGCGACGCATGTCGGCGACCAAACCGGCGGCCGCGTGGCCTTCTTCCTGCACACTGACGACTTCTGGGACGACTATCGCCAGATGCAAGCCCACGGCGTCTGCTTCGCCGAGGCCGCGCGAGGAGGGCTACGGCCAGGTGGTCGTGTTCTATGATCTTTACGGCAACAAGTGGGACCTGGTGCAGCCTCGCCAAAGCTGAGGTGAACCACCAGAAGCGCAGGAACGCGCCTTGGAGCACTTCCGTCTCGCGCCCCGGCCCAGGGCATGTCGCTGCTCGACCCGGTGCTGGCCGAAGAGCATGAGACGCCGGAACTGCTGGCCGCTTTTCGCGAGTACCTGGGGGTCCCGCGGCGCTGCGCCCTGCGCGCCATCCTGGACGCGGCCGCGGCGCGCGCCGAACTGCGAGAAGGGGCCGACCTCGGCCTGGCGGTCAACATGCTGGTCGGCGCGTTCTACGCCCAGTATCTCGCGGCGACGCCTTTTGCCGATGATTGGAGCGAAAAGCTGGTAGCAGCCGTGCTGATGGGATTGCAGTACAGGAAATGATGCGCCTGGCAAATAGAGGTGACGCGCTGCCGGGATCTGGACGGGAGTGAGGAGGACACAGTGCGGGTCACGATCTTCGCCGCAGGGTCGCGTGGCGATATTCAGCCTTGCGTCGTCCTGGGCCGCGGGCTGCAAGACGCGGGCTACGGAGTGCGTCTGGCCGCGCCCCAAGACTTCGCCTCATTCGTCCAGAGCCACGGCCTGGATTTCTATCCGTTACGCGGCGATGTGCAGCAAGCCATGGCGAGTGACACCGGACGGCAGCTCATGGAGACGGCCGGCGCCAACCCGCTCAGATCCATCCGCGCGATGCGGACGCTGTTGGCCCCGATCGTCAAGCAGATGGTTGCGGATGCGTTCGCCGCCTGTCGCGATGCCGATGCGCTGATCTGCCTGGGCGTGCTGGCCGCCTTCGGCCGCGCCATCGCTCAGACGCGCCACCTGCCGGTGCTCAACGTCGAGCCAACCCCGCTGCTGCCGTCGGCTGCGTTCCCCGCAGCATCATGGCCCATCCAACGGAACTTGGGCGGGCTGCACAACCGTCTCTCCGGCCGCGCCATGCTCCAGACCCTCTGGCTGTGGTATGGGCCGTTCGTCAACGATTTCCGGCGGACGCTCGGGCTGGCGGGCTACTCCGGCGCGACCTTCTATCGCGACCTGGCCGCGACGCCGTTGCTCGGCGCTTACAGCTCTACGATCATCCCCTACCCGCCCGATTGGCCCGCCAGCGCCCACGTCACCGGCTACCTGTTCCTGGATGCGCAGGCAGCATGGCAGCCCTCGCCGGAGTTGCTGGCGTTTCTGGACGCGGGCGAGCCGTGGGTCTACGTCGGGTTCGGCAGCATGGCCGGCCGAAATCCCCAACCGGTCGCCGAGACGATCCTGGCGGCGCTCGCGCGAACAGGCCGACGCGGACTGCTGCTGACCGGCTGGGGCGGTCTGGCGGCGACGGACAATGTCTTTGTGCTGGAATCTGCGCCGCACAGTTGGCTTTTCCCGCGCATGGCGGCGGTGGTACATCACGGCGGCGCGGGCACGACGGCCGAAGGACTGCGCGCCGGTGTGCCCGCGGTGGTTGTGCCGTTCGCCTTCGATCAGCCCTTTTGGGGCGCTCGGCTCCAGGCGTTGGGCGTCGGTCCGGCGCCGATCCCGCTACAAAGATGGCCTTGGCAACGCGGTCAAGGTCGTCGCACACTATTTCGGCCCGCCGACCGGCGGCCGCTGAGAAGGATCGAAAATGACAGACAGCGAACACGATATCTTCACCGCCGCACCCTTTCCCCACATCCGGCTTCCGATGGTGGATGGCGGGCGGATGGGCCGGCAACGCCATACAGTGCACGGGCTGATCGAATTCGATGTCCCCGAGACGCGCCGGGCCATCCGCGCCTACAGAACCAGGACCGGAGAGGGGCTGTCGTTCACTGCGTTTATCGTGTTCTGCTTGGGCCAGGCGATCAACACGGACAAGCAGATGCACGCGTATCGTGATTGGCGCAACCGCGTGATCATTTTCGATAAAAAGGAGTTGGTCGAAGGCGGCCACGGATTCGCATGAGCGCCATGCGATTCGGCTACCACCGCTGGCCCGGCGGCCGGTCCGCCTGGGTCACACCAGGCTATGAAATTATGCTGAGCGGCCCTACGGGTCAAAGTCGGTCGCGGCGCACCGCCAGCAAAGCATCTCTGACACGAGCCCCCCCTGCGGTCCAGCTCAAGGCAGGCTTCACTGGCGGTGCGCTGCCAACAGCGTTGAGGCATCCACCCGCTCAGCGTGACAGGCGTTCATGCAAAACTTTGTACCGCACCCACGCCCCTCTTGCGCACTCGACACAACAGCATAGGTGGTGTTACAATGCTCGATAGCGCGACTTCACTGTTCGCCTATGAAAACATTCCAGGGATGATAGGAGTTTGCCGCCCATGCGTCTCAAAGACAAGATCGCGCTGATCACCGGCGGAGCGGCCGGGATCGGCAAGGCCACGGCGCTCAAATTTGCAGAGGAAGGGGCTACGGCAGTCATCTGCGACGTTAACGCGGCCACCGGCCAAGCCACCGCTGCGCAGATCGGATCAAACGCGGCGTTCTACCAGGTCAATGTCGCCGACCGCCAGGCGGTGCAAGCCTGGGTGGATGATGTGGTCGGGCGCGCTGGCCGGGTAGACATCCTGGTGAACAACGCCGGGATCGTGCGCGACAGTCAGCTCGTGCGCTGGAAGGATGGGCAACTGGTCAAACAGATGCCCGAAGCCGACTTCGACCAGGTGATCGCCGTCAACCTGAAGGGCGTGTTCAACTGCACCCAGGCGGTGACGCCGCACATGATCCGGCAGGGCGGCGGCGTCATCCTGAACGCCAGCTCGGTCGTCGGGCTGGATGGCAACTTCGGCCAAACTAACTATGTCGCGACCAAAGCCGGCGTGATCGGCATGACCCAAGTTTGGGCGCGCGAGTTGGGCCGCTACCATATCCGGGTCAACGCGGTCGCGCCCGGCTTCACCGCCACCGAAATCCTCGCCGGAGTGCCCGAAAAGGTGTTGGAAGGGCTGATCGCCCGCACCCCGCTGGGTCGGCTGGGCCAGCCGGAAGATATCGCCAACGCCTACCTTTTCCTGGCATCCGACGAGGCCAGCTTCATCAGCGGCGCAGTGCTGCGGGTGGATGGCGGGCTGGTGGTGGGGACGTGACGCGCTGAGGACAAGGAGATGACGCCAATGCCTGTCCGCAAATTAGGCCGCGGGGTTGCGCTGGTCGGCGCCGGGATGTCCAAGTTCGGCGCGTTTCCCGACAAAACCAGCCGCGACTTGTTCGTGGAAGCCTTCCTGGAACTGCGCGATTCCGTAGACAAAGGCTTTGACCCGGCCGCCATCGAAACGATCTTCGTGGGCAACTTCTCGAGCGATCTGTTCGAGGGGCAGGGCCACATCGCGCCGATCATGGCCGATGCGGTCGGGCTGACCCCGCGGCCGGCGATCCGTGTGGAAGCCGCGTGCGCCAGCGGCGGCGTGGCGCTGCGCCAGGGTGTGCTGGCGGTCGCGTCGGGCCTGTGCGATGTGGCGCTCGTCGGCGGCGTGGAATCCATGACCAAGCTGCCGACCGCCCAGGTCACTGACGCGCTCGGCGCGGCGGCCGACGCCCTCTACGAGATACCGGCCGGCTTCACCTTCCCCGGCTTCTACGCCGCCATGGCCACCGCCTATATGCGTCGCTATGGGATGACGCCGGAGCATCTGATGCACGTCGCCATCAAAAATCATGTCAACGGCGCGCTCAACCCGAAGGCGCAGTTCGGCGTCACTATCCCGGCGTGGATGCAGAACCGGATCCAGGCGGCGGTGAAGAAGGGCCGGCCAGCGCCGACATGGCGCGATCAGTGGGATTTTCTGCACGACGAGGCCGCCAACCCGCTTATCGCCTGGCCCTTGCGCCTCTTCGATTGCTCGCCGATCACCGACGGCGCGGCCTGCGTCCTGCTCGTGGCCGCCGAGCGCGCCCGTGACTTCACCGATGCGCCGATCTACGTGATCGGCGCCGGGCAAGCCTCCGACGCGCCGCTGCACGACCGCGCCGACCTGACCACCTTGCCGGCGGCCCGCGCGGCGGCGCAGATGGCCTACGAACAGGCCGGAGTCACCGCGCACGACATCCGCATCGCCGAAGTCCACGATTGCTTCACCATTGCGGAGGTGATCGCCAGCGAGGATTTGGGCATCTTCCCGCCGGGCGCCGGCTACAAGATGGCCGAGGATGGCGTCACGGCCCGCGATGGCGCGCGACCGATCAACACCTCCGGCGGCCTCAAATCCAAAGGGCATCCGGTCGGCGCGTCGGGCGTGGCTCAGGCGGTCGAAATCTTCAAGCAGCTGCGCGGCCAGGCCGGCGCGCGGCAGACGCCGTTGGCTGCGCCCCTTGCGCTCAGCCACAACGTCGGGGCGACCGGCTCGACCTGCGTCGTCCACATCTACGAAAGGAAATAGGGGCCGGCCGTTGCGCCGGTCCCCGCTGCGGAGCCGCCATGTCAGAACCCAACACGCGCCCTTTCACAGCCGCCGCGTTCAACCAGATGCTCAGCGAACACACCCTGATGGCCGCGCGCTGCCCGGCGTGCGCGGCCCTCTTCGTGCCCCCGCGCGCCCTCTGCCCGACTTGCCGACAGGCGGGGCTGGCGTGGGTCGCGCTGAGCGGCCGCGGCAGGCTGGCCGCGTTCACGGTGATCTACGTCGGCCCAAGCGCCATGGTCGCCGAAGGCTACACCCGCGACAACCCGTACATCACGGGCATCGTCGCGTTGGATGAAGGCCCGCAGATCAGCGCCCGCATCCTCGGCCTGGACGCCCGCAACCCCGATGTGGGCTGGATCGGCGCGGCGCTAACCGTCGAGTACCTGGAACGCGGGGCGGGCGAGCAGCGGAAAACGTTCCTAGCCTTCCGCGCCGGATAGCCCGTATACAAGAAAAGGAACCATGCTCAAACCCACTGAACGCTTCTCCACCCGCGTCGATACCTACATCAAGTACCGGCCCGGCTATCCGCCGGACGTGATCGAACTGCTCAAAGCCGAATGCGGCCTGACCCCGCGCTGGGTGATCGCGGACATCGGCTCCGGCACGGGCATCTTGTCGCGCATGATGCTGGAACATGGCAACCGCGTCATCGGGATCGAGCCGAACCGCGAGATGCGCGAGGCAGGCGAACGGCTGCTCGCCGATTATTCCGGCTTCACCAGCATCGCGGGCACGGCCGAAGCCACCACGTTGCCCGCTCACAGCGTGGATCTGGTCACGGCAGGACAGGCGGCGCACTGGTTCGACCTGCGGCAGGCCCGAACCGAAGTCGTACGCGTCCTCCGGCCCGGCGGCTGGGCCGCGCTGATCTGGAACAACCGCCGCACCGACTCGACGCCGTTCCTCCGCGCCTATGCCAGTTTCGTGCGCGAATACGGCATGTCGTTCGAGACCGTGAATCACGCCAACCTGGGGCCGGCCGATTTTCAGACCTTCTTCGGGTCGCGCGGCTACCGCCTCCGCCACTTCCCCAACGCCCAGATATTCGATTTCGATGGGCTGGCTGGCCGGGTGCTCTCGTCTTCGTACATGCCGGAGCCGGGACAGCCGAACTATGAGCCGATGGCCGCCGCGTTGCGGGCGCTGTTCGATGCGCACCAGGTGAACGGCCAGGTGAGCTTCGAGTACGATACCGATGTGTTTTACGGGCAGCCGGGAGACTGAGATGGCCGATGGGAATGCGAAACTGCGGGAAGGCAGCCTGGTGCTCTACAAGCTCCGCCCGGCGCGCGTCGCCCGGCTGGGGGAAAAGCTCGACATCGAGACCGAAGATGGCGATGGGCCGAAAGTGCGGCCAAAGGACTTGACGCTGCTCCACCCTGGTCCGATCAAGACACTGGCCGAGGCGCTGCGTCCCCCAACCGGCGAAGCCGAGACCGCCTGGGAGATGCTGGCCGGCGGCGCGACCACCCTCCCGGAACTGGCCGACCTCGCCTTCGGCGTATATACGCCGGCCACGGCCTGGGCCGCGTGGCAGCTCGTGGCCGACGGCCTCTACTTCCGCGGCGCGCCTGATGCGATCAGCGTCGCGACGGCCGAGGAGGTCGCCCGCACGCGCGCAGCCCGCGCCGCCGAGATCGCCGAAAAGCAGGCCTGGTCGGACTTCCTGGCGCACGTGCGAGAACACGGCGGGCCTGGGCCGAATCACGCGGCCAAGCTCAGCCCGGACGACGGCCGATTTCTGCGCGATGTCGAAGCACTGGCGCTCGGCCGGACGACCCGCAGCCGCGTGCTCCGGGAACTGGATCGGGAGGAAACCCCCGAAGCGGCGCACGATCTGCTGCTCGAGCTGGGTCACTGGACGCCTGCGGTCAATCCCTACCCTATCCGGCTGGGGATCAGCCTGGCCCAGCCCGACCTGCCCGACGGTCTAAACCATCCCGCCCTCCCCGACGAACCGCGCCGCGACCTGACGCATCTGCCCGCGTTCGCCATTGATGACGCCGCCACCGAGACGCCCGACGATGCGCTCAGCTTCGAGCCGGCGGCGGGTTCAGGCGGTGGCCGGCTGTGGGTGCACGTCGCCGACCCGGCTGCGCTCGTGACGCCCGACAGCCCGCTCGACCTGGAGGCGCGCGGCCGCGGGGCCAGCCTCTACCTGCCCGAAGGCACGATCCACATGCTGCCGCCCGCGGCTACGCCGTTGCTGGCCCTGGGCCTCCAGGAGATTTCCCCGGCCCTCTCCTTTGGCCTCGACCTGGATGCCGAAGGCCGCATCATCAATTTCGACATTATGTCGAGTACGGTGCAAGTCACGCGCCTCACCTATGAAGAAGCAACCCGCCGCATCGCCGAACCGCCGTTCGCGGCGCTCTACACCCTGGCATGTGCATATCGCGATCAGCGGATGCGCGCCGGCGCGGTGGAGATTGACCTGCCGGAAGTAGATGTCGTCGTCGCCGACGGCCAGGTGCGCCTGAAGCCGGTACCGTCTCTCGCGGCCCGCACCATCGTGGAAAACGCGATGGTCATGACCGGCGAGGCTGTAGCCCGCTTCGCCCAGGAGCGCGCCATCCCGATGCCGTTCAGCACGCAGGAGCCACCCGATGAGACGAACGACGAAAGACGAAGGACGAAGAGCGAGCTTGGCGGGGTCGGGATGACTTCGGTCGTTGGTCTTTCGTCTTCGGTCAGCCTCTCCGCCATGTTTGCGTTGCGCAAGACGATGAAGCGCAGCCAATATCGCGCGGCGCCCGGCCCGCACAGCGGATTGGGGCTGGCCGCCTACACCCAGGCCACCAGCCCGATGCGGCGCTATCTCGACTTGGTTGCGCACCAACAGATACGCGCCTATCTCTCCGGCGGTCGGTTGCTATCCGCCGATGAAATCCTGGCGCGGGTCGGCGCGACTGAGGCGGTCATCGGCAGCCTGCGCCAGGCCGAGAACCTGTCGAACCAGCACTGGACGCTGGTCTACCTGCAACAAAACGCGCCCTGGCGCGGGGAGGGCGTGCTCGTCGAGCGCCGCGACCGCAACAGCATCGTGCTCATCCCGGAGCTGGGCCTGGAGCCGCACCTGCCCGTCCCCGACGACCTGCCGCTGGACAGCGTCGTGCGGCTGAAGGCGACGAACGTTGATTTGCCGCGGCTAGATGTACGGTTTAGAGCGACGCGCGACGCGTAACCCGTCAAACGTCGAGCGGATCATCTGTCGGTGTTCGATGTTGGATGTTCGATGTTGTTGACGTTTGACGCATCATTCGGAGGCTCCCATGTATTTCCACGACTCACAAGCTCGACCGACCAAACAACTCTTGCCCGGCATCTTGGCGCGCACGTTTTGGGGCGAGAAGATGTTGATGGCGCTGGTGGATCTGGCGCCCCATGCGATCATCCCGCCGCACAGCCACCCCTACGAACAGATCGGCATGGCGCTCGAAGGGACGTGCGCCTTCACCATCGCCGATGAGACGCGCCAGGTGCAGCCCGGCGATGTGTGGGTGATCCCCAGCGGCGTGACGCACAGCGTGGTGATGGGCGAGACGCCGGGGCTGGTGATCGAATTCTTCAGCCCGGCGCGGGATGATTACAAGTACTGAGCGATGCGAGAGGCGCTTGATGCATTCGCCGGCTGCGTTCGCCAGGTGGACGGTTGTCCCGGTCATGCTGCTGACCGCGTTCCTGGCGTTCGGTCTCGTCGCCGGGGGCGCGCCTGATCTAGCTCCGCCGCTGACCAACCCCGGCTTCGAGTGTACGCAAGGCTTCGCGCCGCAGGAGGGGATCGTCGGCCTCGTGCCCGCGGGCTGGACGGCGACGCTGCTCTTCGGCGCCCCCAAACTGAACAGCACGCGCATCGAATTTGCCGGGAGCTGCGAGGGGAGCGGGTTTGTCGAACGATTGGAAGGAAGCGATAGCCTGGTAATCCTTTCCGAGGACATCGAGGAGCCGCCGGAGCCGGGCAAACCGTTTGACATCGTCATCACGCAGCAGGTGACGGTGACGCCGGGGATCACATACAGTCTAAGCGGCTGGCTGGTCAGCTTTTGCGGCGGGACATTCACACCAAGTGACTGCCCAGAAGGTTACACCATCACGAAAATGGCCGGGCTGGACCCGATCGGCAGCCTCGATCCGACCGCGGCGAACGTCCTCTGGGCCGAAGATCGGCGCAACTTCACCGAAAGCCGCTGGGCCAACCTCCGACTTGCCGCGACCGCCCAGGGCACGACCCTCACCGTCTTCGCCCGGATCGTCAGTCCGTTTCAGTGGCACGGCGCGCACGCCATCCTGGATGCGTTCAGCCTGGTCGAAGCCCCCACCGCTCACTTTGTGGATCTGCCGCCCGTGGCTGGCTGGATGACGACCACCGTGCGATGGGACGGCGCGCTTAGCCCCGATATCGCGGCCATTCCCGCCGGCAACTATCACCTGTTGTTCGATATCCAGTCGCGACAGGCAGGAGAGGCTGGCTGGTCGGACTGGCTTGTGGATCAATCGGCGGGGGAAGCGACCTTCACCGCGGCGTTTTGCGCGCCGACGCAGGAATATGAATTCCGGCTACGCGCCCGCGCCGAGCAGCCCGAAGGCGCGCCCGGCGCGTTCCCTAACCATCGCTATCCCGGCGTCTGGAGCGCGCCTGCGGCGGTCACCTTCGAGCGCGACGCGCCCTGCCCGCCGCGGGCCTATCTGCCGCTGGTGATCAGCAGCGCGCTGGAGACACCGCCCGACCAGCCAGCGGCTACTCGTCCGCGAAAATAACCGTCTGCTTGACCTTTGCCCCGGCCAACAGATCACGGATGGCAAGGTGCGGGAGTTGGCCCGTCTGGCGGATTTTCGGCAATACAGAGCTTAGGCATGGCTTACACCGCTACGACAAACACGTCGCTGCGCCCGCGCGCGGCCGCGTTGTACGCAATCCAGCGGCCGGTCGGGGCGCAGATGGGGTGCGGGTGCGGATATTGGCCCGGCAGCGCGCCCCAGTCCGAGCCGTGGCGACAGATCACTTCGACACGCGGCTGCGGTCGGTCATAGTAGACCCACAGCAGCAGGTCGTTGCTCAGGTTGCCGTCGAGGATCACGGCGGGCCGGCCAGCCATCGCAGAGACATGGCCGTAGTGCGGGGCCTTGTCGAACAGATACTCGCGCACGGTTTGCCCCGACTTGTGGACGACGCCGATGTAGTGGCCGCTCACCGCGCTACGGCCGTGGTAGAGCACGTTCTCGCCGTCCCACGTCCAGACGCAGTGCACCTGGAAACGCGCCTTGTCCTGCGGCGGCAGCTCGGTGAGCTGGCCGGTCGAAAGGCGCAGCGTCCAGATGCGGTTTGTCTTACCGTCGCTGCCGCCCCAGTAGCGCGGCGGGAAGTCGCGGTCGAGCAGCAGCAGATCGCCATCGGTAGGGCAGTGCGGCGCGTGCGCGCTGCCGACGCCCGCCTCCTCATAGACGGTCGTCACGGGGCCGCCGGCCAGCGGCACGCGGATCAAGCGCATCCGCATGGCGGTCCCGTCGGCGAAGCATTCCATGTACGGCTTGGTCGGCCGCCGGCCCGCCAGCAGATCGGGGTGCGCCGGCATCAACGAGAGGAGCACCTCCGTTTCGGCCGGGTCAATGCTCGGCACGCCGGGAACCCACACGCGGCCGATGTCGGAGATCAGCACGCGCTCTTCCAGCGTGTCAATGTGGACAGCGCGCAGCGCCAGCCCGGCCCGGAACACCGCCCACCGGCCCTGCGGGGCCATGCACATGCTGCCGCTAACGCCCCGCCCGTCGCCGACGCTGTAGCCGCCCTTGTGCGCCTCGCCGTACCCGCCGATGCCCGGCACGCTTTCGATGAGCTGGGTGATGTCGCCCGTGGGCAGGTGGCACTTGAAGATCGCGCTGCCATCCTCGCGCGCCGACGCGAAGATCAGGAATTCGCCGTCGGCCGAGAAGCCGATATTCGTGTGATAGTTCGGGGATTGGTTGTACAGCCCGCGCGTGGTGACGCGGCGCACCTTGCGCAGCGTCCAGGGGTCGCTGTACAACTCCGATTCGTTCCAGGTTTCACCTTTGTGGGCCATTCTCTTTCTCCTGCAGTCATCTTCGCGTGATTGGCATCTGTCGCCCTCGCCCAAACGCCCGGCCGCTCACCTTCAGGATCATGCCGCCCTGCCAGCGCTTGTACTCTGTGCGGCGCAAGATCGGGTTGCTGCGATCCTCCTGCACCAGGCGCTCGATGGCGGGCGACACGACCGGGTAGTCGAACGGATCCACCTGATCGGGCTTCAGCTCGGCCGAGGGCGGGCGGTCGAGGATGAAGTCGGGGATCACGCGCCGGCGCTCGTTGACCCAACGCGCGAGCGCGTACACATCGGGCTTGGTCAGGTCGCCGATGGGGCTGAGCATCCCGGCCAGGTCGCCGTACAGCGTACCGTAGCCGAACGCCAGCTCGGTCTTGTTGCTGGTGTTCAGCAGCACGCCGCCGTGATGGTTCACGAAGCTCATCAGGATCAACGCGCGCAGCCGGGCCTGAACATTCTCGGCTGTCGTTCCACCGATCAGCAGATCGCCAAGGGCCTCCTCGGCGGCGGCGTGCAGGCGATCCAATTCGGCCACGTGGAAAGTGATGCCCAGACGCGCGGCCAACTCCCGCGCCGATGTCGTCGAACACGGATCGGTATAGCGCGACGGGATCGCCACGGCTGAGACATGTTCCGGCCCCAGCGCCTCGGTCGCAATGACCGCAACCAGGGCGGAGTCAATGCCGCCCGACAGCCCGAGCCAGGCCCGCTCCAGGCCGTTCTTCTGCACGAAATCGCGCACGCCCAGCACAAGCGCGCTGAATAGCTCGGATTCCCAACGATCGGCATCACGCGCCAGGCGCGTCTGCGGCGCGTCCCAATCAACCACGCGCACATCCGGGGCGAAGCCTGCCAACTGCTCGATCACTGCGCCGGCCCCGTCGAGCACGAAGCTCCGACCATCGTAGATCAGCTCATCGCTGCCGCCACATAAGTTGGCGTAAACCAGCGGCCGGCCGGGGCGCCGCGCCGCGACCAGCCGCTCATCCAGGATGCCCCGGCGATACGGCGCTGCAGCCAGGCAGATGAGCGCCTCCGCGCCCGCGGCGATCAGCTCTGTCGCGGGAGACACTGCGCGGCCATCATCGTCCAAATCATCGCCGAACAGGATGCCCAGGCGCTGGCCCGCCACGGTGATTGGGGCGGAGGGGGGCCCCGGCGCAAACCAACGCGGCTCGGCGAACACATCATGCGTCAGCAAGATGCGCTTAGCGGCGACGAGCCTGACTGCGCCGTCTTCCAAGAGCACCGCCGCGTTGGTCAGCCCCGGATGGTGAGGCGGCCGGCGGTTGGCGGGCATCAACGCGCCAACCACGATCGGCGGGCCGCCGCGCGTGCGCTGCGCCAGATCAGCCGTGGCCGCGGCGACCGCGGGCGGGAAACTCGGATCGAACAGGATGTCGCGCGGGGGGCAGCCGGGGAGCGCCAATTCGGGCAACACGACGAGGTCGGCTCCCGCGTGCTGCGCGGTCGCGATCGCCGCCACGCACTGCTCGACGTTGCCTTCCAGGTCGCCGATGGTCGGGTTGGTCTGCGCCACGCCGATTTTCATGGAAATTCCCCGGCCACCGCTTCCAGCAGGTTCAGCGCCGCGATCACGCTGTCGCGGCGGAAGCAGATGGTGTCGCCGAGCATGAAGGTGCGATAGCCCAGGCTCAGCAGGAACGCCACATCGCCGATGTCGGCGCTCGATGGCACGGGGCTGCGGCCGAGCGAATCGAAGATGCGGCTGGCGACCACCGCTTCGGGATCGGCCGCGATGATCTGGCGCAGCGCGCCGACGATGCGATGCGGCCGGACGATCTCCACATACAGGTCGCCGCGCGCCGCCATCAGCCGGCCGAGGGACGCGCCGTGCCGCCGGATGAACTCCAGCCCGCGCCGCGACTCGATCTTCAACAAGATTTCGGCGTCGGGCAGCAAGCCGCGCACCTCGGCCACGTCCGCCGGCCGCTCGACGTAGGAGAGCATCACCTGGCGCAGGCCCAGCTCAGCCATGGCGGCCAGATAAGCCCGGTCGGTTTCGGTCAACGTGCCCGCGATCTGCAGCGATGGGTGGAGGATGTTCAGCGACTCGCCGGGGCCAACCAGCCGATGGGGGCCGTCTTCGAGGATCAACCGGGCGCCGTCCACCGCGGCGATGCGCAGCGTCTCCGCGCCGTCCGACAGATAGGCGTCCACCGGCGTCTCGACGCGCAGCGGGTGGCTGACGCGCAGCTCGGTGTAGGGCGGGATCGCTGCGCCGATCACGCGCAGTTGCCGCCCCTTAAGATCCACCCAGAGCGGTTGCCCCAGCCCGGCCAGCCGCGCCAACGCCTCGGCCGGCTCGCCCCGCAGCGGCATGACGGTGTTCAGCCGCAGCCCGCACACCAGCGGATGCCGGGCGACCTCGTCCAGGAAGGGCGCATAGGGCGGGGCCGTGACGATAGCGCGGACGATCATAACTTGAGCGTGGTGCCGCAGTAGGCGCAGCGGAACATCCCCCGCGCCTCGACCGGCAGCGGCGCGCCGCAACGCGGGCAGATCATCACGAGCGGCTTGCTGACCGCCGCCACTTTGTCCTCGCCCTGGCGGGCGCGCATGTTGGCCTGGAAATCGTCGAAGCGGCCCCAGGCGCGCGCAATCAGCCCCATCGCGTAATCCACCGCCCGCTGCTCATCCTCGATGCGAAAGACCTTCTGGTTGCCGATGGCCTTGCGCCACTGCTGATCCACCCCATCGCCGGGCTTGCCGGTGGGCCGGCGCAGAAACCAGGTGTTCCAGCGTTTGGCGACCTGCTGCCACGCGCCGAGCGCATCCACATCGCGCCAGACCGCGTCGCCGAGATATTTGGCGATCTGATCCTTGGGCACTTCGGCGTGCATGGTCACATCGCCGAAGACGATCAGGAAAGGCGGCTCGGTCGCGTTGGGGATTTCGACGTGCGTGTTGACCCAATGCGCAAAGAGGCCATAGCTTTCGGGCGCATCGCCCCCGCGTCCTTCGCCGTAGAGCGAGCCGAGCAACTGCTCCAGGTCGAAGCCGCTGGCGAAGGTCGTCACCTGCAGCGGCCACTGGTCGCAGTTGGCGTCGCCGATAGCTGCGAAACAGATCTCGAGATCTTCGCGGTATTGTGACAGCGTGTTGAAGAGCAGCGGCAAGCGATCGAAAATCTCGAACGGCCAGCTTGCCATCGAGCCGGTCACGTCCACGGCGATGATAAGCGGGTTGGTCGAGCTCGTCTTGATGCGCTTGCGGGGCGAGATGATCTTCTCGTTCGGGGCCTCACGGTTTGCATAGGTGCGCTCGCCAACCGCCGACGCCCGCGCCGCGGCCGCATCTCGTGTCGCCTTGCCGCCGGCGCCATAGCTGTAGTCGCCGGAGCCATACCATTTGCTGGTATCTTCATTCCACGTGTACATCGTTAACCCTTTCTCTCAGAGTGCTCTGTCGTCAGTTTCAATCGGGCGTATTCAAACCTAGTTATGATCTGATCGAGCGGAGCACCCTGAGCGGAGTGGCGGCCGTTTCGCCACGCAGTCGAAGGGTGCGCAGCGGTCTTTTCGCCAAACCGCATCC
>Ga0172369_10004430_pt1 | contig 17840 bp, 11 predicted proteins | sample LakKiv25m_FD_114539 | JGI IMG/M metagenome (GOLD analysis project Ga0172369, IMG submission 114539) | Freshwater microbial communities from Kabuno Bay, South-Kivu, Congo - kab_022012_11.25m | ecosystem: Environmental > Aquatic > Freshwater > Lake | place: Democratic Republic of the Congo...
CAATGGCATAAGCAAACAAATGAGTTCCCGGTCATAAAGAATTTCTATGTTGAGAATGAGATACTGTCAGTTCTGGTAAACCGGTTCCTGGAGTATTATAAGTACATGCCTGATAAAACCCTGTATCTGTATGGGGGATCGGATGGTACCCGTCGCAATGATGCCGCATCACGAAGTTCTTACTTTGACGATGTGAAGGAACAGATGGTCAAAGCAGGATGGGAGGTTTATCTCAGGGCTGAATTGTATGAAGCTTCGCATATGGACAAGTACCAGTTCTGGCATAAGTTCCTGTCGGGTGATTGCCGATCACTGCCCGTTTTTCGCATCAATATGAACAATGCCATGGAAGCATTTGTCTCCATGGACAATGCTCCGATCCTGCGTCAGGAATTCAAAAAAGATAAATCCTCTGAGAGAAAAAAAGACCAGCCCCGCTGGAAAGCCACTGATCTTAGCGATGCAGTGGACAACCTTTACTATTGGGTACTTGACCCATTGGTAGGGGATCAGATGCCCACCAATGAAATGATGTTCCTTTCCGGTCGATAGGGGAGCAGCCTGCCTTCATTCCTTTTTTATATTCAATTTGTGATATATGTAGTATCAATTCATATATCCTGAAAATATTTTCAGGTGCAATTGCATTTTTCGATAGGGCGGGGCGTGCACTCCGTGAGGTACAAGTAAAATTTTGGGGGTATTCAAACGGATAAACCGCTAAATATGAATACATAGCAAAATTTTACAGGTAAAACCAAAATCGACTTCTTTTCTTTGAAAATGTGTCAAAGCAAAGAAGCAAAAGAAATCACCGGCAGGCCTTGGACCTGCTTTTCAGTGGAGTACTTTTTCTTTGGGAATCCTGGTCAAAGTAAAAGTACCAAAAAGAAAACCCATGCCCACCGCACGGTTTAGCTCGAAATTTTCCAACAAAGTTACCTTACGAATAATTCGCTTTACAAGTACCTGAGTATTCGGTACAGCTTAAAACTGTAAAGGGCGACCTCCTTTTGGAATTGTCGCTTTCAGTGTTTTCAGATTGGAAGTCAATCAGACCGACACCCTTGACATAATTTATTATTCCCGGTTATAGCCTTTGGCGTAAAAAATTTCATTTCTAAACTTAAAACAAACGCCTTATGAAAACTTTAGCCGTTATCACAAAAGAACAGTCACTCGTTGATTTCCTCATGGCAGAACTAGATGAAATCTACTATTCTGGGTACTCAGAAGAAATTATAGCCTCTGAACCTGAGAAATTCAATTGGGAATTAGCCGAACTGGAAGGTCAGTTCTCTTAAAGATAAAATTCAAATCAAAAGCAGGTAGCTTCGAAAGATCGAAACTATCTGCTTTTTTTTATCCTCGTAATGGCTCAATTAGGAGATCCGCAGTATAAATCCGGGATTTTCTGATACTGCATACGGATCATATCTTTTAAAATGAATCACTCCATTCAATTGTAACCCCGGGGATTTCTGACAATTTTTAATTCCGTGTCTATTCATTACGCTTTTTTCTTTCAGGTACCGACAAAGAAAGAAGCTAAGCAAAAAAGAAGTCGGTGGTGCAATTGCACTTTCCGGGCGACTTTTTACAAAAGTTGTAAAACCCCACCCACCTTAGTAAATCGAAATTCACAAAGTTATGCTCGTGAAAATATTGTTTCGCTAAACACAACCTCCTTTTGGAACAGTCGCCTTTCAGGTTCATTCACCCCGAGTACTCGGGGTGACCTGAATGTTTGCTTAAAATTTTCTACTTCGCATTCTCCCTTCCGGCAAATTTCATTTACTCATTGCGGCCCTCTGCTGTTTAAAACTAATCTATCTATGAAAAAAACGATCAGAAATCCTGAAATGGCTTTGGAAAATGGCGAAGCTTACGAAAACAGAATCCCGATGCGTCTCTGGGCGGAAGATGACTTGCCAAGTCAGAAGCTCTTGCTCAAAGGCAATGGTAGCTTGTCAGACGCTGAACTTCTAAGTATCATAATTGGCTCGGGTGTTTCCGGGGAAAACTCTCTTGAGATTGCCAAGAAAATGTTGTCAACCTGTGGAAACAGCCTTTGCGAATTCTGGAAGTTCGGCGTTTCAGACTTGCAAAAGATCAAGGGAATCGGCGAAAAGAGAGCCGTGAAGATCTCTGCAATGTTTGCTTTGGCCCGTAGACGTAATGAATCCGAAGTAATCCTCAAAGACAAGATCACAAAGAGCCAGGATGCGTTTGAAATCTTCAAATCCCTCATGGGCGACCTGCCTTATGAGGAATTCTGGATCCTGTTGCTGAACAAAGCCAACAGAGTATTGAAGAAAGTCCGGATCTCTGAAGGTGGAATTTCCGGGACTGTTGTTGATCCGAAGAAGATCTTCCAGATTTGCCTGGCACATCATGCAAGCTCAATAATTCTAGGGCATAATCATCCTTCCGGGAATATCCAACCCAGTGAAGCCGACAATAAAATCACCAAGAAAATCAAGGATTGTGGCACAATGTTGGATGTGGCAGTCCTGGATCATATCATCATCGGGGATGACAGGTACTATTCTTTTGCTGATGATGGCACTCTGTAGCATTAATGCCCCGGGAAACCGGGGCATTTCTATTCTTTCCTTGTGTATCCTGGTGAACAAGAGTAAAATAGAATCAATCTTGAAGAAAATTTTAATTATAAAAAATACTATCTTTGAAAAGACATATACAATGTTTCGGGTATTTTGGATGATTCTAATTTGCAAAACATGGGTATAGAAAACGAAGAGGATAACGACAATATTGAGTCAAATGATAAATTGAAAATCCTTGTTATTGATGATGAGGAAAATTTCACTGGAGAAATGGAAATATTTCTTCAGAAAGCAGGTTATGAGGCATATACTGCTAATACTGCAGCTGCTGGGTTAACAATAATATTAGACATCAAAATAGACATTTTGATATTAGATGTTCGTTTACCCGGATCAAATGGTTTGGATATTTTGGTTGATGTAAAAAACGAGTATCCGGAAATTGAAGTCATAATTGTTTGTGGCTTTGGGGATATGGAAACTGCCATCAAATCGTTTCGACGTGGAGCTATTGATTACTTGAAAAAGCCTTTCCGTCAAGTGGATATACAAAATGCCATAGATCGTGCCGTGAAAATTATTAAACAGAAAAGAGATTTAGCTAATCAAAAATACCAACCTATAGAAAATCAAATTGATACTGATGAACAGATTGAACCCATAGAGAATAATTTTAAGACATTAGAGAAACTCGAGGACAATCAAGAGATGTCGCATTTTTCAGGAAAATTGCAACGTCTGATTTACGATAAAAGAGAAAATCAAGTCCTGAAATTACTCGAAGCCGTCATTCAATTTGATGGAGGGTTGTTCGCGAATGATGATGCATTTTTTGAATCACGTCGGTTGGCCTGGTTATTACGAATAAATTTACTTCGAAAGTGGGGCCGGTTTAGTGAAGCACTTGCCTGGACTTGTCTCGAATGTGAATTAAATCCAGGGAATGTGCCCGCAATAGCGCTTAGGGAACAATTGAAAAAGCAGTTGAATTTTGTCAGGAAGTCTAAATCAATAAAGAAACCAAAGATATCTGACTCCGGGTGGCCTGGTGTTGCTGGCATGTACGAACTTAAGGCAATGTTTGAACGGGATATCATCCTTCCGCTTTATGAGCCGGAAATATACCAAAAATACAAGGTTCCATTGCCTAATGGAGTGTTATTACATGGTCCTCCCGGTTGTGGGAAAACTTTTATTGCACGAAAGCTTTCTGAGCGGCTAAAATATTCCTTCTATGAAGTTAAACCATCAGATATTGCCAGCATCTATATCCATGGTACACAGGAAAAAATAAAGGAGGTATTTACCGAAGCAGAAAAAACGGCACCAAGTATGATCTTTTTTGATGAGCTTGAAGCATTGGTTCCTAATCGGAGTGGTGAAAGCCTGCATCACAGTTATAGCTCGGAAGTAAATGAATTTCTTGTTCAACTGAACGAATGCGCTAAAAGGAGAATCCTAGTAGTTGCTGCAACAAATTTGCCTGATAAAATCGATCCTGCAATTCTTCGACCAGGTCGCATTGACAAAAGAATATTGGTCAGTCCTCCTGATTTTGAGGCTCGTGCAGAAGCATTTAAACTATTCCTAAAAGACAGACCGGCAGATACAATAGATTATACGCTTCTTGCTGAAGAGTCCGAAAACAGGACCTATGCGGAAATTGAATTTATAGTAAATGAAGCAGCGAGAAGCGCTCTTCATGATCAGGTTAACATCTCGACTGGAATTTTATACAAAGCAATTAACGATAATCTATTTTCCACTTTACACTCCTAAACCATATTTATTCTGTAACATTAAAATGAACGAAAAATACACATTTTCCTTTACCGGAGCTTCAGCATTGATTTCAGAAACGCTTGTCATTGCCGAAGAATATGATAGGCTTAAAGATTGGAATGCAGTCCGGAAATCCTTATTGGATAATAATTCATTGAATAAAATTAAACAGGCAACTTTTGCCAGGGAATTTAGAGAAATTATAAAACGATTATCCTTACTTACTTCTGATCAAATTAAGTTATTGGTTCAAGGGAGCCGAGATGAAACAAAGTCAATTATTTTGTTATCCTTGGCGAAAACATATCCTTTTGTTAAAGACTTTATCACTGAGGTCCTTCTTAATAAATATTTGATCTTTGATAAGCTATTAACTGAAACAGATTACAATAAATTTTCTAATGCCAAAAGCCTCTCTCATGATGAGTTTAACACAATTACCGAATTGACAGCAAAGAAAGTAAAGCAGCGGGTTTATACCTTATTGGAACAGGTCGGCTTAATCACCCAGGCAAAAAACGGCACAATTTTAAAACCTGTTTTAAGCAGTAAGGCCATTGAAGTAATTATAGAGGATGATCCTGCTTTTTTGATGGTATTCCTTTATTCTAATGAAGAGATAAAAAGCTTAATACAAAAACTGAAGCATGTCTAGAAATCCCACATACGATCCACCGCAGCATTTTGAGAATCTTTTCAAAATACTCTCAAGTCAGAGATTTTTAAAAAAGGAGGGGTTAGGCGGCGAGTTACCATTCTTCATTCACTCATTTCCGGTTAGCCAACAACAAGTGGTGAATGCAAACATTCAATCGTTGGTTAAACGCCTGCAGAATGAAGGTATTGAAATTTTAGAAATCAATCTTTATAAATTGTGTCTTGATATTTTAAAAAGGGCAAACATATTCGATCAAATCGCTGAGCAGGAAGTTAATATGCCCAAACTTCGATTAAACAGGGTTCTTGTAAGCAATCTGAATGTCGAAACGGTAATTATACCTGAAATCCATAAACGCCATGCCGAAAGTAATGCCATGATCGTTTTCCTAACAGGAGTTGGCGAGGTTTTCCCTTTTATCCGATCGCATAGCATTTTAAATAATACACAAACACTTGTTGGAAATATTCCGTTAGTCATGTTTTTCCCGGGTTCTTACAACAACAAAACCCTTATTCTGTTTGATCTAATCAAAGACGAGAATTACTACCGCGCTCACAATCTCAATGATTATAAAATCTGATATGAAACAAAGAGAATTGTACCTCAAGGACATTGACCGCCCTATTGAAGGAGTGATCAAGGCCAACGATGACAGGCACCTGTTGCAGGAGTTGGAAGAATATGTACTGACCAATGAACTGTTAGGCATTTCCAACAGGAATAAAATGCTACCCGGCTTATTTGAGGAATTAACAAAAAGCAACTTCAACAGCAGCATCTGGATTTCCGGCTACTTCGGTTCCGGGAAATCGCATTTGCTTAAAATGCTATCCCTAGTATTAGAGAACAAAGAAATAAAGGGAGTTAAATGTGCCGAAGTGTTTGCTAAAAAGGCAATTGATGATTTTGAGCTTGAAAGGAATATCAAGAAAGTTGCTACGATACCAACTGAATCAATCCTTTTCAATATTGCAGCCAAATCAGATGGGATTACCAGCATGGGTTCTTCCATTGACCCTGTGTTGAGTATTTTCCTCAAAGTGTTCAATGAACTTTTAGGCTATGATCCCTTGAATCCTGAAATAGCCGAAGTTGAAAGGCATTTGGAGAGCATTGGAAAATATGATTATTTCAAATCAGAATATCAGAAACGTTTCAACAAGAGTTGGGAAAAAGGCCGGGAAGCCATTTTTCTGAATCAACATGAACTGGCTGAGATTTACGCAGAGATAAAATCAATCAGTACCGATGAAGCCAATCGCTTCATTGATAACCTGATTAACAACTACAAGCTCGATATAGAAGGCTTTGGTGAATTGGTAACAAAGTATATCAAATCAAAGCAACCTGGCTTCCGACTTGTTTTTTGCGTGGATGAGGTGGGTCAGTTCATTGCCGAAAATGTACGATTGATGCTAAGCATGCAAACCATTGCCGAAACCCTTTCATTTAAAGCAAAAGGTCAATCATTTCTGATTGTCACTTCTCAAAACGATTTAAATGCAACCATCGGCGATTTGAATGCACGTCAAGCCCATGACTTCTCTCGGATTCAAGGCAGGTTTTCAATTAAACTACCACTTACCAGCGCCAATGCCGACGAAGTAATTCAAAAGCGGTTACTGCTTAAAAACGACGATTCGAGCAAATTGCTGACCAACCTATACGATAAGGAACAAAATAATGTAAAAACACTATTGAAATTTAATGAAGGTTCAAGGCAATATCAAACCTATCGTGATGCAGAGCACTTCGTTAATACATACCCGTTTATCCCTTACCAGTTTGACCTATTTCAGGCAGCTATCAAGGCCTTATCCGATCATAACGCATTTATAGGAAGCCAGCAATCAGTAGGAGAACGTTCAATGCTTGGCGTATTTCAACAGGTAGCAAAAACATTTGCGGACAAGGATGTAAGCAACATCGTGTCATTTGCCAGAATGTATGAGGGTATTAAGGATGTTTTACAAAGCAACATTCAAAGTGATATACTGCAGGCAGATAGAAGTATTGATTCTGATCTCGCGAAAGAGGCGCTAAAGGCCTTGTTCCTTGTGAAGTATGTAAAAGGATTCCATGCCACCGTTGGCAACATTGCCATTCTTTTATTACCCAAATTTGATGTTAACCTTGCGGATTTTCACAAGCAGGTGCAGGAAGCATTAAATTTATTGGAAAACCAAACATACATTCAAAGATCAGCCGGCGACTTATATGAGTACCTTACCAATCAGGAAAAGGATGTAGAAAATGAAATTAAGAGCACGGACATTGATCCTACTGCTCCGGGTGAATTATTGGCCAGCTATCTTTTTGATGAGATCCTCAGGGATTCAAAAGTTAAATTAGATACCAATAATCAACCCTATGAGTTCGGAAAAAAACTGGATGACAATGTGATTGGCCGTGACAAGGATTTCTATGTCAATTTCATTACTCCATTAAATGCCAATTCAGTTACCACAGCAAATATTAACATGTGGTCTGCCGGTCGCCCCAACGATTTAATTGTTTATTTACCGGAGGACAAAAGACTATTTGATGAGTTGAGGTTAATCAGGAAAACCGAAAAATACATTCAAACTACCAATTCTCCTGCCTTAGATGCTACCAAACAACGCATCCTGTCGGAAAAGGCACAACAAAACCAGGAAAGGAAACGGGCTGTTTTAAACCAATTGAAAGAAAACATTGGCGACGCCAGGATGTTGCTGAATGGATCTGATTTGACTGATATTGGGAGCAAAGACCCAAAGACAAAAATAACCCAGGGCGTTCAGCAACTCATCAAAACGATATATACTAACCTCAAAATGCTTACGGTTGATTTTACCGAGGCACACCTGCAAAAAATAGTTCAAAGCCAGGATGATGTATTGTTTAAAGATACCCTGCATGAAGTAGAGATTGAAGTTCTTAATCGTATTCAACGCAATAAGGCAAGCCACGAAAGGACCACCATAAAAAGTCTGGTAGATAGCTTTTATGCAAGGCCTTATGGTTGGTATCAAACAGCCGTGCTGTGCATTATTGCCAAACTTTACAAGCGTAATAAAATCAGTTTAAAACAGGATGGTAATAATTTAGAAGACCGAGGTGTATTGGAAGCGTTGCAAAGGAACAACCAATATGCCAATACCATCATTGAACTGGAAGAGGAAATACAGAATGCTCAGATTCAGAAACTGAAGAACTTTTACCAGGAATATTTCAATGAACCGAATCTTGGAAATGAGCCAAAAGAAATTTCCCGGTTATTTAAACAAAGGTTGGAAAAAGAGGTAAAGGATTTTTCTGAGATGTATATCCTTCGAAGCCGTTTTAAATTTCTTGAAGCTTTGGGTGAACCCCTTGGCCGTTTAAAATTAATCGCCGAAAAAGAGCATCCCTATTTTTTCAATGCATTAGACCAATACCAGGATAATCTTCTGGACGACAAAGAAAACGTATTGGAGGCGGTAAAAAAGTTTATGAATGGCGCTCAGCGTTCTATTTTTGAAAATGTGTTATTCTATCTGGAAAGTAACAATGCTAATTTCGATTATATCGGCATTGACAGTCTCACAACATTAAGCACCGTGGCTGAAAGCACTGCCCCATACAAAGGCAAATTAATGCAGGAGGCAAAAGCAGCATTGGAATCGATACAAAAAGAGGTTTCCGCACAACAGAAAGTTGAACGGGCAAGTGCCACAGAAGCCATTCTTAAAAGCATATCCAAACTTAAATCATTTGCTGATTTTACTAAACTTAGCAAAATACAACAAGAGGAAATCAGCGCTCCTTTTGAAAAAATCATCAAAGAAATTGAACAGGAAAGATTTATTGGAAACATCCGGACCAAGGCAAACAATACAACAACCGATCTGTATCAAAAGCAGTTGGAATTGATGATGCGATTGGCCAATCCTCCAGAAGCTGTCAAACCGGGAAGCCCGGAGCCACCAAAACCCAAAGTGGTTTTTGTAATGAAGGATAGCGTAAAAATTAACTTCACGAAACCCGCATTGGAGACTAGGCAAGATGTGGAAGATTATCTGGCTGCATTGAAAGAACAGTATTTAAGAATTATTGACGAAGACAAACGCATCTCATTATAATGAATACAAATGCATTAAAACGCTTCGCCAAAGAGGCCCGTATTAAATTACTTGACCAGGTTAGCCGGAAACTGGAATTTGTGCTTGCCAACAAAAGTCAAAGCTTTATTGATACTTATGTAACAGAGCTTTCAAATCTCAAAAACAAGGTACAGAAGGTAGGCAAAGAACAGTTGATAGAAATGGTAGCTTACACCTGGTTTAACCGCTTTATGGCTTTTCGTTTTATGGATGCCAACAGTTATTCCATACCAAAAGTGGTTACTCCACTGCCGGGAATGACGAATCCCGAGATTTTACAAAATGCGTTGGGTGGCAATATAGAACCGGAATTGCATCTCGGTCGCAAACGATTGAGTGATTTATTAGACGGTAAAACAGCAGCCATCGATGCCCATACCGAAGCATATAAAATGCTATTGGTAGCCTCTTGCAACCAATGGCATTCCACCATGCCCTTTATGTTTGAACACATCAGCGATTATACGGAATTGCTGCTGCCCGATGATCTGTTGAGTGATTACAGTATTGTTGCCGATATTCGCAATGGCATGAGTGATGAGGATTGCCAACAGGAAGAATTAATTGGTTGGCTTTACCAGTTTTATATTTCAGATAAGAAAGACGACGTTTTTGAAGGGCTGAAAAAGAACATCAAGATTACAGCTGAAAATATTCCTGCGGCTACCCAGTTATTTACCCCGCACTGGATCGTACGCTACATGGTAGAAAATACTTTAGGAAAATTGTGGCTCACATTTAAGCCAAGTAGCAAGCTAAAACAATACATGCCCTATTATATTGAAGCACCGGAAGGCAATGCACCAGCTCCATTACCCGAAGGGATAGAAGGTGTTACTGACATTACCTTCTTAGATCCTTGCCAAGGTAGTGGTCACGTTTTAGTATATGCCTTTGACTTGTTCACGAAAATCTATGAAGAAGAAGGCTACAACACCAATGAGATACCCGCCCTTATCTTACAGCACAACCTCTTTGGTATTGATATAGACGAACGTGCAGCCCAATTGGCGGCTTTTGCCCTTACTATGAAAGCCCGCAGTTATTATCCACGCTTTTTACGCAAGCCAGTGCATCCACATGTTATTGCATTAGAAAATGTAAGCGAAGACATTATCAAACAAGCTGTCAAAATTCCTTTGGCGGTTGCGGGCAAGCTCATATACGATTACAGAGATTTAAGTTTTTACCTCCTTACCCATGCCGACAACTATGGATCACTTATACAAATTGATCCCATAGAGTTAAAAGCAATTCAATTACAAAAAGGAAGCTTATGGGAAGAGCAGGAACTGAAGATGGTTCAGCAAGCAGAATACTTGAGCCGCAAATACCATTGTGTAGTGACGAATCCGCCTTATATGGGGCAAAAAAGTATAAACTCCATATTGAAAGCATATGTAGATAAATATTACAAAAAAGGGAAGTCTGATTTGATGGCTTGTTTTATGGAAAGATGTCTTTTCTTTAACCAAAAAAATGGAAAAACCGGAATGATAAACCAGCATAGCTGGATGTTTCTGAGTAGTTACGAAGAATTACGACCATTGCTAATTGATACTGCACAATTTGAGACCATGCTGCATTTGGGGCCAAGGACTTTCCCTGAAATTGGAGGAGAAGTAGTTCAAAATACTGCCTTTACTTTCGGTAATTATAATCCAACTACCAAGGGAGTTTTTATCCGACTGACTGATTTTGAAAATGCTCAGTCGAAAGAGTATAAAACCATTGAAGCAATCCATAACCCAAACTGTGGTTGGATCTTTACAACTAATCAAAAGGATTTTGCTAAAATCCCAAGTAGTCCAATAGGTTATTGGTTGAGTCCGAAATTAATTAATACGTTTAAAGAAAATGCGAATATTAATAGTAATCTCGAAGTAAAGCAGGGACTTGCAACTGGAAATAATGAGCAATTCTTAAGAATGTGGTATGAAGTGAGTAATGAAAATTCAAACAAAAAAGCAAATTCAATTCACGATGCGCATGCTTCAAATAAAAAATGGTTTCCATATAATAAAGGCGGCGGTTATCGGAAGTGGTATGGCAATCAATATTACTTTATTGCATTTGACGAATCAAGTTTTGACATATTAAAAAATCAAGGAAATAATTTACCATCTCGACAATATTATTTTAAAGAGTGCATAACTTGGTCTGATGTCAGCAGTGGTAATTTTGCTTGTAGATATAGTCCTGCTGGTTTTATTTTCGATGTCAAGGGTTCCTCTGGGTTTACAGTGGATTTGTTATTTTATAAAATTGCTCATCTCAATTCTATATTTTCTTCAAAAGTTTTGTTCGCATTAAATCCTACTATGTCTTATCAAGTTGGAAATATTAAATCAATTCCATTTCGTTACGATAATACACAGGATGAACGTATACATTTTCTCACACATAAGTGTATTGAAACATCACGTTTAGAATGGGATTCAAGAGAAACATCGTGGGATTTCCAACACAACGAACTGATTAAACAACATAAGAGTGAACTTAAAGCAGCTGTTGAAATCTACACCAATTACTGGACGGGAAAATTCTATGATATGCACCTTTTCGAAGAAGAATTGAACAGGAGGTTTATTGAAATTTATGGTTTGCAGGATGAATTGACACCTGATGTGCCGTTTGAAGAAATCACTATACTGCAAGAAGAGGGAAAAATTGTGGATGATCAATTAGAAATTCAAACTATTCCTTTATTGTTGCAATTAATAAGTTATACCGTTGGTTGCATGTTTGGTCGTTATAACCTAGATAAACCCGGCCTAAACTTAGCTAATCAGGGAGAATCCTTGCAGGATTTTCTAAAGCAAGTGCCTAATCCAAGTTACATGCCAGATGAAGATAATATCATCCCGGTATTGGAAGGTGAATGGTTTACCGATGATATAGTTGGCAGGTTCAAAGGTTTCTTAATAGCTGCATTTGGAGAGGAACATTATGAAGAGAACCTCAAGTACATTGAGGATACCATTGGCAAAGACATAAGAAAGTACTTTGTCAAAGACTTTTACAATGATCATGTCAAACGATATAAAAAGAGGCCCATTTACTGGATGTTCAGCAGCCCCAAAGGTCATTTTAAAGCGCTTATATACATGCATCGGTATCAGTCCGATTTGTGCAGTAAGTTGTTGAACGATTATTTGCAGGCCTTTATAAGCAAACTGGAAGCCTCCAAACAAACCAAAAATATGTTCAGTTTGCGGGAAGACATTTCTGCCCGCGAGAAAACAGATGCTGTCAAGGAGATTGACAGACTCGAATTAATACTCAGGGATTGTCGGGAATATGAAAAAACATTGTTCACTATCGCCACCCAAAAGATCAGTATTGATCTGGATGATGGCGTGAAAGTGAATTACCACAAGTTTAAAAAGGTGTTAGTCCCCATTAAAGGATTAGAAAAAGAAGAAGAATGATAACTGCTGAAGATATAAAGCTATTGGTTGCCAGTGTCGAGGGCTGCAATGCAGAGTTTAAGGATTCGGTTCCATCGAGATGAAGAAACTTTCCTCCCATAGCTACATAGAAAACTACATAGAAAACTACACAGAAAATTCTCGAGCTGATAATGAAACAAAACGAAATCACCACTACCGAAATGGCCGAGACCTTGGGTTTGAGTAGAAGTGCAATAGCGAAAAGTATTGCCTGGCTAAAACAAAATGGAAAAATTAAACGCATCGGACCTGATAAGGGCGGACATTGGCAACTAATACCCAATAAATAATGCAAGACCTATTTACAATAAATACGAAAGTACAAGCCGCTTTGGAGAAATTGTTCCAGCAGTACAGGCTCATATTTTGGTATGACGATAAAGCTGAAATGACCGGCCTGTTTCAAAGCCTGCAGATACCGAAAGTGGATAAAGTCGTAATTGAAAACAATGAGTTTACACTCAAGCATAAATTCCTTTTTGAACAACCCACACAGCGTTTTTTAATCTATCAGCCCAAAGCAAAACCAGAGGACAATGAAAACTGGTTGCTAGATTTACTTTTATCCAACTATGAGTTCCATACAGAAGCTTCATCATTGTATCTGCAAGACCTTGAACTGCCTCAGGAATTTAAATCATTAATACAGCAACACGAAGAGTTCTTTGCCAATGAAAAACGCATCAACGATCTAAAAGCATTACTTGAGCCGGAAGACATGGAAACCAAGATCCGGCTGAAAATGCTTTCTGTCATTTGTTCGTCTGAGCCGGAATGGGAGAAAGTGTTGTATGCATTGTTTGCAGAGACTTTGAAAAACAAACAGGATAAATACAAAGCCATTGAAAAATTCGGGTTGAGTACCTTTTTATGGGAAACAATAGAAAAGAGGTACAATTACAAATCTTCATCCCCGGCAATCAAAGATTTCTTAGTTCAACTGGTTCAGGATAATTTTGAACGCAGTATTCCTTCCGGAAAACCTACGCTCAATAAGGAAGCCTATCTCTTTGTAAACCGCTGGAAAGAAAACACCAGAGCCAAGCAGGTTTTTAATGACTGGAGTGGTAAATTGGAAAGAGACCTCAGCATTGACACAGCATTACAAAGCCTGAATACAGAACATTTATTGGATGCGGATACTTATGCAGTCATTGATAAAAAAATCATCATTGGCATAAGGGAACATATTGTTAACAATACCTCTTCCAATTACATTTTGCAGGAATGGATTGAGAAAAGAAGAGTAAAATTTTTCTTCACCGGCTTTGCTCAAATTTATGATGCGTTAAGCCATGCTTCCTCGTTATTGGATGAAATCAGGAAAGTCAATCTGACCATTCAAACTCCAAAGGATGGATTTGAGAAGTATGAAAAACAATGGTTTAAAATAGACCGTCTTTACAGAAAGTACATCTTTGCCAGCGAACAGGCAGAACATCAAAATATACTGAAAGATCTCACCCTGCAAATTGAGAAGGCCTATGGTAATTCCTTTTTGCTCAAGCTGGGCGATAACTGGCAAGCAGCCATTGATGGAATGAAAACCTGGAATATTGAGAAAACCATCAGTCAGAAACAATTTTATCAGCAATGGGTTGCTCCATACTTTAAAAAGGAAAACCGTGTCTTTGTTATCATCTCCGATGCTTTGCGATACGAATCCGCAACAGAATTAAGGGAACTCATTTTACAGGAGGATAGGTACACTGCAACCTTGAATGCCGTTTTGGGTTCATTACCCTCTTATACACAGTTGGGAATGGCCTCTTTGTTGCCTCATTCCTTGTTATCCTTTGAAGATCAATCCGATGTAGTTTATGCTGATGGAATGAGCACGCAGGGGACCCCAAATCGCACCAAAGTGCTGCAAAAAAATTACCCTGGCAGTATTGCCATTGGCGCAGAAGATTTCCTGAAAATGAAATCAAACACAGAGGGTCGGGAATTTATTAAACCATATAATATCATTTACATCTACAGTAATCAGATTGATAGGATCGGTGATGATAAAACTTCGGAGGGAAAAGTTTTTGAAGCGACCAAAACCGAATTTGATTACCTACTTAAAATCCTCAAACACATCAATAACATGAACGGCTACAATATGATAGTTACTGCCGATCATGGGTATCTGTATCAGCACAACAGGTTAGATGAATCAGACTTTACTGATTTTACGCCAACCGGAGACCTTTACAAGACCAGCAGACGATTTGTTTTAGGCAAGAATTTATCGGTTAACAAATCCGTTCAAAAATGGGAAGGAGAAGCCTTGGGTTTTTCAGATGATACAGAAGCGTTGATTCCAAAATCAATTAACCGCATCCGAATTCAAGGTGCAGGTAGTCGGTTTGTCCATGGTGGTTCAAGCTTGCAGGAAATCGTTATTCCGGTACTTGAAATAAACAAGGCTCGTAAAAGCGATATTGAACAGGTGGATATAGATATTATTAGTGGTTCTTCCAATATTACCAGCAATACATTTGCAGTAAGCTTTTACCAGAAACAGCCTATTGCCGATAAAATTCAGCCCCGCCAGATTAAGGCAGGGTTTTATACAGGTACCGGTCAACTAATATCCGATGTAATAACCTTGCTGTTTAACAGCACCGAAACCGATGCATTGGCAAGAGAGAAAAGGCAAAGTTTTCTGTTTACAGCCAAGGCATCAAACCAAAACGGTCAGGATGTTTACCTGAAGTTGGAAGAGCAGATTGAAGGAACAAGTCAATTCAAAGTTTACAAAAGCATCACTTACCGCATGCTCATTGCATTCAGCAGTGAGTTTGATGAATTTTAATCCGACAAATTATGGACACATTGGATGTTAAATTGACCCAGTTATTCCCAGGGAAAGTAGTTCGGAAGGATCTTACAAAGCAGATAAAAGAAGGGGCTAACGTTCCGGTATATGTACTGGAGTATTTACTGGGAATGTACTGCTCTACAGATGATGAGCAGACAGTTAGGGAAGGCATTCAAAAAGTGAAACAGATATTGGCGGAGAACTATGTCAGACCCGATGAGTCTGAGAAAATTAAAGCCAAAATCAAAGAAAAAGGCCGCTATAAAATCATTGACCGGGTTACGGCTAAATTGAACGAAAAAGCCGATCGTTATGAAGGGTTGCTTTCAAATATAAACATAAAGAATATTATCGTTGATGATACATATGTTCGTAAATACGAAAAATTACTTGCAGGTGGTATTTGGTGCATTCTGACATTGGAATATTGGTTTGACGAAAATTCAAAGGATTCCCCGTTTAAGGTGGTGGAATTGAAACCCATCCAAATGCCCGAAACGGATATTTCAGACTTCATAACTCACCGGCAGGATTTTACACTTGAAGAATGGATAGATATTATTTGTAGAAGTGTTGGTATGGAACCGGTGAACCTTGATGAAAAAACCAAGTGGCATATTGTTGCACGGATGATCCCTTTTGTTGAAAAGAACTTTAACATTTGCGAATTAGGGCCAAGAGGAACCGGCAAATCTTTTGTTTATGATGAGATTTCTCCATATTCCATATTGATTTCAGGAGGCCAGACAACAGTTGCCAACTTATTTTACAATATGAGTACTAGGACAGTGGGTTTGGTCGGGATGTGGGATGTAGTTGCCTTTGATGAGGTTGCCGGAATTAATATGAAAGATAAAGACGGCATACAGATAATGAAAGGCTTCATGGCCAATGGTTCATTCAGCAGAGGCAAAGAAAGTGTGAATGCAGACGCCTCTATGGTGTTTGTTGGAAATATCAACGGATCCATTGAGAACCTGGTAAAAACGAGTCATTTACTCGCGCCGTTTCCCAAGGAAATGATTGATGCAGCTTTTTTTGATCGTTTCCACCATTACCTTCCTGGCTGGGAAGTCCCTAAAATGCGTCCGGAATTTTTCACTAACGCTTACGGATTCATATCTGATTATTACGCTGAATGTTTAAGGGAACTTCGGAAACATAATTTTTCCGACGTTATTATCCAATATTTCCGCTTAGGGAAAGACCTGAACCAGCGTGACACCATTGCAGTAAAACGTTCAGTTAGTGGTTTGGTGAAACTCCTTTTCCCTGATGGCAAATTCACTAAAGAAGATATTCGCAAATGCCTTGAATACGCGCTAGTCGGCAGAAGAAGAGTAAAGGAACAACTCAAGAAGATAGCTGGCATGGAGTTTTATGATGTACATTTCAGCTATATTGATTTGGAAGACAATGAGGAGCATTTTGTCGGTGTTCCGGAAAGTGGGGGGAAATCATTAATTCCGGAAGGCGATCTTCCTGCAGGTACAGTTTATGCCGTTGCACAAAATTCTGACTCCGGCCATAAGGGTCTTTTCCGGTTGGATATTCAGAAGATGCCAGGCAATGGCAAAATGAGTGAAACCGGATTTGGTGGGGGCACATCAATCAAAGAAGAGCTGAAAGAAGCCGTAAATTATGTTCGATCAAACCTGAATAGGATCACACAATCTGCCAGGTACAGTGAATTTGAATTCCATCTCAAAGCCACAGACCTGAATGGTATTGGCAATACCAAAGGATTGGAATTAGCAATCTTCCTTTCCATTGTATCCAGTATTGCCGAACGACCTCTTTTGCCACAATTAGGTATATTGGGTTCCATGAGCATTGGTGGCGCCATCATAGGTTCAGATAACTTGGGTGAATTCCTTCAGGTAGCTGCTGACAGCGGGGCTAAAAAAGTATTAATCCCGGCAGTCGACATGGCGCAGATTGGCAAAGTACCAACTGACTTAATTTCAAAATTCAGTCTGATAATTTATGGAGATCCTATTGATGCTGCATTTAAGGCTATGGGGTTGGAATAATTGTCAATGCATCCTTTGAATTGTTTTTTGTTCTTACATTGGTTTTCCGGATGCTGGTATCCTTTCCTTCCGGCTTTCTGACAAACCTGTAATCATTTGATTGGCAGGGGATTTTTCTTTATTCTGATTTTGTCTTCTTATTTCTGTGCATCAACAAGGGCTATTTTCCCTGGTCCTTATTCTGTGATCATCTCATTACTTTTCCCGGATTGGTTTTGCAAAGATTCACGCCTTTGTTTCCCGGCAATTCATCTGCTAAGCTAAAATCCCCCTCCTGGGTACAGTTCCACTCATTCAAGGATTTTCCCGGCATATCCTCATTTCTTTCCGGTATTCCAGTTCCTCCTTGAGTGCCCCTCCAGGGTCTTATTTACACTTGCATATAAATTAACCTCTAAAACTCAAAGTC
>Ga0172369_10004435_pt1 | contig 17827 bp, 11 predicted proteins | sample LakKiv25m_FD_114539 | JGI IMG/M metagenome (GOLD analysis project Ga0172369, IMG submission 114539) | Freshwater microbial communities from Kabuno Bay, South-Kivu, Congo - kab_022012_11.25m | ecosystem: Environmental > Aquatic > Freshwater > Lake | place: Democratic Republic of the Congo...
ATTCACGGATCGTATCCATTTCAACTCACCATCCTGAGAGAATTTTACGACGATGGTCCTTGGATAAAAAAAAGACGAGTCCTGAGTGTTTTGATACATTCCGGTCATGATTAGATTCCCGTCAGAACTTTGGTTAATTCCGGATCCCCAATAATTATGCAGCGAATCACCGACTAATGTTGCCCAGATCTTGTTTCCTTCTGCATCGATTTCTGCAATACCAATCTTCTCACCTTCCTTATCAGATATCGATGCGGAGACAAAATACCGTCCGTTCAATTCAACTACACCGTTACACGACTCATCCGTTGAGTTTTCAGAATAAATCAGGGTTTTGTTGTAGGTAATGACCTGGGCAGATAGAGAAAGTGTTGTAAGAGTGATAAATAATGTCAGCATTAACATACCCGGGCGCTTAAAAGATGAGTATAACAACACCATAATTTTTCTAATTTTACCCAAATATACGACAAAAATGTCGAAATGTTGTTTTTGACGTCAGACGTCGATTTGTAAGCGGTTTACTTATCTATATCTTTGTTGCTATTTTTGGATAAGTTACCACTGAAGGAATACTGACCGATATAATCTTTTCGTATTTCAAATCCGGATTTTGCTATCTCGCTACCTGTCACGCGTCACGTACAAAGCATATGATCAGCTATCACAAGTGCGGCCATGGCCTCAACGATCGGAATGGCCCGGGGAACAACACATACATCATTGCGGCCTTCGGCGGTGAAGGTGATCTGGTCGCCATTACGGTTTATGGTCTGCTGTTCAATTGCCAGGGTGGAGATTGGCTTGAAAGCCACGTTGAAGTTGATATCCATCCCGTTGCTTATGCCTCCCTGAATGCCTCCGGAATGGTTGGTTTTTGTTTTAATGAGGTTATCTTCAAGAATAAATTCGTCGTTGTGCTGCGATCCGGTCATCGAGGCTGCACGAAAACCCTCACCGTATTCAAAACCTTTGACGGAGTTGATACTGAACACTGCCCTGGCAAGGTCGGATTGGAGTTTATTGAAGAGCGGATCTCCGATCCCGGCAGGAATACCGCTGATGATGCAGGAGATCACACCACCGGCAGTATCTCCCTGCTCTTTCAGGGAGTGAAGGTGATCGAGCATCTTCTGGGTGGTCTTTTCGTGCGGACAGGCGAGCGGCGAAAGCAGGACTAACGCCGGATCGGCCAGGGTAAAGTCATCAGGAAGTGAGTGGGGACCGATCTGCCTGACAAAACCGGTGATCGAAATCTTCTCGGGAAACAAATAAAGTTTTGCAAGGGCGCCGCCGGCAACAACAGATAAGGTAGTCCGGGCCGAGGAGCGTCCTCCGCCCCTGTGATCCCTAATGCCATACCTCGCTTCATAGGTATAATCCGCATGGGATGGCCGATACAGCTCTTTCAGGTGGTCGTAATCTTCGGGGCGGTGATCTTTGTTATAAACCAGGAAGGCGATGGGGGTGCCGGTCGAAAGTCCTTCATAAACCCCGGAAAAGATCTCGAGCTTGTCATCCTCTCTCCGCGTGGTAGCGAACGGATATTTGGCCGGGTTCCTTCGGTTAATTTCGGATTGGATGAAGGCTGTGTCGATCCTGATTCCGGCAGGAAATCCGTCGAGTACCCCTCCAACCGCAACTCCGTGTGATTCGCCGAAGGTAGTTAACACCAGCTTTTTTCCAAAGGAATTACCCGCCATTTCTCAATTAATATATCCAGTAACCAGCATCCAGTATCCGCTAATCACGATATCTGTTGCCTGAGGATCTTCATCTTTGCCTCCATAACCTTAAGATCGTTTTTAGCTTTGTCGATCTTCTTTTCGAATTCTTCCTTAAGAATGGCTGCATTCTTCGATTTAGCAAGAAACCCGATATTATTCTCCCAGAGGTTAATATCTTCGCGCAGTTTGGAAATTCTTCCCGATAGGAATTCTTTCTCACGGGTGATTACCCTCCGTGCCTGGGGATCGTTCTTAATGTTTTCGATCTTGCTCTTGTATGTTAGCGTGCTGATCTCGATCTCACTTATTTTAAGATGATCGAGATGTTCATTGACAATGGTACGGAACTCATTCTGAAGCCGGTCTTTATCCTTTATCGGGATATGTCCGATTTCGGTCCATTCGCGTTGAAAGTTCTTAAGCACGTCGAGATTGGAATTTTTATCATCGCCAAAGGGAAATGATTTTAAACGCATGAGGAGGTCAAGTTTTTTATTTAGATTTTCCTCCTCGTGAGCCTGTACATTAGAAAAATAAGACGATTTGGCATTGAAAAATTCATCACAGGCAGCCCGGAAACGTTTCCATATCTTATCGGAATGTTTCTTGGGAACGGGGCCGATCTTCTTCCATTCACCCTGGAGATGAATTAATTCGTTTGTGGTCTTCTTCCAGTCGGTATTACTTTTCACAGCTTCTGCCTGAAGACAAAGTTCTACTTTCAGGTTGTAGTTATGAAACTGTTGTTCTTTGAGTTTGTCAAAAAAATCTTTCTTACTGGCAAAAAAAGCATCCAGACTGCTTTTAAATTTTGTCCAGACATCGTTGTTGTATTTTTGAGGGACCGGTCCGATGCTTTTCCATATCTTGAGCAACTCATTAATTTTATTGGTGTTGTCCTGCCACTCCTTGATGGTTTCATTCTTATGTGAGAGTACTTCTGAAGCCTGCTCACCAAGCGCTGTCTTGGTTTCCAGGTTTTTTTGCTGGTCCTGTTCTATCAGGGAATAATGCTCGCGCCTCCGGTCGTTTATCTTATCGGTGGTATTCTTGAACCTTTCCCAGATCTCCTCTTTTTTATCGGCAGGAACTGGCCCAATCTCCTTCCATTCTTCATGATATTTTTGGAGTTTTTTGAATGACTTAATAATCGAGGTTTCAAGCAGAAGCTCCTCTGTCTTTTCACACAGGGCGATTTTTGCTTCCAGGTTCTTTTTCAGGTCAAGGTCTTTAAGTTCCTTATTAAGCTTGACCTTTTCAAAGAACTTTTCGACCAGGAAATGGTAATTTTGCCAGAGATTATTAATTTCTGTCCTTGGTACCATTCCGATCTCTTTCCAGCGCTCCTGGAGCAACTTGAATTCATCATAAGTCTTTTTCAGGGTTTCCTCAGAACTGATCAGGTTTTTAAGATCTTCCAGGATTTGTGACTTTTGCTTTAGATTCTCCAGTTTAAGCTTTTCCTGTTCTTCGGTATACCTGGCTTTATTAGCTTTATAGATGTTGAATATTTCATTGAACTTAATATCCAGTTCATCTTCATGGATGGCTTCAAGTTCTTCTTTAGAACCCCCTTCCTCCATTATATGTTCATATTTCTGGAGGTTCTCTTCCTTTTTCTTTTTCAGGTATGAAACCTTGATAAGAGCAATCCTGGTCTTAACGGAGTTGATATCGTTAATTTGTACGGCTTTTTCAAGCTCACCAACTAGCTCAGCCCGGGTATATTTATCGAAATCTTCGCTGGGTTCATGGACCAGGTGAATGACGGTTTCCTCGGTGATCTCCTCCGGGTGTTCTTCCGGTAATTCCTCTTTGAGGTCGGTCAGGTCTTGATTAATTGTTTGAGAAACTGAGGTTTCTTCTTCTTTATTCTGAACTATGTCAGTCGGGAGCTCGGGTTCATTAATTTCTACTGTTACAGGAACAGGCTGAGCATTCTCCTCCTGAACAGGAACATCCTCCTGCCCAGGATTCTGATTTGTGTTTTCTTTGGTTTCCATCGATTTTTAAAATCATCCTTACAAAAAAGTATTAGCGTCCGACAAAAAGCCGGTATGTTAGGTAAAAAGGGTTGTAAAAGTACTAATAATTTATTACATTCAGACAACGGCTTGTTATTGCTATGTATTCGTGTGGAGAATGTACTTCTGACTTCGTACTTCGTCAGGGTATTGCCCGCCGGTTAAAGATGATATAACCAAAGTTGAAGTTAAGGGTAAACGGTTCACTCTCCTTATCATAATAATTGACACCAAAACTGACTGGTCCGAGCGGACTGTTGTAAACAAGCGAGGTAGAGGCCATGTATGAACGATTACTGAATTTGGGTCCATAGTACGCGGTTTGATCATCAGGATTGGCCATAATTTGCTGATAGGGTTGAAAGATATATCCCTCCAAACGATATTCAATTTTTTTATAGATCCGTAAAACGATCTTCAATCCGAGTCCTGCAAAGTTGTTCGCCCGGAAAGCCGGAAGGAACATGGTTTGGCTTTCAGGGATGGGCTGGAACGCGGGAGCGTATAACAAACTGGATGTGTAATTGGCGAACAGGGGTTGGTTTGATACTGTTCCTTCGAAATAAAATCCGAATTTGAAAGGTCCGAGGCTTTGAAAATAGTTATCATATATCAGTCTCAACCGGAACCAGTTATGATACTGTATAACCAGATTCTGATTTGGAGAGGTTGAACCTGGAGTCATATCTTCAAGCCCGTTCACATAAGAAAAGGTAACTTTTAGTCTTGCTCCGGAATTAGCAAACTGCTTTCGATTCAGGCCGTTAAGATCAAAAGTAATGGAGGGACACAGGAAATTGAAAGTTGTCAGATCGGCCGTATCGGTCCGGGTAAAAGTATTAGAGGCATAATAGCGGTCGTTGGTAAACGCATAGGCAACACCAAGAGCGAGACTTCCCTTGTTCGTGATTGGTATGCCACCCCGGATATCACCGTAATATTCCCGCTCGATAGTATAGCTCGGGGTTTTATCATCAAAAAAGAAAACAACATTTTTAAAATAATTGAAGAGATTGAATGTATAATTTGCTTCAAAGAACCAGGGAAGTATGGAGTTAAAATCGATCCTGCCTCCAATCTTCGCACCGGTATAAAACTTTCCAACGTAACCGTTTATCGCAAAATGGAGGGTTTTTGTCCAGAGATATTTGTAAGTCAGTTCAAGGAATGCCATGTTTGTTGTGCCAAGGGAAAAGTTCCCACCGAATTGTACCCCGAAATTATCGGTCTTCTGGATATTAAGGTAAAGATCATAGTAGCCGGTTTTGGCATTGAATTTTGCAACGGGAAAGATTTTTTTTATAAATCCTTCATCAATGAAACGAAAATATGCACTTCTTAATTCCTGCTCGGTAATTGTGGATTTCCCATGCTTCAGAACTTGAATGACATGACTTTGCTGTGCCTTGGTAAGACCGCTTGTATGAATTGAATCAAAAATCAGAGGAGGGACTTTCTTTGTAAAAGAATCCCTTCTTTTTTGCAACGTTTCATGACTCAATGTGTCATGAACAATTTTTCTGATTTCGCCGATTTTCCTGATTGTGGCAAGATACCCGCTGTCGGTAAGGACTTTTGTTAGTGAAAAGTCAAGAAGATTGATAATCGGGATTTTTGGAACAATCATAACCGATTTCGTAAAAGGTATCGTATCCGCCTGTTTTTCCATCAACATAGTCAGTAACTGAGAAATGAGATCGTCTGCATCGGGTTTATCATAACGTTCCGAAACCCGGCTGCCAATAATTACTTGCGGGTGAAATTCTTTAATTGCGGCATCACACGGAAAATTGTTATACATCCCACCGTCAAAAACCAGCTTTTTATTGATGATCATCGGATTGAATATAATCGGGATGCTCATTGAACCCCTGACAGATGAACCCAGGTCGCCTTGCCGGAGTATGACCGCTTCTGTGGAGTCTATGTCGGCCACCACGCACCGGAAAGGAATCATAAGGCTGTCAAAATTGGCTTTACAAACTGCATTTGCAGGCGCCAGCAATCTCATGAAATGATAATCGATATTGAAAGGAGAGACAAGGTTGGTAGGAAGAATGGATGATATTTTCTTCTTGAAATTGACATTCAAGTTGATCCATGAAGCATCAGGATCTTCTTTCCGGTAATAGTAGGAATACTGGTCGTCCAGGTTACCCGAAGCCCATCGCTGAAATTCTTCCGAACCGATAAATTCTTCCATCTCGTCAGGTGTATAACCGATCGCATATAACACGCCAATGATCGCCCCGATGGAGGTTCCCACAATGTAATCGATGGGGATCTGATTTTCCTCCAGCGCCCTTATAACCCCGATATGAGCTCCTCCTCTCGAGGCTCCGCCACTTAATACCAACGCAACACGCTGACCCAGAATAAAATTGGGAATCCCAAAGAAGGAAATAAAAATCAATAACAAGGGAATTCTCTTCATCGATCTTTTAGCGAATCAAAATGTGATTCAAACTTAATGAAAATTTATTTGTTCACAATTTTACATTCATCGAGAAAATCACTTAAAAGGTCGAAAAACTGACCCTTGCAGTTTTTTTATCGATAAATTTGCTCATCCTAAAAATAATTTACAAATGAAACGACTACTCTTTTTACTTATTGCAACGCTTTGGCTGGGTACCCTTGTCGCCCAGGACGAAGCGCGACTCTTGCGATTCCCCACCATAAGTGGGAACCAGATTGTATTTACCTATGCCGGTGATCTCTATACGGTCGACAAAGCAGGCGGCCTTGCACGTAAACTGACCAACGATGAAGACGGGTATGAGATGTTCGCCCGGTTTTCACCGGATGGCAAACAGATTGCCTTTACCGGACAATATGACGGAAATACCGAAGTATACCTAATTCCTGCTGAAGGAGGAATTCCTAAGCGGATAACCTATACCGCAACCCTTGGCCGCGATGATATTGCAGACCGGATGGGACCAAATAACATTGTGATGACCTGGAAGGATAATGAGAACATTGTTTTCCGTTCCCGTAAACAGACCTTCAACGATTTCAAGGGACAACTTTTTCTGGCCAACATAAAAGGCGGACTACCCGAAGAACTTCCGCTTCCCTGTGGAGGTTTCTGCAGTTTCTCTCCGGATAAAACGAAACTCGCCTATAACCGTGTTTTCAGGGAATTCCGTACCTGGAAATATTATAAAGGAGGTATGGCCGACGACATATGGATATATGATTTTAAAACCAGGCAAACGGAGAATATAACAAATAATCAAATTCAGGATATCTTCCCGATGTGGACCGGCGATAAGATTTATTTTGTTTCGGAACGGGAACAGCCTGTCAACCTTTTTTGTTATAACATGAATACAAAAGAAACACAAAAAGTAACGGATTTTAAAGAGTTCGATATCAAGTTTCCCTCTCTTGGTGATAATTCCATCGTTTTTGAGAATGGAGGTTTTATTTATCTTTTTGATCTTGCAACTCAGAAAGCGACGAAGGTGACAATCCGTATTGCCAACGACTTTATTACCGGGCGCGATATGATCAAAGACGCCGGTAAGTTTATCAACAGCTTTTCTCTGGCTCCAGACGGTAAACGCGTAGCTTTCGATGCCCGGGGAACCATCTGGACTGTCCCGGCTAAAACGGGTATCACCAAGAGGTTGACCCAGACGCCGGGAGTACATGACCGGGATGTTGCCTGGTCTCCCGACGGTCAAAATGTTGCATTTATTTCCGATCGCACCGGTGAAGACGAGATATGGCTGGTGAAGCAGGATGGATCATCCTCCCCGGTTCGGATCACAAAAAATGGCGATACCTATAAATATTCAGTAAAATGGTCGCCCGATAGTAAAAAACTGCTGTGGTCGGATAAGATGCTCAGATTGCAGTATGTGGATATCGATACCAGGGAAATAACCCTGGTGGATCAGGCAAAAAGCTGGGAATTTAATGAGTATAACTGGTCTCCCGATAGTAAATGGATTACGTACATCTATCCGGAACGAAGGGCTTCATCAAAGGTATTTATCTATGAACTGGCTTCAAAGAATAAGTACCCGGTTACCGACGGATGGTATGATGCCGGAAATCCCTCATTTAGCAATGATGGGAAATACCTGTTACTCACCTCGAACCGTGATTTTAACCCGATTTACAGCTGGACTGAGTGGAACCACGCCTATACCGACATGTCCCGTGTTTATTTTATTACACTTGCAAAAGGAACAACAAATCCATTTGCCCCGGAAAATGATGAGGTGAGTATTAAAAAAGAAGAAAAACCTGTCGCAGATGAAAAAGCCGACAAAAAGGGTGAGAAGAAAGATGTAAAAAAGGAAGGTGATACCAAACCGGATATTACGGTAAAAGTAGATGTGGATGGTATTACAGGACGTATTTTGGCCTTACCCATCGACGCATCCACCTATTGGAATGTTAATGCCGTGGGCGAAAATATATACTATGTAAAAGGTGGACGTGGCACCAAACCAAGCCTGATGATGTTTAATCTGAAGGATAAAAAGGAGAACAACCTCGGTGAATTTGGTGTTTATGAAATTTCCGCAGATTCGAAAAAAATGGTTGTCAATGGATCCGGTAAGTATGGTGTGATCGACCTTCCAAAGGGAGGTAAGATAGAGATGAAGGATTGGGTCGACCTGTCGAACATGAAGTTAATGGTCGACCTGAAGGCCGAATGGAATCAGATATATAATGAGGCATGGCGCCAAATGAAATATTTCTATTATTCTCCGAATATGCATGGATTGGATTGGGTATCTATCCGGAATAAATATGAGCCACTTTTGCCCTATGTGAATAACCGTACCGATCTTAGTTATATCCTTGGGGAAATGGTAGGCGAATTAAGCACCGGACACACATACGTTGAAGGAGGCGACAAGCCGGTACCGAAAAGGATCAAGATGGGATTATTAGGAGCCAGGATCAGCAGGGATGTATCGGGCTATTATAAGATCGATAAAATCTTTAAGGGTGAAAATTGGACAAAAGATGTTCGTTCCCCGCTTACCGAAGTAGGTGTCGATGTCAGGGAGGGTGATTTTATCATTGCCATCGACGGGAAATCTACAAAAGAGATGAATGATATCTATGAATCGCTCGTCAATAAAGCCGGCATTCAGGTTGAACTTACCATCAACAACGCTGCTTCCGAAACAGGAACCAGGAAATCCATTGTTATTCCTGTGGATGATGAAGCCTCCTTATTATATTATACCTGGATACAGAACAATATCCGCAAAGTTACGGAAGCAACAAATGGGGAGGTGGGGTATATCCACATTCCGGATATGGGTGTGGAAGGTCTCAATGAATTTGTGAAGTATTTCTATCCCCAGCTTACCAAGAGGGCGTTGATCATCGATGACCGGGGTAATGGAGGTGGAAATGTCTCTCCGATGATCATTGAGCGCCTGGCCCGTGAAATGACCATGATCAACATGGCCCGTAATACTGAAGCTGCTCCCGGACGACTCGAAATGCAATGGGGACCGAAATGTATCCTGATCGACCAGTATTCGGCTTCAGATGGCGATCTATTTCCATACCAATTCAAGAAACTGAAGATAGGAAAGGCTATTGGTGTAAGGACATGGGGTGGCGTTGTGGGAATCCGAGGATCCCTCCCGTTTGTCGATGGAAGTTCGTTAAGAAAACCTGAGTTTGCTCCCTATGATACCGAAGGCAAAAACTGGATTATCGAGGGCCGGGGAGTGGAACCCGACATTTGGGTGGATAACGATCCGGCAAAGGAATATGCAGGGGAGGACCAGCAACTTAATAAAGCAATTGAACTGATGGAAGAAGAACTTAAAAACTGGCCGAAAGAATTACCGCCAATCCCGCCTTATCCTGATAAAATCAAATAAAAAAAACCGACCGGCAAACCGGTCGGTTTTTTTTTAGGTGTTTCCGTGGACTATTTTCCTGTAACTGAGAAGGATGCAGTTGCAGTAAATGATGATCCATCGACTGATCTGTTTCCGACAAAGGTTAATTTCCAGGTTCCGTATTGTTTCAGATATACATCCGGGAAAGTAACGTATTCATCTTTAACCCAAAGTTGTTGATTACCCGTATAGACATAACTATTCTGTAACGGATCTTTGATGGTTACTTTTGTAAGTAGAATGTCATCCGAGGTACAAACAGCAACGATTTCAATGTAATCGGCACCATTAGGAATTGCAGTGGCTACGAATGTTGGAGCCGAAGGTGTCGGAGCAGGATCGTCAGTTTTCTTCTTGCAGCCGGAAGAAAGAATAAATGTGGTGGTCAGGAAAAGAACACCAATAACAAATAGCGCGTTAAATTTTTTCATTTTTTTGGTTTTTTTTTGTTGATTGTTGAATTTCAGGCAAAAGTAAACAAAAATTATCAAATGTCAACTTCTTTTACAATATCATTGAAATTATTACGTGGTTGGTTGTAAGTGTCAGTTAGCACCCGAGGCAAAACTAATATATTTTGATAACCTTTACCATCCGGTAGATTAATGCTAAATGGAAAATACTCCGGTAATTTCAAACACCTTAAAAATGGAATAAAATATTCCTAATTTTGTTTCGTTTATGAACCAGTAACACAAGGACGATGAAAAACACTGCATTTACTAAATTCCACGAAGCGCTTGGCGCAAAAATGGTCCCGTTTGCAGGGTATAATATGCCCATCCAATATGAAGGAATTAACGTTGAACATGAAACTGTACGGAAAGGGGTAGGAGTCTTTGATGTATCTCATATGGGTGAATTTTGGGTGAAAGGACCAAAAGCGCTGGATTTTATTCAGTGGGTTACCTCAAATGATGCCTCAAAATTGGTAAACGGGAAGGTTCAATATTCCTGTTTTCCGAACGACCATGGAGGTATTGTCGACGACCTTCTGGTATATAAGCTGGATGATCAGACCTATCTTCTGGTTGTGAATGCAGCAAACATTGATAAAGACTGGGCATGGTGTAATAAAAATAACAGGATGGGAGCTCAGTTATACAATGCTTCTGATGAGATCGCCCAGCTTGCCATCCAGGGACCCCTTGCATTAAAAGCAATGCAAAATCTAACCGACACACCCATTATGGATATGGAATATTATACCTTCAAGAAACTGACATTTGCGGGTGTCAAAGATATCCTCTTCGCAACGACCGGGTACACCGGTTCAGGTGGATGTGAAATTTATATGGCTAACGAAGATGCATCTAAAATATGGAATGCAGTGTTTGAAGCAGGAAAAGAATCTGGAATAAAACCGATCGGATTGGCAGCACGGGATACCCTGCGACTTGAAATGGGTTATTGTCTCTATGGAAATGATATTAATGATACCACCTCTCCGATTGAAGCCGGGCTTGGATGGATAACGAAATTTGCCGATTACAAGGATTTTATCAATAAACCGGCCTTGCTGAAACAGAAGCAGGAGGGACCTACACGGCGTCTTGTCGGATTTGAAATGGTGGATAAAGGAATTCCCCGTCACGAATATGAAATTGTAGACGATATGGGAAATAAGATCGGCGAAGTCACCTCTGGCACAATGGGTCCCTCGGTGAAGATCCCTATCGGGATGGGATATGTGCCTTCGGCTCTTGCCAAAGAAGGAAGTATTGTAAAAGTAAAGATCCGCGAAAAGATCCTTAACGCTAAAGTTGTCAAATTCCCCTTCTACAAAATGACTTAATGACAAATGACTAATTATTTTAATGACCGTATAACCTTAAATAAACGAAGTATGTCAGAGATTATAAGAAAAATCAACACCATGAGTTGGAACCATTTTTTGGTGATCCTGGTGATTGCCGCGCTTGTAGCCGGCTCCGAGGGTTGTAAACCTTCAGGGAAGTTGTCGAAAAAAGAAAAAAAGGCCCAGATAGCAAACGCCAAACAACAACTACAATCCATCATCGATGGCACTACTACTTTAAGCCTGGATGAACAATCACAATTAGTTGGTAATATTGAATCGAAGAATTATGGAGATTCCCAGCTAAATCAAATGATCACCGATGCAAAAAAGAAGGTAAAACAACAAATTAAGGAGAGAGACAATCAATATGCCCAAAAGATGGATCAGATCAAAACGGAATTGATGGATCTGCTGGTCAATAAGGAAAATCTTTCTGCCGATGAACTTGAGCAGAAGTTGTATCAAATAAAATCCCAGATGGGTCAGCCAACACCTGAAATCAGCGATCTCATACAAAGGGTTGAGAAAAAGATCCGGGATATGCGTTCCGGCACAGCGGCGCTCCCCATAAAAACCCAGCTGGAAAATTCTTTTCAGACTATTGCCGGTTACGCCAAGGCAGGAAACCTGACCCAGGCCGACAATACCATTAAAAATACACTTCAGTATTTCAGTTCACCCGATGCAACGGTTCTGATTATCATAAGCCGTGAAGGGAATATGGTCGATTATGATAAACCTACAACCATTCAGCTTTACCTTCAATACTTAAAAGACCAAAAGGTCAGCAGGAATGCAATTGATGCCATCCAGATGGATGCAAACGGAAAAATCAAATCACTTGACTTAATTAAAAAATAAATTATATGAGAACACTATTTGCATTCATCATAATGCTCACCATTATTGCCTCCACAACGATGGTTAATGCACAGGATAACCTGTCACCACAACGCAAGCAGGCAATCGACAGCCTGGCTCTTGAGAAAGTCCGTGATCTAAGTAAATATATCAGCATCATCGGGGATAAAAAGACCCAGTGGTCGGAAGCACAGCGCGTGATTGAAAGGGCAGTTGAACTTTTTATGGAAGGGAGCGAAATGGGTGTATCTTCCATTAACAGCCAGCAGGTAAACTATTATAAAGTACGCCAATACTTCGACCGGTTGATGCAACTTAACTATGACAAGGTTACAATCGACTGGTACAAAATTCAATATGTCAGCGACCTTGAACGCCAACCCGACGGCACCTATGTCGGGGTCATAACGATCTATCAGCGATTCCAGGGATTTGATAAAGAAAAAGGGCTGGTTTATGAGGATACTACTAAAAAGGATATTACGGTTTATGTAAAACGCAAGGAAACCCAGATAGGTGGCCGCCTGATTGGTTTCTGGGATGTTATGCTCGGAGACATTCGCGTAAAGGAAACCTCGAAGTAATGCGAGAGTTTTGTTTTTATTTCTGTATCCTTTTTCCGTTACTTGGTTTTGGGCAGGGCTCCATCGGTAATTTCTCCGGTGACGAAACGGTATTCTATGCACAAACCAAACAGATGAACCAATTCTTCCTCCGGTTCAACGGGGAAGAGGATATCACCGGGAAGCGGTATTACCAGGAAGATAAGGGATATCACGACTTCAAGATAAGAAAGAAATATCTCAATATCCTTTTCGATAACTCCAGCCCATTGATCTCAACCGATTCCAAATTTGTCTTTATTGAAGAGGTACTGAACAAAAAGAATCCCGTTTTTTTAGACTTTCACGGGAAAGGTTGGTATGCCGAGGTGGCTACATCTTTTCTTTACAAAAGAGAGAGTGTAAATATAATCCTATATTTCCAACTGGAAAAACAGAATAACGGCTATAAATGGGTAATATCGAATGTCTATTTTGACCGGTTTGAATCATTGTTCGCACATTTGAACGATACCACAAACCTTAAATACTTCATCCATCCGATGAGTCATGAACTCGACTTTATGAACCTGCACAAGGTATTTAAAGAGCCGGAAAATATCGACTATTATCTCGAACAGAATTATGTTCCCGACATGCTTGCTCTTTTTGTACTTGAGATGAAAAATGAAAACCTTAAATTCGTTTCGGTAAATAATGTCAAATTTCATATTTTTCAGGTTCCAAACTGGTACTTTGAGGTCTCCTTTTTTAACCGGAATAATGTAAATTCCGGATGGCTCATTTCAAATATGCTCCGGGTGACTGAACCGGAAAAGAAATCGCTGGTCCGACATTATACACATGTAAACTGAAGTGTATGAGGAAGATATGTATTCTATTATTATTGGGTCTTCTTATTGAGACAACCCCATCCTGGGCTCAGAAGAAAACCACACCGCAAAAAAAAATACCACCTAAAAAAACAACTACTCAATCCTCTTCCCAGTCTAAACAAAAAGGCGGAGCAATACCGGTTGATCAGATTGAAACCTACCGTCAGCAAGCTACTTCACTGATAAAGTTTTTCGAAAGCACCCTGAATTTTCTTGGCGATAAGCAGAATCCCGTCAAAGAAAAACAGATCGTTGTTACAGAAAGTTACCTTAAATTCTGCTGGGATCCGGAAGTTCAGGTTGAAGACGACCTTGATCTGAACCGCCTGGTTCCGTTGTTTAAAGATATGCCAGCTTACTTAAGCGATGTCGATTTCTTTTTCAAACGGGTCAAGTTCTTATACACGATTCAGGATATAAGCGTTCAGACCAGCGAGTCGGGACAAACCTATTTCAGAGTCACTTCAAACCGGAACCTGGCCGGTGTTACAATCAACGGGGATTCGGTCAATTCGAACATGGTACGGTATATCGAGATTAATTATGACGACAGCAAGCAGCAACTTAAGATCGTTAGCGTGTATACCACGAAGCTCGACGAAAAAAGCGACCTCCGGAAATGGTGGAATAGTCTTTCCGACGGATGGAAATCCATCCTCGGAAAGGATTTGTTCGCCGATGACAACCTACCCATGACCCAGATCGAATCCTTTAACGATACTGTCGCCATTTCAGCAGGGCAGAAGGTAATGATCGACGGAAACCGTTTTTACAGGAACCTGAGCCAGATCACAAATCTAACAGAACTGAATCTTTCAGGTAATGTTAATATCTCGGATCTGGAGCCTATATCAAAACTTACGAATCTTAAAGAAATAAACCTTTCCGGAACCCCGGTCAGCGATCTAATGCCTTTACGGAATACCAACAACCTTCAGGTTCTTGATATTTCAGGTACATCAGTTAACAACCTTGATCCTCTCCGCTATTGTACGCACCTACGGGAACTCAGGTTAAAAGAGACTCAGATCTCCGACATTTCAATTCTCTCCTTGTTTCCCGCTATTGAAGTTTTAGATATAAGTAAAACTTTGGTCACTTCAGTTGACCCAATCCGGGAACTGACCCTGATGCGCGACTTGCGCCTGAGTCAGACAAAAATATCCGATCTTGGACCTATTTCCAATCTTACTTCTGTCGAATACTTAAATATTTCAGGAATGCCTGTTCAAAACCTGGATCCGTTGAAAAACATGACTGCCCTGAAACTCCTTCTTTGTGACAACACCCGGATCAGCAATCTTTCTGCGCTGGATAACATTACCGGTCTGCAGAAGGTTTATTGCGATAATACGCTCATCGACCAGGAGAAAGCAACACTGTTCCTTCAAAAACATCCTTCCACTACCCTGGTTTATGAATCGGATGAACTTACCAGATGGTGGTCCGGATTATCACCCGACTGGAAGAAAATTTTTAACCTGTATGGGTCTCTTGACAATCCGCCCACCAAGGAACAACTCCATCTTCTGATTCTTGTGGACAGCATTAATATCAATGGCAGGACATCCATCAACACCCTTGTCCCGCTCAGCCAATTGCGGTTATTAAGAAATCTTCAATGTTCAAGTACCTCTGTCGATAATCTTGATCCTTTGAAAACCCTGGCCGACCTGACTGTGATCAATGCTTCAAACACACGTGTTGCAAACTTGCAACCCCTTGCCGGATTGAAGAAACTGGAGGTAATCAATTTCGACAATACGCAAGTGGGACAATTGGATCCTCTTGTTTCCCTGAAAAATCTCAACTTCATATTTGCCGATAATACTGAAGTCAACCTGGAAGAAGCAAACCAATTTATCGATCAGAATCCCGAATGTATGCTGATCTTTCAGACATTTGAAAATTCAAGCTGGTGGAATACATTGGATCAGCCCTGGAAGGATATTTTTCTCAAACAATTTGACCTGAAAGGAGTACCCAACAAGATCCAGTTCCAGAAGATTGCAAACCTGGAAATCCTTACGATCACTGAGAATACCCAGATCAACGATCTGACGCCTGTCCAGCATCTTTCGCGACTTAAAGAACTGCAATTTTCAGGAACAACTGTGAGCAAACTTGATCCATTATCCAAAATAGTTAAACTCCAGGCGCTCCGGTGTCAGAAAAGCCCAATCGTTGATCTTACGCCGGTAAATGGATTACCAAAACTTAAGGAACTTGATTTTTCAAATACCCAGGTCGAAGAACTGGAACCGATCCAGAATATGATCCAGCTGGAAATACTTAAATTCAGCGGCACTCCCGTGAAAAACCTGAAATACATTCAGAAGTTGGTCTATCTGAAAACCCTTGAGTTTTATAATACCCGGGTCAGTAATCTGGATGTACTTGAAAACATGCGAAATCTGGAGTCGTTGAAGATATTCAATACCAAGGTCTCCGAAAAGAAAGTGGATAAATTTAAGCTTGCGCATCCCAGGTGTGAAGTCGTTTACTATTAGTTCTTATGCACCCATCACAAAAATGCCCGAATACTGTTGAAGTTTGCTTTTCACCCGGACTTTTCCAATATATCCTTACGAAGGAGAATTTTATTGTCGTGCTGGTGGATATCCTGCGGGCCACAACTTCAATCTGTACCGCTTTTGAAAACGGAGTTTTAAAAATCATACCGGTCGCCACGCTTGAAGAAGCGAAACAACTGAAAGATCAGGGATTCCTGGTGGCATCGGAACAAGATGGCAAAAAACTGGATTTTGCCGACTTCGGAAATTCTGCTTTTAATTTTACAAGGGAAACTATCGGTGGCAAGACACTTGCCTACTGTACTACAAATGGCACCCGAGCATTGGAAATTGCAAAGAATGCTGAACAAATTGCTATCGGATCATTTATCAACCTCTATGCAATGATGAAATGGCTATCATTGCAGAATAAGAATGTGGTCATCCTGTGTTCGGGTTGGAAAAATAAGTTTTGTCTCGAAGATGCCTTGTTTGCGGGCGCACTGTCAGCGGCCCTGCTTGAAAATTCAACCTTTGACACTTTTTGTGATTCAGCTCGTGCTTCCATGGATCTTTGGAATCTGGCAAAAGATGATCTTCTTGGATACATAGAAAAAGCAGCACACAGAAAAAGGCTTCAGAAACTAAATCTTGATGATGTAATTCCATATTCTCTTCATCTGGATCAGACGAAGGTAGTACCTGTCTATAATGGAAGGGAGATTGTTGACGTAAGACGTAAGACGAATGATGTATGACGAATGAATAACCGATGACCGATGACCAATTACTAATGACATATTTTATGAAACCCTATCAATTCGTAGCATTTATGAGTATTTCGGCTATCCTTATCTCGTGCAGCCACCGGCAAAAGGAGGATCAGGAAAAGAAAAGTGACTTCAAATTTATAACTGAACAATTTGCTGATGCCAGGATCTTACGATACCAGGTACCTGGATTCGAAGAGCTGTCTCTTAATCAGAAAAAACTCATTTATTACCTGAGCCAGGCTGCCATTTGCGGAAGGGATATTACATATGATCAGAATTACAGATATAATCTGCTGGTGCGGAAAACACTTGAAGCTATCTATCAGAATTTCGAAGGAGATAAAAGCTTGGATGATTATAAAAATTTTGTGATCTATTTGAAGCGGGTCTGGTTTTCAAACGGGATTCATCATCATTACTCTACCGACAAGTTCCTGCCGGAATTTTCCAAGGAATATTTTGCAATCCTTATCAAAAGTATAAGACCGGAAACCCTGCCCTTTGATAAAGGGCAGACGGTTGACCGGTTCATTTCCGAGATGACATCAATCCTTTTCGATCCGGCAGTAGCTCCCAAAAGGGTTTGCCTTGATCCCGGGAAAGATCTGGTTCTGAATTCATCCGCAAATTTCTATTCCGGTGTCAGCCAGAGGGAAGTTGAGGATTTTTATAGCAGGATGAAAGTGGAGGATAAGAAAAATAAGAAAGATACACTTATCTCATATGGACTGAACAGCAAGGTTGTTAAGGAAGGTGAAAAGATCAGGGAAATACCATGGATGGTTGGCGGAATGTATTC
>Ga0172369_10004436_pt1 | contig 17823 bp, 14 predicted proteins | sample LakKiv25m_FD_114539 | JGI IMG/M metagenome (GOLD analysis project Ga0172369, IMG submission 114539) | Freshwater microbial communities from Kabuno Bay, South-Kivu, Congo - kab_022012_11.25m | ecosystem: Environmental > Aquatic > Freshwater > Lake | place: Democratic Republic of the Congo...
ATCTTCTATGGAATTAAGCTACAAATGGAGGATGATATTTTCTTATTTTTTTATGCGATGATTTTCTCAGACCGTTGGCTGAAGCCACCGGCAGTGGGGCATCTCGCTTCAGAGTCTGGTTGATTTGCTCGTAAGTGCCGAAGGTGCGGGAGCAATAGCCTTGGGCGAAGTCCAAGGCATAAAAGTCACGGATCATTAAAAAGCGCCGAAGGTGCGGAATATCCGGCAGAAGTGAGAAAGTAGAAAGTGAAAAGTTGAAAGCAGAGGGTAATGGGTACAGACGTGATTTTTTAACTTTGCGACCCTGTCTGCCGCAGGAAGGTATGCGGCTTAACTGTGAAATCAGGGGGGTAATTGAACAATCTGAATATATAAATTGACTAAATAAGAAGTAATTCATATATTTGTAGTCTGTTTTTTATTTTGGGAATAATAGAGACAGTATATTGGAACCGAAAATATTTTCGGGCAGATCAAATCCGGAATTTGCCGCTAAAATTAATAAATACCTTGACTTACAGCCGGGTGAAGTAACTATAAAGACGTTCAAGGACGGCGAAATATGGGTCAAGTATAAAGAGAATATTCGCGGAAGGGACATATATATTGTTCAGTCAACGATGCCGCCGGCGGATAATCTCATCGAATTGCTGATAATGATCGATGCTGCAAAAAGATCATCAGCAAAAAGAGTGACGGCAATTATACCCTATTTCGGGTATTCGAGGCAGGATAGAAAAGATCAGCCGCGTGTTTCTATCACAGCGAAACTGATTGCGAATCTGATAACGACTGCCGGGGCTGACAGGGTAATTTCTATGGATCTGCATACACCACAGATTCAGGGTTTTTTTGATATTCCTTTTGACCATTTATATGGGTCAAGAATTTTCAGCCATGTTCTTAAAGGTTTTTCTGAGAATCTTTGTGTCGCTTCGCCTGATATAGGCGGAATAAAAATTGCAAGAGCGTATGCAAAAAGATTTGATGCAACGCTTATTGTAATAGATAAAAGAAGACCTGAGCAGAATGTTGCCGAGATAATGCAGATTATCGGCGATGTTAAAGGTAAGAATGTTCTTATTGTAGATGATATGATTGACACTGGCGGAACATTTGCAGCCTGTGTTTCAGCGCTTAAAGAAAACGGCGCTCTGAAAGTTTATGGTGCGGTAACTCATCCGCTGTTATCGGGAGATGCGGTGGAAAAGATTGAAAAATCTGAATTGGAAAAGTGTTTTGTTACTGATACTATCCCGCTGAGACCGGGAACAACAAAATTTGAAGTTCTTACTGCATCGGAACTGTTTGGTGAGGCAATAATAAGGCATTATCGGAATGAATCGATAAGCACATTGTTTGAAGTTGATAAAAGTTAGAAATAAACCGGAGTTATATTAAAAAAATGGAAGAGATAAAACTTAAAGCGCAGAAAAGAGAATCGGCGACCAAAGGCGAATTAAATCAGGCCAGAAAGGCAGGCAGAGTACCGGGAATATATTATGCAAAAGGAGGCGATCCGGTTCACTTTTATACAAGTGAAATTACATTGAAACCATTGGTTTTCACTTCTGAAACCCATATTATTATGCTTGAAGTTGAAGGAATGGAAGCAAAAAGAGCTATCATTAAAGATGTGCAGTTCGATCCGGTTTCAGACCGCGTAGTGCATTTCGACCTCCAGGGAGTAACCGTCGGCGAAAAACTTACAGTTCAGGTACCGATCTTGTTCACAGGCAGAGCAGAAGGACTCAAACAGGGAGGCATTTTCCAGAGTCCAATACACAAACTGGACGTTGAATGTCTGCCGAAAGATATTCCCCAGCATCTCGAAATAGATATTACACATCTTAGTCTGAACGATTCAATATTTGTTAAAGATCTGAATTTCCCTGATCTCAAAATATTAAATAACGAAGACGTACTTGTTGCAACTGTTCAGTTGCCAAGAGGTGTCGCTGAAGAGACTACTGAAGATCTGTTATCAAATGAACCGCAGCAGCCTGAACTGATCAAAAAAGGTAAATCAGGCGAAGACGAAGAGTAGTCGGAGTCTTGAAGCTGATAATGGGGATCGGCAATTACGGCAGCCGTTACTCACTTACCCGTCATAATGCCGGCTTTATCATTCTGGATATGTTTGCCGAGAAACACGGCATCAGGTTCAGAGAATCTAAATTTGATTATCATGAAGCGGAAGGTTCTATCGGAACCTTCCATTTTTTATTGGTTAAACCGGTTACTTACGTCAACCGCTCGGGTATTGCAGCCATCGATGCACTTAATAACCACGGGCTTTTACCTGAAGATATGCTTGTTGTGGTTGACGATATAAATCTTGAACCCGGACGCATCAGGTTCAGAAAATCCGGAGGGGACGGCGGGCATAATGGATTATTCTCGATAATCTCTGCCCTGGCAACTGAAATGTTCCCGCGTTTACGTTTTGGAATTGGTTCGGAATTTGAGCATGGAGATATGCCTGACTATGTTTTAAGCAAATTTTCTGCAAAAGAGATGTCCAACCTTAGATCATCATTCGAATTTTGCGTATTATTGCTGGAACAGTTTATTTCCGGTGGCTCTAAAATGCTGCTGGAATTTTACAGCAAAGAAATAAATAAGATTTTACCAGAATCAAAGTAAATTCACCAGGGAGATAACTTTATGGGTTCACTCGTTTATGTCGTTCCATTTCTGGGACTTTTGGCATTGCTGTATTCCTACTGGAAAATGTCATGGATTAATAAGCAGGAAGTTGGAACGGATAAAATGGCGGAAATTTCAGGTCATATCCGTGACGGCGCCATTGCATTTTTGAAAACAGAATACAGGGTGCTGGTTATTTTCGTTTTTTCTGTAGCAATTCTGCTTGGATTTGCCAACAGCGGAAATGAAGACTCATCTTGGATGATATCGGTATCATTTATTGTCGGCGCTTTTTGTTCTGCACTGGCAGGTTTCTTAGGTATGATAGCCGCGACAAAATCCAACGTAAGAACAACAAACGCAGCAAGAAAAGGACTGAGCGAGGCTCTGAAAATTGCATTTTCAGGCGGATCGATCATGGGCATGAACGTTGTTGGTCTTGGGATAATCGGTTTGAGCAGTTTATTCATTTTTTATCAGAATCTTGCCTGGGATATTCCAAAAATTATCAATGTGATATCAGGCTTTTCGTTCGGCGCTTCTTCGATTGCACTGTTTGCAAGAGTGGGCGGCGGAATCTATACCAAAGCTGCCGATGTCGGCGCTGACCTTGCAGGAAAAGTTTATGAGGGAATTCCGGAAGATGATCCGAGAAACCCGGCTACAATTGCAGATAACGTCGGAGACAACGTGGGAGACGTTGCCGGTATGGGCGCTGATCTTTTTGAATCATACGTCGGTGCAATTATAGGTACAATGGTTTTAGGCGCAATTTTTATAACACCCGATGTTCCTGAGCTTTCACTGGAAGCTGTACTGCTTCCTCTTGTTATTGCAGGTGTGGGAATAGTTATTTCGATTATCGGCACTTTTTTCGTAAACGTAAAAGAAGGCGGCAGTCCTCAGAAAGCTCTGAATATGGGAGAATTCGGCGCTTCCGGATTGATGGTTGTTGCCTCCTATTTTATTATTGACATGATGCTTCCAAAAGTCTGGAGCTATAACGGTTTTGATTATACAAGTCTCGGGGTATTCTATGCAACTTTAATCGGTCTTGCCGCAGGCACTCTGATTGGACTTGTTACCGAATATTTTACAGGCACAGATTATAAACCTGTTCATGGAATTGCCAGCCAGTCAGTAACAGGAGCCGCAACAAATATTATTGCCGGACTCGGCGTTGGAATGATCTCGACGGCTATTCCTATAATCATAATTGCTCTTGCAATTATCGGAGCATTTTCATTCGCGAATCTTTATGGTATTGCAATTGCAGCATTAGGAATGCTTTCCACAACAGGAATTCAGCTTGCAGTTGATGCATACGGACCTATATCGGATAATGCAGGCGGTATTGCAGAAATGGCTGAACTTCCTAAAGAAGTGAGAGAAAGAACAGATAAACTTGATGCAGTTGGAAACACAACCGCAGCTATCGGTAAAGGTTTTGCTATCGGAAGTGCAGCTCTTACGGCTCTTGCTCTTTTTACTGCATATATGCAGCAAGCTGATATAACGGTTATCGATCTTGCAAAACCTGTTATTATGGCAGGACTTTTCCTTGGTGCAATGATACCATATCTCTTCTCAGCGCTTTCGATGGGAGCAGTAGGAAGAGCAGCAAAGGAAATGATCCTTGAAGTCGGAAGACAATTCAGGGAAATCCCGGGTTTAAGGGAAGGTACTGCAAAAGCTGAATATACCAAATGCGTTAAGATTTCGACCAAAGCGGCAATCAGGGAGATGATAGTCCCCGGATTAATGGCGGTGGCTATTCCGGTAGCAATAGGATTTACGGATAAACTGATGCTGGCAGGTCTTCTTGCAGGTGTAACTGTGAGCGGTGTGCTTCTTGCAATCTTCCAGTCGAATGCAGGCGGTGCATGGGATAATGCAAAAAAATTGATTGAACAGGGAATAACCCTTGATGGAATCAAATACTCGAAAGGCTCGGATGCACACAAAGCGGCTGTTGTCGGCGATACCGTCGGCGATCCGTTCAAGGACACATCGGGACCTTCGCTGAACATATTAATTAAGCTTATGTCAGTGGTTTCACTCGTTATTGCGCCATTGATAAAATAATTTTATATTTATAACTTGTATTTTAATTAACCCTGCTCTCCGGGCTGAGTGAACGGAGAGCCTTATGTCCATAGGGAGGATATATGAAACTCAAACACTACGAGAGCGTAGTAATAATAAACGCTGCTCTCGAAGATGATCATGTTGAAGCAACAATCAGCAGGGTAAAAGAGGCAATACTCACAAACGGCGGCGAAATAACAGAAGTTGACGTTTGGGGAAGAAAAAGGCTCGCATACCCGATCCAGAAAGCCAAAAGCGGATATTATTTAGTACTCCGTTATCTTGCCCCGTCCGATATCGTAGTAAAAGTCGAAAGATTGTTCAGCCTTGACGAAACCGTCATCAGGTTTATCACAATCGCCCTTACTCAGGAAGCATTGGATTACTATAAGAAAGCTAAAGAAAAAGCAGCGGCAGAAGCAGAAATAGCAGCAGAAGAACAGAGCAAAGCAGAGAGTGAATCTGAAAAGGGAAGTGAAGGATAAATCAGTTTGATGATGGAGGAAACGAATGGCTGAATTAAAAATGCCCGAAATAAACAGCGTTGTGGTAGCTGGAAATCTCACAAAAGATCCCGTATTCCGGCAGACGTCCAATAACACACCGGTAGTAAATTTTCACGTAGCAGCGAACCGAAGATACAAAGACAGCGGTAATAACTGGCAGGAAGATGTTTGTTATGTCGGGGTTGTCGCATGGAATAAACTTGCAGATAGCTGCCGCGACCGGTTGAAAAAGGGAAGCGCTGTTCTCGTTGACGGCGAGCTTCAGTCCAGAACCTTCAAAACTGAGGACGGGAAAAGCAGAACCGTCGTTGAAATAAAAGCGAAACGTATTCAATTTCTCAATAAGTACAGCAGACTGACAGGAAACGGCGATGAATTCACCGATTCAGTAATTTCTGATGATGAGGATCTGAATTACGAAGACAATTCGTTCGATAAATTCCTTTCGGATGAGGAATCGAACTTAATTAACGACAAATAAGAAATTGGAGTAATAGAATGAAATCGAAAAGAGTAAGAAAAGTAATTGATGAATACATCGATTACAAAGACGCAAAAAGGCTGCAAAAATTTGTTACCGACCAGGGAAAGATAATTCCCCGCAGGATAACGGGCCTCAGTGCAAAACAACACAGGGAATTAGTTCAGGCAATAAAAAGGGCAAGACACATTGCCATTATGCCGTTTATTTCCGAAGCAGTTAAATAATCGGGAGTTAAAGAAAGATGAAAGTAATATTAAGAAGAAATCATGAAAAACTCGGAAAAGTCGGACAAATCGTTGATGTAAAAGACGGATTTGCCCGTAATTTTCTTATTCCGCGACAGATTGCCTATTATGCGACACCTGGAAGTATAAATGCACTCGAGGAAGAAAAGAAATTATTTGAAAAGAAACAGGCAAAAGAGTTCCAGGCTGCTAAAAAGCTTGGCACCGATCTGGAAACCGTTTCAGTTACTATACCGGTAAAAGTTGGTGAAGAAGACAAAATATTCGGTTCGGTAACTAATCAAATGATTGCAGATGCTCTCAAAGCCAAAGGTTTCGATATAGACAAGCGTAAAATTGAGATTGAAGAACCAATTAAAGCGCTTGGGATTTATACAGTTAATATCAAACTTCACCATGACGTTACCGTTCCTGTTAAAACCTGGGTGGTCAGGGAGTAGTTTTCCACAAGGCTAACTAATGCATAATCATAATTTAAGACAGAAATTATAATGAAAGAATTCAGATTCAGAATAATTATTGTTGCATTATCGGTGCTATTCGGATTATACTTATTATACCCGACCTTTGCGGATTATAACAACAACCGTAATATTGCCGATCAACTTGCAGCATATAAAGACAGTGTTAAACAGGCTTCTCCGGCTATATCGGATGATGAGCTTGGAAAGCTTGTGATCATAAAGGAAGAATTGATCAAAGAAGCTGATCCTTCAATAGCTAAGGATCGCGAGAAAAGGGTCAAATTAGGACTCGATCTTCAGGGCGGAATGTATCTCGTTATGGAAGTGAATACAGCCAAACTGATTGAGAGAGTTGCAAAGGATCCTGATAAAGCATTCAAGGATTACCTTGCTCAGGCAGAGCAGGAATCGAAACGTTCAGAACTGAACGTTGTTAACATTCTTGCTGAAAAGCTTAAACAGAATGGCATCAGATTGAACAGATATTTCGGTACAATCCGCCAGGAAGAAGCTGAAATTATTGCAGAACTTGAAGAGCAGGAAAAAGATGCAGTTTCCCGCGCTATCGAGATCATCCGTAACAGGGTTGACCAGTACGGCGTTTCCGAACCGACAATACAGAAACAGGGCAGCAGAAGAATTATCGTTGAGCTGCCGGGTATTGCAAGGGAAGAGGAAGCTAAACAGCTTTTACAGGGAAGGGCATTGCTTGAGTTCAAACTTGTAAAAGAAACTGAGTTTACTTACCCGGTGATGTACAGAGTTGATGAAGTACTCGCAAGAGTGCTGAATCCTTCGGATACAGTTGCAGTTAAAGACAGTACTTCCGAAGCTGATACATCGGCAGCAAATCTGACAGATGAAGAATTTGCCAAAAAGCATCCTTTCTTCTATCTTGCGCGCCCAATTGAGCAGAGTCAGTATGCCGATGCTTACGTAAAAGAATCGGACAAAAATAAGTTGATGAATTATCTTAATCTCCCGCAGGTAAAAGATGCTATTCCCGATAATGTGGAGTTTGTCCTTACCGCAAAAGCTGAGATTATGGGTGAAGGTCAGAAGTACCATATATTATATATGGTAAACAAAAAACCGGAACTAACAGGCGGCGTAATAGTGGATGCTCTTGCAAATCTCGACCCCTCCACAGGCGCTCCGATTGTTACAATGCAGATGGATACCGAAGGATCGAGGGACTGGGCAAGAATCACAGGAGCCAACGTTGGAAAAAGATGCGCCATTGTTCTTGATGGTCTCCTTTATACTGCTCCGGTTATCCGCGGTAAAATTCCTACCGGAAATTCACAGATTGAAGGTATGGCTGATCTGAACGAAGCAAAACTTCTTGAGATCGTTCTTAAAGCAGGCGCTCTGCCGGCTCCTATCGATATCATCGAAGAGAGGACAGTCGGTCCGTCACTCGGACAGGATTCAATCAATGCCGGAGTAAGTTCAACCTTGCTTGCACTTTTGCTTGTCACAATCTTTATGATTTTCTACTATAAAAAAGCCGGCACGGTTGCTGATTTTGCGCTTCTGTTTACAATCATATTTATTATGGGAATTCTTGCCGGATTCCAGGCAACTCTTACATTGCCGGGTATTGCAGGTATGATTCTTACCATAGGTATGGCGGTTGACGCTAATGTTATTATTTACGAACGTATCAGGGAAGAACTTAGTACAGGAAAAACAGTTAAAGCAGCGATTGAGAGTGGATTTCTTAATTCTTATTCTGCAATTTTCGACTCCAACATAACAACGTTTTTCACAGGTATCATTCTTTATCAGTTCGGCAGCGGTCCTGTTCAGGGATTTGCTCTCACACTGATGATTGGTATTCTTGCAAGTTTATTCAGCGCCCTATTTATTACAAGGTTGATTTTTGACATGATGGCCTCTAAAGGCGCTAAACTAAATATAGGATAATTTCCTACCAGGAGTGAAGTTTTAATGAGAATCTTTGAGAATTTAAATGTTGATTTTATAGCCAAAAAAAAGACTGCGTATATTATTTCTACAACGCTCTTTATTATTGGACTTGTAAGTCTCTTCGTCAATGGATTGCAGTTAGGAATCGATTTCAAAGGAGGCACGGAAGTTGCGCTTCAGTTCGAAAAGCCTATAAATATTGGTGATGTAAGGGATTATCTTATAAAAGCCGGAATCGGCAATACCGAAGTTAAAACCTTCGGAGGCGAAACAGGCGTTCTGGTCAGAACTGACATGCAGGAAATTCCGGCAGTCGTATTTAGCAGAGTGCTCATCCCTATCGAAGATGAGATACGGAAAGGATTTCCGGAAGTTACTTTCAGGCGGGTGGATTCAACATCTGCTTCTGTGACTTACGAATTCCCGATGCCGGAAGTTACGAACGAAGTTACCACTTATCTCGAGAGCAAAGGTTTCCAGAGCGGACGCGTCAGCCAGGAAGCTGAAAATCTCCAGATGATTGTGAGAGTTGGCATAACTGACTGGATTGAAGAGATCATCCGCGAAAAATTACCGGATAATTCTTTTTCTTTCCTTAAGGAAGATAATGTCGGACCGAAAATAGGACAGGAATTAAAACGCGATGCAATTATTGCAGTTCTTCTTGCTCTGCTTGTAATTCTTATTTATCTCGGTTTCCGGTTCAAGTTCATTTTTGCTCTGGGCGCAGTGCTTGCGCTTTTCCACGACGTATTTATAACGCTTGGAATGTTTGCGCTTCTGCATAAATTTATCCCGTGGCTTAATCTTGAAATATCGGTTAACGTGGTTGCGGCATTCCTTACGCTTGTCGGGTATTCGATCAACGATACTGTTATCGTGTTCGACAGGATAAGGGAATATCTGAAAATCCACAAAACCGCAGAACTGAAGGATAACATTAACCGCGGTATCAACAGAACGATGAGCAGAACGATTATAACATCAGGTACAACAATGCTTGTTGTTGCAGTTCTCCTTATTTTCGGCGGGGATGTGCTCCGGTCTTTTGCTTTCGCACTCACTTTCGGTATTCTGATCGGTACGTACTCGTCAATTTTCGTTGCAAGCACATTCGTTTATGAATACGCTACCAAATACAAGAAGAAAATTCAGTTTTAATTTTTTCGCAATATAGTTTTACTCATAGAAGGCTGCCTCAAAAGGGCAGCCTTTTTTGTTTATCAAAACCGTTGGAGATGAATGGGATTTTTTGATTTCATGCAAATATTGTGTTATCTTGCATAATAATCAAGAAACTAAATAAGTTAGATATCGGAGATAGAATGGAAATTGGAGGAAGGTGGGGGCATTGTAAAAACTGCTAAACAAGTAATTTGTCTAATTTTATAAATAAACTCATTTTGAAAATGAATGATTTAATATCTCCCCGATATCAAATGAAATTGGTGAAATCTGTTGAATCAGCGATAAAAGCTGAGTATAATTCGTATAAGAAAGTAGAATTATATATTAAAAAATGGCATGAAGCTGAATGGAATATTAACGGCGGATGGGAAAATTTTGCAATCTTTTATAAAGATAATGCAAAAAAAAGTATTGATTTATTCTCAACACTGCACAATATGAAAGGTGAAGTGCTTTTAAAAGTTGCGATTGATCTAGGAGTTGAGACACCAGACTTTATTCCTAGCGTCCCGAATTTTAAATATTTAATAAAATCAGAGTATAAAACAGCTTACGACACTTTTACTAAAGCATTTAAGCAGATCGAGACTGATCCGAGCATAGCTGTTGGTCTTGCCAATTCAGCACTAGAAAGTATAATAAAAGAAATTATCAATGACGAAAGGATGAGCAGTAAAGTAACAGGAAACGAGACCCTGTATAAATTGACAACTTTAATTTTAAAGGAATTTAATATTTCAAACGACGAACTTCCAAGAGAATTCAAAACCATTGGAAGTTCCTTGCTTGCAATAACTCAAGCAATTGAAAAACTGAGGAGTGAAAAAACAGATTTTCATGGGAAGACAACTGAAGAGAAATTAATAACAGAACCAATTTTTGCTTATTTTATAGTGAATTGTGTATCAACACTTGGATTGTTTTTTCATTCATATTACAGAACAAAATATCCGAAACCTGAATATGAAATAAATAACGAGTTTGATTTACCTTTTTAAAATAAATGTTTACAACTTATTTGCAATATAATTATAGGTGATTAATCAGACAGTCAATTATTGTCATATATCAAATGTAGGGCATCAAATTCATGAAACGCATAATTATCACCAACTTTGCCTACACAAACGATTACATTTTTTTGTGAAGAACAACTGAGGACATTTTGCCAAATTTTGAGGAAAAATGAAAAATACCTCCGCACAAAATAGAACAATAATAAGCCCAGACGTTCAAGCAAATGCTGCAATTTGAAAAGTGGCTTTTTTCTTGAAGATGTACGACAAAACAATTCAACCAGAGAATATTAATATTAAGAATTTACAGTACATATGGGACGTTCAACAGTACATTACGCAGACAACAAGACAAATAACGCATTAAAGGCGTTACACAATAAGCTCAGGCCAGCAGGGACACCTGTACAAAGGGTTGAGTATATTATTGAGTTGCTTTTGCTTCGCATTTTTGAAACAAAAATCAAGCAGGACGATGAGTTTAAACCACTGCGGGAATTATTTTCGATTGATTACAAGTGGTTGAACCCAAAAACCGGAAAAGAAGAATCAAACGAAAATCGTTTGTTTTCATATTTACCAGCAGTTTCAAACGACCAAATATTAACTGAGTTAAATGATAACTTTTTCCCTTTCTATTCTGCTATTTTACACAGCGCCAGAAAGGTTTTCAAAGGAAATTTACCGCAAAAGGTACAAGACCAATTGGTTTTGATTGAAGAGGTATTTAGTAATTCGAATTTCACGAACAACGTAAACAGCGGAAACCTTGGTGAAGTTATTTCCATTATTGCTAACGATATTGACGAAAACCGGCTTTTACAAACCGACCTTTTAGGTGACGCTATTGAATCGGCTTTAAGTGAAACTGGTGGAACAAAAGATATTGGGTTGTTCCGCACGCCCGACCATGTTCGGCAGTTTATGACTGCTTTGATTGAACCTGATTTTGATGATGTAATATTTGACCCTGCTTGTGGCACTGGTGGATTTCTTTTTGATGCTTTTGAGTTTGTCATGCGAAGAGTTGATTCAACCAGAGAATGGCCAGGAGAAAACGCACATTCAGAATTAGCAACTTGGTTCGATACATATTTTGAAAAAAACCAAATTGAATTTCCCAGCATTGAACAAAGTACCCAGTTTTACCGAAATGGTGTTACTGGTGTTGAATATTTAGGTATGATTCGGAAAATGGCAGCTATCAACTTTTATATTCGTGGATTAAACCCTGCCAATATTGAGCAGGGCGACTCACTGGCAAAATATCGACCAGTTACCGATCACGAAACAAAATCGGTAATTCTTGCAAATCCGCCTTTTGGTGCACAGCGTGACCAAGAAGCTTATCCCGATGTTTGGGGCGAATATTCCAAAGAATCGGAAACTACCATTCTATTTGTGAAACTCATGTTTGAGCATTTGAAACAAGGCGGACAATGTGCCGTTGTGGTTTCGGAAGGTTTTCATACTTGGGACCAGTTTAGTGCAAAAGCATTACGCAAAATGCTGTTGGAAGAAGCACATTTAAAAGCGGTGATTTCTTTGCCACAGGGTTTATTTGTAAGCAAAAACGGACAAGGACCTAAAACGTCAATACTCCTTTTTGAAAAAGGAGGGAAAACCGATTGGACTTGGTTTTACAAAGTAACCAACGATGGTTACACCATGGGAACCAACCGCAAAGAGCAAAAAGGGAACCAATTGGTTGAATGTTTATCGTTGTATCATGAATTTGTAAAACATGGCAAAAAGCCCGAAGAAACGAAAAACCAATTTTGCATACCTTCCGAATGGGTTAAAACACTCGACCCACGTATAAAAGAGAAAATCCGTACCGAAACCCGTGCCGATATGGAAGCTAAAGGCAAAATTGAAAAAGCCAGGAAAGCGGAAGAGTTGGGCAAAAAAATAAAAGCAAAAAAGATTACCGAAGCCGACAAGCAAATGGAATTGAAGGTTTTCGACCAAATGCTTGAAAACCGAATACAAAATGAAATCGCCAAACGTATTGACAAAGCCCATAATTTTTCGTTCAACTATGCCAATTACAAAAGTACATTGTCTGAACCTGTGATTAACCAGATCAGTCTGATTGACAGGATTAACTCGGAAAAGGATTTGGACACTATTTACGCAACATTAAAATCAAATAAATCAATTCAATCAGTTGAATCAGCGGTTAAGACACTTAATTTCCGCAATGCGTTAGAAGCAGACATTGCCCGTGAATATGTAAGCAATTTAGATAACGACCTTATTTTAAAACATAAGGAGCTAAATGTAATTAAGGAGATTTTAAAAAGCGGTGCTAAATATGAAAAAGAAAAATTAGGCAATCTAATGTCTGTAAAAAGGGAAATTTTAAAACTTGAAGATTTCAATCCTGATTATAGAATTGTTGAGAAAATTAGATTTAAAGATGGTGCTATGATTCTTAGGAATGATAGTGAAACTGGTATTGATTTACAATTTGCTGAAATAGGCGATTTACTTATTTCTAAAATCAATTTTCATCAAGGAGCAACCGCAATAAATAATTACGGTAAGGTTTTAACTTCACTCGATTATATTGTTTACGAAATAGATAGAAGCAAAACTATTCCTGAATTTGTTCATTTAATGGTACGGGACAAATTCTTTATTAATTATGTAAACGAAAATAAACCTGGTGGTATTAAGGGAAGAAGTAAACCTGAATTTATTGAAACTTTAGAAATCCCCTTACCTTCCATAGATGAACAAACAACTATCGTTGCACTAATTGGAAAACAAAAAGCGATTATTGAGGGAGCGGAGAAGGTAATTACGAATTACGAATTTCAAATTAATACTTCAAGCAATATAATTACAATTGGCGAAATTTTAACACAAGATAAGAATCAATTTATTCAAAGAGGAAAAAGTCCTGAATATGATGAATCTGATAGATTTATTTTAAATCAAAAATGTAATAGAGGACTGTATATTGATTTACAATATGCAAAATCAGTTTCAATAGATTGGTTTAATAATCAAAAGCATTTTACTCAAAAAAATGATATTTTAATTAATTCGACCGGTGAAGGTACTGTTGGTAGAGCTGCATTCTTGGAAAATGATAGTGATGTATTTTTGTTTGATACTCATATGTTACTACTTCGTTTGAACAATAATATTTTAGACCCAAAGTTTCTTTGCTACTACCTAAATTCAACCATAGGACAAAAACAGATGTATGATATTATGGGAGAGCAAGCAACAAAACAAATAGAACTTGGTGTAAATAATTTAGAGAAAATTAAAGTACCTAAATTTAGTATCCAAACCCAACGCCAAATCGTAACAGAATTAGATTCACAAATGCAAATTTTAGATGGCTTGCGTAAAATGAAATCCGAAGCCCAAAAGAAAATCAATCAAATATTAGCCGATGTTTGGGGAGTTGAATTTGTAGAACCTATAACAATGGAGGTTGAAGATGAATAAAGAGACATCTATAAAATTATTTGAGCAAAAACAAATACGCACCTCGTGGAATGAAGAGGAGGAAAAATGGTATTTTTCGATTGTTGATGTAGTGGGTGTTCTTTCCGAAAGCATCGACCCGCAAGCGTACTGGCGTAAATTAAAGCAAAGACTTAAAGAGGAAGGAAATGAAACCGTGACGAATTGTCACGGTTTGAAAATGCTTGCCGCCGATGGTAAAATGCGTTTGACCGATGTTGCTGATACCGAACAATTGTTTCGGTTAATTCAATCTATACCATCTCCCAAAGCTGAACCATTTAAAATGTGGATAGCTAAAGCTGCCCGCGAACGAGTAGATGAAATAGAAGACCCTGAAATTGGTATTGACCGTATAATGGAAACCTATCTGCGCAAAGGATATTCAAAAGAATGGATAAACCAACGGCTTAAAAGCATTGAAATACGAAAAGAACTAACTGACGAATGGGAAAACCGGGGCGTACAAAAAGGACAGGAATTTGCTATACTTACAGATGATATCACTCAAGCTTGGAGTGGATTTACCACTAAAAAATACAAGGAACACAAAAGTTTAAAAAAAGAAAACCTGCGAGACAACATGACCAATCTGGAATTGGTATTGAATATGTTGGCAGAAGCCACAACAACAGAAATATCCAAAGAAATCAAACCAAAAACATTTTTCGAAAATAGGGAAATTGCCAAACAAGGCGGCACAATTGCAGGAAATACCCGTAAAGAAATTGAGGAAAAAACAGGTAAAAAGGTAATATCGAGCTTAAATGCAAAGCAATTAGAACAAAAAAAGCAAAATGATGCCCTGAATGAATCGGATAAAAAGGGAGAATTATGAAGAAAATTAACGAAGCCACTTCAACCGATTTGCCAATAATTCAAAAGTTGGTAAATGAATATGGCTGGAAAGTTGGAGATACATTATTATATCAACAAACTAATGAAATACCTGAAAATTTAAAAAAAGATTATCCAACACTAAAGAATATTCGTCCCGATATTGTTTTGCAAGATATGAATGGCGATGTTTTAGCAGTTATTGAAAACAATTTAGATAACGAAAACAAAGACCTTTTTAAGCTTCGCACTATAGTTACACAACTATTAAAACCTCGATTTCTTTATGCTTGCAGTACCGAACGCATATTGTTTTATGATAATGCTTGGAAAGGCTTAGATGCAGGAGAATTTAAGCAAGTTACTACATTTATGAGCCTCGAAGAAATGAAGCTCAAAATTGAGCAACAGAAAAAAATAGCTTCCAACAAAGAAATTACCATTGATACAACCATTGCTGGCGGATACGACCCAACGATTGGCAAAGAGCGTTATTATCAGTTAGAATGTATAAACGCAATTATAAAAAACTATAAAGAAGGTAAACAAAAAATGCTTATCCACATGGCTACAGGTCTTGGCAAAACCAGAACAGCCGTTGCTTTGGTAAAAGCATTATTAAGTAGTGGATTAGCAAAACGCATTTTGTTTGTGGTTGACAGGCGAATGTTGGCAAAACAAGCCGTTGACGATGGTTTTTCATTAATCAGCCGTGAATATACTTCGAGTTGGATTACTACTTCAAATTTCAGGACAAGAAAAAACGCCAGTATTCATGTGGTGGTGATTGACACCTTAGAATTAATCCACAGCGATTTACCTTCCAACTTTTATGATTTAATCATTGTGGACGAGTGCCACCGAAGCATTAACGTAAACCGTAAACTGATTTTCGACCATTTTCTTTGTCCAAGAGTTGGTTTAACCGCAACGCCTCGCATTGCTACACCCGAAGAAGGAATAGAGGTTGACGAAGAGGATTTGGCCATTATTGACACTTACAAATTATTTGGTTGCGAAACTGGCGAACCAGATTTTCAATTTGATATTAAGCGAGGAATTGACGAAGGTTTTTTAGCACCCTATAAACCAATAGAATTAATATCCTCATTGGTTGACGAAGCAAAGAAAAACGGAATTGAATTTGACCATGTTCTTGACCCAAATGAACGATATGTAATAGCTTTAGGAGCTGAAAAGAAACTAAAGTTAGAACAATTAAACCGCAAGTTTATTTCAGAGGAAAACTGTTTGCGTGTTGCCGAAGAAATTAAGAAAAACACGCAATATGGCGAAAAGGTAATTTTGTTTGGGGTAAGTCAGGCTCATTGCATTGAATTGGCAAAAGCGATAAACAAAGTTTTTCAAAACGATAATTCAGAAAAGCCCTATTATGCCGAAGCTGTTATTTCTGAAAACAACGAATTAAATGAAACGCTAAAAGCTTGGTTTAAAAAGCCATATCAAAAACCTTATGTAACTATTTCAGTCGATATTTTAAGCACAGGAGTTGATATTCCCTGCGTTCGGTATATTGCATTGGCAGCATTAACAAAGTCGGTTGGTAAATATATTCAAATGATTGGTCGAGGCACAAGACTTGACCCGAAAACTGGAAAGTTTAGTTTTCAAATTTTGGATTTTGTTGGTCTTTGCAAACGGATGGAGGATAACGGAACAGGCACACTGAAAAAAAACAAAAAAGTGGTGAAACCCGGAAAATCTAAAACAACAGGTCACATAAGCCCCCGAGGCGATTATTTTTTGATTGATAATCCCGATCCGGCAGACTTTATTCAGCGTGTTGCGATTCATGGAGATTCTATTGTAATTAAGGATAATATTCCAATAGAAGAAGCGAAACATATTTTTGAAGAAGAATTAAAGAAAAGTCAGGAACCTGTTATGGTTGAATTAAAAGAGAAAGCACAACAACCCGAATATCAACCAACAGAAGAAGAACTGGCAAAATTTATTCAATGGCTTAGTTTGCCTAATACCTTTATGGATGAAGGACATTTGCAGAAAATGTATGACTATCCCGAAGGTTCAGCCTGGGACTTTGTATTACACGCATTGGGTAAGAGGAAAATTCCGACACGCAAAGAAAGAATTGAGAAGAACTATCTGTCATATATTCATACATACAATTTCACAGATGAGCAAATTGTTATTCTGAAAAAGATTAAGGATGTATTTGCTTCAAACATTGCATCAAAAAGAGAAATTGATACAAAAGAAATATTTGGAAATCCGATTTATGAAAAACTGATTGGTTCTTACGATTCAGTAAATCAGAAATTTGACGGCAAATTTAATTTAGTAATGAACGATTTAGAACAGACATTTGGATATAGAGCAAGTGCATAGCCAACGCTTGTTTGGACAATAAAATGGTAATCCGTATGAGTCAACTTTCAGCTTGCAGTAATGATGCAGTAAAAATGATAGCGAAATAACGAGAAAAATGTAAATCAAAACTCAAAAAATGCTTATATGTTATGATGGTTTCATGGCATATTTATTCTTTATAGCTTCTCAAACTTGCTTGTCGTTGGAGAGTGAATAGTAGTTTCTTCATTATACCTTGAAAGGCTTACGAATTATACAGCCTCCGGGTTAATTTTCCCCCAATATAGTTTACTTAAGAAAGCTGCCTCAAAAGGGCAGCCTTTTTTTTAACCGTCAGCTCCCGGTAGGGGGTGAACCCGGCATTTCCTCCGGGCGGGAAAATTTTATCCTTGATAATTCAGCATATAATTTTATTTTAGGTTTAATTTTTTTATTTGGATATTTTACAAATATCAAAAATGAAAGAAATATAAATGCTAAATCATCGGGGTACAATAACAATCCGATGTACGACAAATAAGATGGAAGAGCAATTTAAAAATCAAACAAATAATACAATATGCCGCAATCAATAGC
>Ga0172369_10004439_pt1 | contig 17816 bp, 14 predicted proteins | sample LakKiv25m_FD_114539 | JGI IMG/M metagenome (GOLD analysis project Ga0172369, IMG submission 114539) | Freshwater microbial communities from Kabuno Bay, South-Kivu, Congo - kab_022012_11.25m | ecosystem: Environmental > Aquatic > Freshwater > Lake | place: Democratic Republic of the Congo...
CCGCGAGGAACACCACCCGCTGCTCCGGTGGCTCCGTGAGATCGCCCGTCTTCCAGCCTCGCCCCGCAAGCTGGTCGTGCTCTCCACGCCGCTGCCGGGCCTGCCAGTGGACCTCCGCAAGGAGATCCCGACGGTCGAGCTGGAATTGCCGGGCTTGGACGATCTGCGTGTGGTCCTTGAGGACGCCGCCAAAGCACTCGGCGTGCGGGCGTCGGCAGACGAGGCGTTGCTCGACGCGGCGCGCGGACTCACCGTGATGGAGGCCCGCTTGGCCTTCGGGAAAGCCGCCGCCGAGTTCGGGAGGCTCGATGACGGGGCCGTGCCGCTCGTGGCGCAGGAGAAGGAGCGCATCATCAAGCAGAGCGGAGTGCTGGAGTACTACCCGAGCGACGCCCGCATGGCAGACGTGGGCGGCCTCGCCCAACTCAAGGAGTGGCTGGATCGGCGCCGTCGGGCCTTCGGCGCCGGGGCGCGGGATTTCGGCTTGGACGCGCCCAAGGGCGTGCTGCTCCTCGGCGTCCAAGGCTGCGGCAAGAGCCTGCTGGCAAAGGCGGTCGCGGCGACCTGGCAATTCCCGCTGCTCCGCTTCGACTTGGGCAAGGTGTTCGGCGGAATCGTCGGCCAGTCCGAGGGCAACATCCGCACTGCGCTCCAAGTCGCCCAAGCGCTCGCGCCGTGCGTGCTGTGGATCGACGAGATCGAGAAGGGCCTCGCCGGCATGGGCAGCTCCGACCAGACCGATGGCGGCACTACCGCTCGCGTTGTCGGGACGCTGCTGACGTGGATGCAGGAGAAGCGGGCGCCGGTGTTCGTGGTCGCCACCGCCAACCGCATCGACATGCTGCCACCTGAACTCCTGCGAAAAGGCCGCTTCGACGAAATCTTCTTCGTGGATCTCCCGGCGAAGGCCGTGCGCGAGGAGATCCTGTCGATCCACCTCAAGAAAAGGCGACGGGACCCCGAGGACTTCGCGTTGGCCGAACTCGCCGCCCGGTCGGTGGGCTTCTCGGGAGCAGAATTGGAGGAAGCTGTCCGCGAGGGGCTCTACGACGCCTACGCCGAGGGCCGGGAGCTTCACACCGAGCACATCGCTCGCGCGATCGAAAAGACGTTCCCCCTGTCGCGGACCATGCGTGACCAGATCGAGAGCCTTCGCCAGTGGGCCAAGGTCCGCGCTCGGCTCGCGGCCGGCGAGCCGACTGAAGCCCTCCCGCAGGATGCTGCCGAAGGCGCTGCACCCCGCCTTCGGCAGGAGGCTACCCGCAACCCGTTCATCCCCGGTGCCCGGTCGTGAAGGTTCTGTTCTTCCACGCGACTGCCGGCCATCCGAAGGTCGCGGCGCCGCTGATGAGCCAAGCCGGGAATGTTCTGCGCCCGTTTGGCCGTTTCCTCAGCCAGGCGATCCGAACCGCGAAGCAGCGGCAAACCCGCTATCAGCTCCCGTGGGAGCGGGTCCGCAACCTGCTCACGATCCGGTTGGAGCCGGCCGACAGCCTGCTCCGGGTCCCTCGTCGGCTCCCGGGCGTGGTGCTCGCGGACTGGCCCGCAGGCAAGACCCACGACTTCGGCCAGATGGGCTTCGTGATGAACCGTGGCGTACCCGTGCGCTTCGAAGTCGCGACGCCGACGGCAGACGGTCTGCTGGTCCGAGCCGACGTGCCTCTTGCTGCGACCGACCGCGTGTTCTGGTGCGGCGTGGAGAGCGCTGTGCGTCAAGAGGCGGCCCCGTCCGCTCCGAGCCGACTCACCGACAGCCAGGGGCGGCCGATCAAGTTCGCCTCGCCGCCTCGCCTGGACGCCGACAATCGCCACTGGTTGCTGCTCGTCGAGGGCGCGGTGGGCGATTGCGACGTCGTAGTGGACGGCGTGGAAGTCGAGGCCGAGGCGATGCCCGCGACCGAAGGGCTGCGCCGCGTGGTGGATCGCAACGGCACGTCCTTCGACGTGAACGCCGGCACGCTGCGGGTCGAGGAGCCACCTGCTGACGGCCTGCTTCGAGGCGACAACGGGGTGCGGTATCGCGGGCATGCTGTGGGGGCCGCCGGTCGGCGCGGCTGCTGGGTGCAACTCCTTCCGCCCGAGTGGTCCGAGGCCGACGAATTCCTCGATCCCCGTGCCTCCTTCTGCGAGGGGGACGTGAGCGAGGTGTGGACGCAGCAGCGCCACGGAAAGGAGACGACCTTCAAGGTCAAGAAGGTCGATCAGGACCGCTATCAGATCCTCGTCGACCGCTACCCGCCCGAGGGGTCAACGCTGTACCTGCCGATAGACCTGCGGAACCTCTACCTCCAGAAGCGGGCGCTGCGGCAACTCTCGGAGGCGCCGCTGCCACATCACCAGGGCCTTCTCCGCCTATGCGAGGACCCGCAGCATGCCCGGTGGCCGCGCGTGTCGCCCGTCACCGTGCCGGGCGACGGCTGGAGGGCGCTGACCGAGGCCTCTCGTAACGGCACCGACGAGCAGCGGTCCTTCGTGCAGAAGGCACTTGGCAGCCCGGACTTCGCGTTCCTTGAAGGACCGCCCGGGTCTGGGAAGACCACCGCCATCTGCGAGATCGTCCAGCAACTCGTTGAGAAGGGCGAGCGGGTGCTGCTCTGCGCTTCCACCCACGTCGCCATCGACAACGTGCTGGAGCGTTTGCTGGATTCCCCCTCTCCGATCGACGCCGTGCGGATCGGCAAGGTGGAAAAGGTGGACGACAGGGTGCGGACCACACAGCTCGATGAGCGGGTGAACGCACTCGTCTCGACCTGGCGACGTCAGCCGGCAGTGGGGAAGTACGGGGACGCCGAATTGGAGGAGATGGCCGAGCGGACCGTCATCATGGCCGCAAACCTCACCTGCGGCACGACGATGGGCATCGTGAACCACCCGCTGTTCCGTGGCCGCGATGAGGACATGCAGGCGTGGGAGCGGCCGATCACCGCGATGCCCCACTGGGACGTGCTGATCGTGGACGAGGCGAGCAAGACGCTCATCCAAGAGTTCATGGTTCCCGCGCTGATGGCGAAGCGGTGGATCGTCGTCGGCGACGTGCGCCAACTCCCGCCCTTTGCCGACCGGGCTGAAATAGTGGCGAACCTCCGCGACCTCGGGGACGAGAACGACAAGCCGGTATTCCCAGCCGACCACCAGCGTGCGTGCCTCTTGCTGTTCCGCCTGACCCGACATCAGCTTCGCCAGCCGGGAATTCGGTGGTTGCTGGTCGAGCGGCCCGGCGTGCTGGAGTGGATCGCACGGGAGCTAGAGAAGAGACCAGCCTCGGACCTATCCGCCGTGCGTGTGGTCGCAAGGGGCAGCGCGTCGAAAGGGCCGGTGGATGTCGTGACCGTTGCCCAACTCCGCGCCGGCGAGTCTGAGGCGCTCCGGCTTGCGGCGGCCGATTGGGTTCTGGTGGGCGACGACCTCGTCGGCGAGGTGGCGGACCTGCTGCCCGGAAACCTGCTCGTCGCCGAGGATCTCGCGGGGACGGCAGGACCGCTCGATGAATGGAACGTGCTGCTGATGCGGCACGCATGGTGGCTCGGGCGTGCAGGGTCCTTGGAACGCGCCTACCGTGAGCGGAAGTTCCGCCGCGAGGACGTAGCGTCCTTCGCCGACGCCCAGTCATGCGAGAGCGATTGGCTGCGGCGGAACGACCTTGCCCAGGAGATCGCGTGGCGGCTCACGCGCCTGCACGAACTCCGTTACAGCCGCAACGAACAGGAGCGCAGGCGCCTTCGCGGCGACATCGACCGACTCAAGCCCGTCGCGGTCAACATCGAGGAGCCCCTTTCTGAGATCGAGGACATCGGGCTTCCGAGCATCTTGGAGGTGTTGCAGGAGGGAATCGGCGTCGAGCGCGCGAAGCGGCGCAGTGCGCTGACGGCGGGGCTACGAGCAACGCGGCCCGGTGATTTCAACGTCCGGTTCGGGAGCCTCAGCTACCAGCACCGGATGCACCCGGAGATCGCTTCATTCTCCCGCGAGGTCATCTACGAGGGATTGGCGCTTCGCGACGCGAACACCATCCAAATCCGCGATGGCAAGCTGGGCTGGGACTTCGGTCAGTTCTGCGCGAGGCGGGTGTGGGCAGACGTAGATGGGCGCGAGCAGGGCGGCGTAAACCAAGACGAGATCCGGGAAATGGTTGTGGTGCTCCGCGATTTCATCGAATGGGCGCGGCGCAAGGGACGGCCGGCGCGAGACCTTCCCCAGATGTGGGAGGTCGCGTGCCTGTGCTTCTACTTGAAGCAGGAGCACGCGATCTCCGACGCGCTCCGCGACGTCACCCAAGACGACCGAAAGACGCGGTTCCAAGTCCGTGACGCCCCGGTCGAGATCGTGTGCGGCACTGTGGACCGCTTCCAGGGGCGCGAGGCCGACTTGGTGATGCTCTCGATGCGGAATACCCAGCGGGTGGGGTTCCTCGACAGCCCCAACCGCCTGAACGTGGGCGTGACGCGCGCACGACAACAACTCGTGATTCTAGGGAAACGAGACCACTTCGAGGACTGCAGCATCTCGGAGTTGGAGGAACTGGCGCGTAGAACGCCGCTGGCCGAGGAACGCAACATCAGGCGTCGGAGGCGCGGCAGCCAATGAGGGCGGTCCTTGCTTCGGAGATCCCCGTCAGCCGGGTGGCGGTCTTCGCGGAGATGGCTTGGATGCAGCGACGGCCTGAACTGGGCCTGCTGTGCCGCGCCGCCCGCGACCATGGCAACCGCATCGCGACTGCAACTGTTCAGGATGCACTGCCCGGCCTGGCCGACGCGGGAGCGAACAACGTCATCGCTTGGTGCCGGATTCTCGGCCTCTGCGACACGCGTGGTGGGCTCACGGCGCTCGGCGAGGACGTTGCCGAGCGAGATGAGGCGCCGGTGCCGGAGCAGGGAGTGTACGGCTTGTGGATGGCCCAGCATCCCGTCATCGGCCCACGGGTGCTTGCGGTGGAGCGACTAGCCTCGAACCGAGACCACCGATTCGAGTCGATCGAGCCGCTCGCCGTCGAGCCGGCCCGGGGCATGGTCTTCCGGTCCGTGCTCAACGGCAAGGAGCGGTTCCTGATCCGCGAGTTGCCGGCCAACCACGGAGTTCGCGGCGGGTTGGCCATCGGCACGAATGCGACCTGCCGCCTGCGCTGGACGCTGGACTTCGACCAGTCGCGCGATCAGTGGCAGCTCGACGGCATGATCGAGTCCCCCCAGGGCAACGGCAAGTATGCCATGCGGCCGATGATGCACGAACCGGAGTCCGATGGTCTGGACCTTTGGAGCCTCGCGGCGACTTGGGCAACTGGGCCGTTCGAGTCCTTCGGATCCTGGCAGGCGGGCGAGCGGCGGCTTGCAGTGGCCTTCGACGGGCTTGCTGACGCGGAGCTTGAAAGCTTCCGAAAGACGTTGTCGCTGCGCCGAGTGGAGATCCCAGGGAAAGGGGTCTACCAAGACGTGACCTTGGAGGACGTGCCTGTCGGACCGGCGACGGCCCTGGATGCACAACGCTGGGCGATGGCCCGCTTCGACCGGCACCTCGCGGCCAGACCCGCCTACCTCAGCCGAGGGGAAGTGCGCGAGTTGTTCGCCGAGCGTACTGAGAACACGCCGCTGGAGCGGTTCGCGCCGACGCTGCCATCCCACGACGACTTGATCGGTCAGGCCACGAAGGACGCGGAACGGTTCTGGTCGCTCGCGGCGCCCGTGGACCTCGCCCCGTACCCGGTGTCCCCTGACGACCTCGGCGCGCTTCGCATCGGCTCGCCCGCGCCGGTGACGATCTCCGAGCCCCCGAGCACCGTCCGCATCCCGTACCGTGGTGGTTGGCCCATGCGCCGGCTGGTGGACCGCCTCCTTGCCGGGACCGCGCCGCGAAAGGTGCTGCTCTGCGACCGCTACGTTTGGGGCGACGACAACCTAGGAACGTTGAGGATTCTTGTCGCGGCTCTCAGATCGGCCGCCGCGAGCGTCGTGGTGGAGGTGTGGACGGGCGACGAGGAGGCTGACTTCAAGAAAGTCCATGCGATCATCGGAACGCCGCCCCGCAGCTACCGGGACGTGTTTGGACGGAGCCTGCCGCACGATCGCTACCTCCTCGCCCTCCCGAGCCAAGGGCTGGGCTTCGGCTGGCAAATGAGCAACAGCCCCATCCACGCACGTGCCGACATCCAGGATGCCAGCCCCGAGATGCCTCTGCGGTGGAAGGATTTCGCTGCGACCCGAGTGACGGCCGATGAGCTTGAGCCCCCGCTGCGCCAGTGGCTCGCTGGGAGCGGACGATGATGCAGGGTCCCATCACGCGCACGGTACGGCACCGGATCGACGCCCGGAGCGACGCCCGGCTGCCTACAGCCTGGGTCGGCGGCGGAACGCGGCCATCGGCGGCAGTGGACACGACGTGGCTGACAAGCGGAGCGATCCGTCTGCCGCGTGCCGTCGATGGGCCGGTGCTCGTGCTGCTTGGAGCCGATGGGACGGACGCCCGCCTGGAGCTTCATGCGAACGCCTCCGCAGGAGCGCGGGTCTACGCGCTTGTCGGGCTTGGCTGGGGCACGAATGAGGCCGAAGTCCAGATGGTTCGCGCACCGCGTGTGCTCATCCGTCGCGTGCCCGAGGTTCCCGCCAGTGGCGTCCTTGCCGGAACCGTCGCACGATTGTGGCTGGGCGGCGGTTGCGTCCTCCGCCTGGACGGCGCTCAAGCCGAGGCCCTGCGGCAGACCTTCCTGCGCCTGTTCTGGTACGAAGCCACGGAAGAGGCGTGGTCGGGCGGTCGGCAGTTCGTATGGAGGCCCGCACGCGAGCGCCCATTCGACATCCCCGATGTGACTGCGGCAGCGCTGGTGCGGTGGGAGGGTCCGGACGCGCGGCTTGAGGGCGAGAGTGGCGCATCTATGCACGTCGCGAAAGGACCTCCCCCAAAAGTTGCGCCCCGGCGGCTCTGGTTCCCTGCCGGACCTGAGCACCACGACCATCTGTCCAAGCTCGCGAAGGCTGGGTCGGAGATCCTGTGGGCGGATCGCGGCCTCCCCGACCTGTTGGTGGCGGGAGGTTCGGGCGAGGTGCTTCTGAAAGGCACCCGTGGGCGGCTACGGCTCCATCTCACGCCGGATCAAGCCCGCGAGATAGGCCGTCTCCTGGAGGCGGACAGCGTATGGCGCTTCCACACGGACCTTCGGCTCGGCGACCCGAGCCACCGCAAGGCGATGTTCTGGCTGCCCGGTGATGTTGGCCCGCACGGTCTGGAGGCTGAACAGGTGGTCGAAGTGGCGGAAGTGGCGGCGAGTTCACTACGGGCCGTGCCCGAGTCAGCCCCCGCCTCCGTGCCGGCGCCGCAGCCCCTTTCCCTGTCTGTCCGGTACCAATGGACGGTCGTGCCACCGCGCCTACCGGGCGGGACCGACGAAGACGCGCTTGTTGGCCGCTGGCGAAAGCTCGACGAGGACTGGACCAGCCGCATCGCCGGCGTCCGCGAGGCACTGGTGGCAGCGGAGGCGGATCGGGGACGGATCGGCCGCGCCTTCACGCGACTCGTGAGTGCGATGCTCGGCTTCGAGCGCACGCACGGCGGGCTTCTCGCTCGCGTCGCGGAACTGGAAGCGCAGCGGCCGTCGAAGGCCGGACCGACCGACGCGCCCGCGCTGCTCAATCGGCTCGCGGAGGTCGAGGAGCACGCGAGAAGGCACCAAGCCGATCTGGATGACGCTGAGCGCAAAGCGCGAGAGGACGAGGAGCGCGAGAGGCAGCAGGCGGCTTGGAAGGCTCGCGTGGAAGAGGCCAAGACTGATCTTCCTGATCGACGCTCGGCGCTGTCGGCGGCCGAGGCACGCCATGCCTCGATCACGGAGGACTTGCGGACCACAGACGACGCTCTCAAGCAGGCGGACGAGGACGCCAAGAAGGATCTGAGCGTCCGCAGGCGAAAGCTCAGTGACGACATCCACCGTGCGGGCAAGGATATCACTCGGCTTAGAGGGGAGATCGCCGCGCTTGAGAAGCAGGCCGCCGCGCCATTCGTGTTCCGTCAGCCTGCGACCCCCGGCGGCCGACCGGCCCGATCCGGCGGACGTTTCGTCCCGCCCGCGCCGAGCGCACGGCCGGCGTCGCCGGTACCGGACGACGCCATGCCCGAGGTCGGCACGCTCCGTAGCCGGAAGGGGCAGCGGTACCTTGTCATCCAGACGTGGGACGAGCTTGCCGCTGGCGAGCAGGCCGCCTCCCGCCTGTCCGCGAAGCTTGTCGCACCGGAGACCGCATGAAGGAACAGCGAATCACCATTGAGATCGACTACGAGGGACGCATCACCGCCGACGCCGAGGGCTTCTCCGGAAGCGCCTGCCTCCGTGACCTGGAGCGCCTGCTGGAGGGGCTCGGCCCGGGAACGGCGACCGTGGAGCACAAGCCGGACGCCGGCACGGTGCTGACCACGACCGCGCGCACGCAGGGCATCGGGAGGAAGTCGTGAGCGCCTACATCACTCTCGTCACGCCAATGCTCGACGAGGAGTGCCTGTTGGCCGCCCTCGCCGACTTGGGCTTCGATGCCTCGAAGGTCGAAGTCCATGCGACCCCGGTGAATCTCGTCGGGTACATGGGTGACCGTCGATCGCACGCCGCGAACATCGTGATACGCCGGCAGCACGTCGGGAGGGCGTCGAACGACATTGGCTTCCTGGCGTCCTCCACCGGCTACCAAGCGCTCGTCAGCGGGTTCGACCACCCGCGCTTCGGGAGCGGGTGGCTCTCGCAGCTTGGCAATCGGTATCAGTCGCACTGGACCGCGAAGCAGGAGCGTGTCGCAGCCGAGGAGCGACGAAGAATGGAGGAAGAGCGCCAGCGTACTATCGAGGCGCAGCGTCTCGCGGTCCACGAGCGCGCGAAGAAGATGGGCTACCGGGTGCGGGAGACGCGCGAAGGCGAGACTATCCGCATGATTCTCGTGAAGCGGACCTACTGACCCGTGCGCCTGAACCTCGCCCGCACGGTGCCTCGAAGCGCCGTCAACGGTCCCGGCGAGCGGTTCGTCGTGTGGGTGCAGGGATGCCCACTCGCATGCCCCGGCTGCTGGAACCCGGACACATGGTCCTTCGACCGACGCGATCTGCGTGATGTCGAGGACTTGGCGACGATCATCCTCGCCACCAAGGGCATCGAGGGCGTGACCTTCACGGGCGGGGAGCCATTCGTGCAGGCTCGCGCGCTTGCCGAGATAGGCCGCCGGGTACGGCTCAGCGGCCTGTCGGTGTTCGTGTTCTCCGGCTACGACCTCGACGAGCTGACGCGCCCCGCACATCGGATGCTGCTCGCTATGACGGACGTTCTCGTGGCCGGTCGCTACCTCAAGGCAGAGCGCGTGACGGGGCTCCCGTGGCGAGGGTCTGCGAACCAGCGGGTCCACTTCCTGACCGACCGCTACGGCCTCGGCGACCAGGGGGGTGTCCCCGAAGTCGAGTTCCACTTGGCGAAGGATGGCGCGCTCACCGCGACCGGGTTCCCTTTCCCCGGTCTGCTGACCGACGGCGGCAGCGGGTAGACGTCCCCCGAGGTTCTCGGCCAGACCAGACCAACGGTTGCGGGTAAAGCAGGGCGCGGGGCGAACGTTTGCCTTTGGCAGCGAGCGACAACCAGGAAACCGGGCAGCCCCGACCACCGCCCACGCTATCGCCCCGCTGCCGCCACCCCGGAGCCGCCGCCTTCCGCCGCCCTCTTCCGCAACCACACCCTGATCACCTGCCGCGCGATCATTCCAACCGGCATCCCGAGTTCCGCCGACTGCGCCTTGAGCGCAGCGTGCGTCTCCGCCGGGGTGCGGACGAGGACATCTATAGCGCTCTCTCTGAGCGCCACTCGATGAGCGCCTTTCTGCCCGTGCCGCTTCTTCTCACGAAGCCAGCTCTCACGAGCCGCGCAATTCGGCCCTTCTCCTCGATCCAGATGTTACTCCCAACGCGGGCTCGTTCGTTGCGGATCCTGCGTCGGTAGTACTGCTTCGCGAATTCGCCCGCCAGCATCGGCTTACCGTGCCTCACCAACAAGTGGCGCGAAAGAACCCACTCCTGCAGATCCTCCAGGTCGGCGCCCATCGAGGCGGCATCTGGGTACCGATTCGACGGCTCCTTCTTCATGGCGCGAAAAACCACCTTCAGAAGGTGCCGCCGCATGACCTTCGGAACGCCGATTCCCGCCAGCCCTTGGCGTGCGTGCTCGCGAATCAGTTTCCGAGCATCGTCGCGCGGCGCGCTCCAGACTTCCGAGCGAAAGAGCTTCCCACCAAGCATCTCGGCGAGGATGACGCCCACGGCGTGAATGTCGCTCTGAACCGTCGGGGTGCCATCGGGCGTCTGCTCCGGAGCCCGGTACAAGCGGGTGCCCCCGATCGGACCGTCCTCATCGACGATACGGGCAAGGCCGTAGTCGCAAATCTTCACCCGGAGGTCATCCTTCCGGTTCACGAATAGGTTCGCTGGCTTGAGGTCTTGGTGGATGATGTCCTGCCCGTGCAGGCTGGATAGCCCACTCAGGAGCGACAGCACGACACGCCATTGGTCGTGAAGCGACCGGCGCCTGCCGTTGCCAACCCATTCTTTCAGTGTCCGCCAGCCGTCCTCCCGGTCGAGATACTCCATGACCAGGTACCCACGGCCCCCCGCCACTCCGCCGTGAAAGACGCGCAGCAAGCTTTCCGAGCCCGCGAGGCGCCCCAGACGAATCTCGCGGGCTAGGCCTTCCCGGTCAATCCTCTCCATGAACTTCACGGCGATCTTGTCACCCGTGACGCTCTCAGTCGCCACCATGACCTTCCCGAATCCTCCCGAACCCGCCGAGTCCAACAGCTTGACGCCCGGGATTTCGATCGCTCGAAGTTCCTCCGTTCGCATGCTAATTCCCCCTCCACCACAAACCCGTCCGAGGGCGTTCGACCTCCGTTTCGGCCTGGCCGTCTGGCGCGAGCGATACGCGGTCTGAAGTTGGCCCGACGTCTTCTTGCGACCGTGCGAACGCGCCCCTCGGGACTGACCCACCGGGGCACGAGGGCGAGCAGGGACTGGCGCATGGGGCGGACACGGGGAAGAGCGTACAGGAGTGCCGCGACGGTTCGCAAGAGCGGCGGGAAGCGGGCTGCGCTGGGGCTGGGGGTTGTGGGAGGCGCTGGGTCTGGGCGGCCTTGGGCGAGCGCCGGTCGAAGTCATCGGGCACCGGGGCGGGGCCGACTCCCAGCTCCCAGCCGTGCGCGTAGCAGGTCGCAGCGATCTCGCCTCTATCGCCCCGCCCCCGCGCCGCCCCCGTGGTGTGGCTGACCCGTCGCGGCGGCTTCGGCGGCGGTCCTACAGGTGGCTCTCGCTCACGCCCCCGGCGGCAGCTCCCGCGCCCCGCCCGGGACACCGCTCCGCGGGACGGCCATCGCCGCGACGACGAGCCGCTTGATGCCGAGGGCGAGGCTCCGCAGGAACGCGAAGGCGCCCGACGACGGGGCGACAGCGCGCGGTGCGCCCGCCTCGTCCCGGCGCTTGCGGAGCCACGCCCCCAGAACCTGGCGGGCCACAAGAGCCGTGGGCATCCCGAGCGCCTTCGCTTGGGCGTTCAGGGCGTCCCGCATCTCGGGTGGCATCCTGACGACGATGCCGACGTAGCGGCTCGGGTTCTGTGTGCTGGACTCGGGCATCGGGGGCTCCGTGCCGCCATCGCGGCGGTCGCAACGCTCTACCCGTGGGAGAGGTCGGAGCGATCACCCCGCCAGGTCCATCGCCGACCTGACCGCCCCGGCAGCCGTCTCGGCGTCGTTCAGGGCGAGCGCCACGACCGCGCCGCGCTCCGGGCGAAGCACGAGACGGCCTTCTTCGGCCCGCACGTCGAGAAGCTTCACGGCCAGGCACGTCAGCGTGCGCTTCGCTCGCGCGAACACGCTCCCCCCAACGGACCTACCATTCGCACATCTTCTCGATGACACTCTTGCAGTTCTCCACCGATATCTGGAAGTGGTCGATCGAGCAGGGATCGTTGTACAGACTCGTCGGAAACTTCGACTCGCAGAAGCGGGCGATTGCCGCCCTGCGGATGTACTCGGAGTAGTCCTGCGTCGCCATACGCTAGGCCAAGCAGAGGACGCGCTGGGCATCGCGCTGGCCCGCCATGTTCGTATACCTGCGGGTACAGGGCACCGACTCGTTGAGCTTGGCTACCCCGACGTACTCGAACTGCGTTCGTTCGAGTTCCTCCAAGCTTGCCAGGATGCGACGGGTGGCTGCGGGCGCTGCCTTTCGGTCGGCCTCCTCCTGCGCCAGACGCGCCGCCTCTACCTCCGCGCTTCGCCGCGCCTCTTCCGCAGCCGCCTCAGCCGCTCGCTTTGCCCTGGCAGCGTCAGGGTCAGCTTGGATCTCCTTGGACTTGGCCGCCGCCGCGACGCCCGCCTTGCTCGTGGGGTCGGTGGCCGCAGCCAGCACGCATGCGGCCAGCGCCGCCTCGAACTCGGACGCGGCGGCGAGCCGTTCTTGAGGCCCGGCTCCGCCTTGTCCGCGCACGCGGTGGCCACGACCAGCCAGCCAGCCACCGCGATGATCATGCCCCGCCCGCCACTCCTCATCATCACATGCCTCGATCTGCGCCTTCAGGACGCCGCCGGGGTCCGGCACGCCTGCCAGAAGCGGAGTTGCCTTATCCTTCGCCCCCTTCGTCCGCTTGTGATGGGCATCTGCCCTTCGGCCGCCGGCCATTAGCGTGTTCATGTCGGGCTGCTAGTTCCACCCGACGAATCGCACGGAGTCCAGCTCTGTCTGGCGAGCAGCCAGTGCCGCCTGCCGGCACGTCTCGATCAAGCGCGCGACCGCAGCCTGTGCACGCCTCAGCGATGCCGAGCGGTCGGCGATGCGCTTCCGCAGGTCAGCGATCTTTCTGGCTGCCTCCTTCGCCAAGGGGTCACTCGCGAACCGCTGCACAACCTCGTCGAACTTGGCGATGGCGGTAGCGTCCGCGTCCGCGTCGTCCGTGTTTGTCGTCTCGGCATCCTTCGTCGCCGCGACCGCCTGGTCGAAGTAGTAGCGGGGGGGCAACTTCAGGATCGAGTTCTCGGCTTCCAGGCGGGCGACGACCGCCAGCGCCTCGTTCCTCTGCGCGTCGCACACGGCTGCTTCGGCCCGTGCCTCGTCGCGTTCCTTCCTGTAGCACCCGGCCAGCGCGGCAACAGCAAGGGCATGCTCCATGCGCGCATCGGATCCTCCTATTTCGCGGCCTGACAGGAGCGCCCGGTCGGGGCTCGAATCTACGGGGCAATTCCAGAGGGTGGCTGCGGGGAACCGCCCGACGGGGCCGCCGGCGTGACCGCCGTCGTGGACAACGAGATGACCATGCTCTGCGCTTGGAGGCATGCGGATTCCTTTCAGAAGACGATGTTGAACACGCGGCCCGCAGCTCCTGCCAAACCCGCAGAACCGCTGCCAGCGCCTGGCCCCGGGGTTCCTGGGTCCACTTGGAAGGTCAGACCCGCTGCAACCGGGTCGTTTGTGGATAGGGTAACGATGAAGCCGCCACCGCCCGCGCCACCACCTCCGCCACCGGCGGATTGACCCGGCGCACCATTGCCTCCGTTGGCATGCACGGTTCCGGTGGCCGATGCGAAGGTTCTCGCGGCAAGAAGGATTGTGCCACCACCGCCGCCACCAGCCCCCCCGAGGCAGTAGTTGCCATCGCCTCCGCCCCCTCCGCCGCCCGCGCCGCCCCATATCGGGTACCCTGCGATGTCCCGCAGCGTCGTCGCCCCGAAGAGGCTGTGAATAACCCCCAGCCCGCCCACCATCGACGTTACCAAGAACGATGTCCCTCCGTAGCCAGCGCAGCCTGAGCCGCCTTGCCCACCAACACCGCCTCCGTGGCCACCACCTCCACTGCCAGAAGGCGTGTTATAGTAATTGTCTACAGACCATGAATCACCGTTCGCGCCGAACCCAGCACGAGACCCATTGGCTCCGGGGCATGTCCTTCCGAGCGTGCCGGAGGAGCAGTACCCTCCCGTTGTGCCGGTTACGTTCAGTCCGTCGTTGACAACTTGACCGTGGATCGTTGCTGCCATGCTCACGAATACCCGATAGTTGCGGGTGTATAGGATGCCGCCAGACGTGATCGTCAGGCTTCGATAGTACTTGTCCCCGTTTAGTGTCGTGGTCCCCGATACCGTGATGTCGCCGTCGCTCCCGTCTCCAAACACAAGCGACGGCCCCGCAGCCCCTTGAGCCCCTTGTGGGCCTGTCGGTCCTGCTACTCCTTGAAGTCCAGTCTGGCCAGCCCCCCCTGTGCTCCGGTCGCACCTTGTGCTCCGATGTCCCCCTTTGCGCCCGTCGCTCCCGTGTCGCCCTTCGGTCCTTGAATACCCGGCGCCCCGTTGCACGCGAACGTATCGCCGCTCGCGGAGATGAACTTGCTCCCACCGAACGGGCAGTTCGCATTGCCGACGGTGAGCGTCTGTCCCGCGACAGAGACGCCGGCAGCACCCTGCGGTCCCTGCGGACCGGTGGCCCCCGTCGTCCCTGCCGGTCCTTGCGTGCCGGCAGCGCCGTTGCAGACGAAGGTGTCGCCGCTCGCCGACGTGAGCTTGCTACCGCCCGCAGGACAGTTGGCATCGCCGACGGCGAGGGAAGCGCCGATGACGGACACGCCCGCAGATCCCTGCGGTCCCTGGATCCCTTGAACGCCCTGCGCACCTGCTGGCCCCGTCGGCCCCGTGTCGCCCCTGTCTCCTTTGGGACCCGCCGTTCCGGCGGCACCCGGCGGCCCCTGCGCCCCAGCGGGTCCCTGTTCCCCTGCGATGCCCTGGAGCCCGCGCGCCCCGTTGCAGGCGTAGGTGTCGCCGTTCGCCGCCGTGAACTTGCTCCCGCCGTTCGGGCACACGGGGTCTCCGACGTTCAGCGACTGCCCAATCACCGACACGCCCGCGATGCCTTGGGGACCCTGGACTCCCGCAGCTCCGGCTGGTCCTTGTGCCCCCGTGTCCCCCTTGTCGCCCTTGGGTCCCACCGGCCCTATCGCACCAGGCGCCCCTTGCTGCCCCGTGGCACCGTCACCCCCCTTCGGCCCGATCGGTCCGGTCGCGCCGTTGCAGGCGAAGGTGTCGCCGTTCGTCGCCGTGAACTTGCTCCCGCCGTTCGGGCAGTTGGCGTCGCCGATCGTCAAGGACATGCCCGCGACGGAAACGCCTGCCGGCCCCTGCGCGCCTTGGACGCCCTGGGCCCCCGCGTCCCCCTTCTGCCCGGTCACTCCTTGGACGCCTTGGGCTCCCGTGTCGCCCTTTGGACCGGCTGCCCCAGCGGCTCCCGCCAGCCCCTGCTCCCCGGCGAGTCCTTGGGATCCGCGCTGACCATTGCAGGCATAGGTGTCCCCGTTCACCGACGTGAACTTGCTCCCGCCGTTCGGACAGATCGGGTCGCCGACGTTCAGCGACTGCCCGGTCACCGAGACGCCCGGGATGCCCTGCTGGCCTTGCGAACCCGCAGACCCGATCGCCCCGGTGTCCCCCTTCTCGCCCTTCGGCCCCACAGGACCCGTGGCTCCCGCTGCTCCCTGCGGCCCCGTCGGGCCGGAAGCGCCCTGCGGTCCGGCGACCCCTTGGACGCCTTGCGACCCGTTGCACGCGAAGGTGTCGCCGTTCGCGGACGTGAACCTGCTCCCGCCGTAGGGGCAATCCGGATCCCCAACGCCCAGGGACTGTCCGACCACGGAAAGCCCCGGACTCCCCTGGCCGCCGGGAACCCCTTGGGAACCCGTCGGTCCTGGTGCTCCCGTGTCACCACGGTCGCCCTTCGGTCCGGGCGGACCCGTCGCGCCCGGAGCGCCGTCCGCGCCCCTCGGACCGGAAGCGCCCGTCGGCCCGGTCATGCCGCTGCAAGCGTAGGTTTCGCCACTCGCCGATGTGAACCTGCTTCCTCCCATCGGGCAGTTGGCATCACCCGAGTACACCGACTCGGCGATCACCGAAAGACCGGCGCTGCCCGCAGGTCCCGTGTCCCCCTTGTCGCCCTTCGCACCGGCCGCGCCGAGATCCCCGTGGTCGCCCTTCACTCCCTGCAAGCCCGCAATGCCGTTGCAGAGGAAGGTGTCGCCGGACGCGGCCGTGAGCTTCACGCCGCCGCCGGGGCAGTTTTCGTCGTTCATGCCGAGCGACAACCCGACGACGGACGACCCCGGCATGCCCTGCGGACCGGCTGGACCTTGGGCCCCCGTGTCGCCCTTCTCGCCCCGTTCGCCGGTGTCGCCCTTCGGTCCCTGCGCCCCTGCCGAGCCGTTGCACACGTAGGTGTCGCCGCTCGACGACGTCAGTTTTGCCCCTCCCGAGAGGCAATTCGTGTCGCCTGCTGCGACCGACATCCCGACCACGGACACGCCCGGATTCCCCTGCGACCCGGCCGGTCCCTGCGGGCCCGTGTCGCCCCTGTCGCCCTTCGAGCCCGTGTCGCCCCTGGGTCCCTGTGTTCCCGTTTCCCCCGTCGGCCCGGCGGCGCCGGTCGTTCCCGTGTCTCCCTTGGGCCCTTGCGCGCCCGGCAATCCGTTGCACGCGAAAGTGACCCCGCCATCCGCCGACGCGAACTTCGTCCCGCCGAACAGGCAGTTCGGGTCGCCGACGCTCAAGGGCTCGCCGACCACGGACGCGCCGGGCTCTCCCCGGTCTCCTTTCGCCCCAGGTTCCCCGCTCGAACCGGCGGGCCCGGTGTCCCCCTTCTCGCCCGGCAGGCCGACCTCGCCCCGCTCGCCCGTCGCGCCTTCCGGCCCCGGAGTGCCGTTGCACGCGACGAATGCCTCTCCGGAAGCCGTGGTGAACAGCGTGCCGCCATACTGGCACACCGGGCTGCCGCCATCGAGGGCGACAGCGGTCACGGAGATGCCGGTCGGTCCAACGGGGCCCTGCTTGCCAGGCGGGCCCTGATCGCCGGTGGCACCCTGACAGGCGGCCAGCGCGAACACGACAGCACCGACGACGCGGGACTTCATCGGCTACTCCCCCTTGGGTTTCTCGCCCGGATGCCACAGGAGCAGATAGGCACCGGCGCCTGCCAGTGCGGCTCCCGTGATCCCTGACACGATGGCGATCATGCGCGCGGTGTCCGCCTCGGTTGCGAGCTTCGCTCGTGTGTCGTCGGTGAGAGCACGGTCACGGCTTCCAGCGGCTTGGAACGCCTTGATGCCGTGGAAGATCGCCGCGCTGATCGAACCGAGCCCCCCTGCGCCCAGCCCCGCGCCGATCCACGTACGTCGACTGACGGGCTGCGACCCGATGACGGCCTCCGTCACCGACGGGCGGTCGAAGGTTGCCGCAGGACGGGCTGTCGCCGTCGAGGCGACCGCGATTTGCGCCGAAGCTGGCTGTTTCGCGTCGTCGGCGGCGCGAGGAACCTCGACACGAATCGGAGACGACGCCACCGACGGCGCCGTCGGCGAAGACACTGCTTCCGTTCGCGGTTGCGGCGGAGCCGCCGACGCCGCAGCCGCCTTTCCCCGTGCGGCGAGAATCGGCTCGAACAACGCCGGGACACCGCGCTCCATCGCATCGAGGAGCCGGTCGGCGGCGCCCCCGACCCGATCCGTGTACCGGCCTTCGACGACCGCCTTCCGTGCATCCACGAGCTTGAGGTTCAGCACGAACGTGTCGCCGACGCGACCGATGCTGCCGAGCGCCAGGTAGTCCACCCCGAGCGAACCGGCGATTTCGGCAACGCAGGATGCCTCCTCCGAGCAGTGCAGAAGCTGGCGCTTCTTCTCGAACCCGAGCATCGCTCCAATCTCGGACGACGAGACCACCGTGCAGCACCCGAGTCGGTGGATGCCGGATGCGTAGACGTCGAGGATGCTCTCGGAAATGGTCTCGTCC
>Ga0172369_10004443_pt1 | contig 17788 bp, 8 predicted proteins | sample LakKiv25m_FD_114539 | JGI IMG/M metagenome (GOLD analysis project Ga0172369, IMG submission 114539) | Freshwater microbial communities from Kabuno Bay, South-Kivu, Congo - kab_022012_11.25m | ecosystem: Environmental > Aquatic > Freshwater > Lake | place: Democratic Republic of the Congo...
GGTCCCGGCACCGGCAGCGCCTTCTGCTTGAGCGCTCCCAGGGACTTGAGCCCCATCGCCTGCGCCACGTCCACGCCCAGCTCCACCACCGTCCACTCCAGCCCCTTCACGTCCTCGCGCGTGCAGTACTTCGCCACCCGCATCGACTCGAACGCCCACGTGCGCCCCAGCTTGAAACGCACCTTCACGAAGCGGCCCATGGTGCCGTCGCCCAGCACCAGGTGCGCCCCGTGCGACAGCAGGTGGACGAGCTTCTCGCCGACGAGGTAGCGATCCTCCGCCTGGCGCACGTCCATTCTGTGAGCCGCCTCGTTGGTGTCCGCGAGCACCAGCAGCACTTCGCCCCGGCCCATCGGCGTGCCCTGCCTGGGCACGAGCGCCTCGATGGCCCGGTCCAGCTCGTCGGTCCTCGCCCGCGGCGTCTCGTCCTCCGCCGGCCGCTCGTCCGGCGGCGCGACCGACGCCTCGTCCAGCCGCTCGCCGCCCTCTCCGTCCGTCGTGCGCTTCCGAGCCATCGGTGCCTCCGGGCGAAAGTGAAGCAGAGATCCACTTCGGCCGCCACTTCTCGACCGGACGGTGTGCCGCCCCGCCGGCGTGGGCGCGGGGCGGAGGCCGGTCGGCGGAAGCTCCAAGCCTGGAACCTGAACAGGCACTGAACAACGAGTCCGCCGCCGCGGACTCGATCGGTTCTCCAGGAAATACGGGCACTTGACGCACCGTGTTAGGCCGATGACACCGCGCGTCAAAAGGGTGCCTCCGGACGCCGGAACGGGTCGGCGGGCTGGGGGGGCCGCGGCGAAGGCGCCCGCGACCTGGTTGCCGGGGCGTTCGACGCCCGGGCGCCGATCCGGGCGCCACAGCCCCGCGGTAAGCTGCGCCCGCCTGTCCGCCCTCGGGGGGCGGCCCGCGGCCTCCGAAGCCGGCTCCTCCCGGACGGCCAGGCGGCGGAGCGGCACGATGCCGAAGACCACGCTGGCCGATCTCGTCGTGGGCGCCTTCGTCGAGGGCCCCGTGCTGCCCGAGCCCATCGAGCTGCTGGTCGTGCAGCCCATGGGCGAGGTCGTGAAGCTCGTCGGCGCCGGGCTGCGCACGCAGACAGCCCACCAGCGCGTCCTGCACGTCCAGCAGCTCGCCCAGCTCGTGGTCACGCCGGCCGAGGCCCCCTACGACGGCGACGGGCGCGCGTTCAAGCTGGGCGTCGAGGCCGCGCGGCTCGGCTTGGCCTACGAGTACGACCCGTACTTCTCGCTCTCCATCGCCCGCGTCGATCCGCTGCCGCACCAGCTCGAGGCCGTCTACGACTACTTCCTGAAGCTGCCGCGCATCCGCTTCCTGCTCGCCGACGATCCCGGCGCCGGCAAGACCATCATGGCCGGGCTGCTGCTGAAGGAGCTGAAGATCCGCGGGCTCGTCAAGCGCACGCTCATCGTCGCGCCCGCGAACCTCACGTTCCAGTGGCAGCGCGAGCTGAAGGACAAGTTCCGCGAGCAGTTCGACGTCATGCGAGGCGACCTGCTGCGCACGCAGTACGGCCAGAACCCGTGGCAGGAGCACAACCAGCTCGTCACGTCCGTGTCTTGGATCTCGCGGGTCGAGGACGCGAAGGAGAGCCTGCTGCGCTCGACGTGGGACCTCGTCATCGTGGACGAGGCGCACAAGATGAGCGCGGCGAGCGCGGACAAGAAGACGCTGGCGTTCCAGCTCGGCGAGGCCCTCTCGCAGCGCACCGACCACCTGCTGCTGATGACCGCGACGCCGCACAAGGGCGACCCGGAGAACTTCCGGCTGTTCTTGAGCCTGCTCGACCGCGACGTGTACGGCGACGTGAAGAGCCTCGAGGAGGCGATGCGGCGGCAATCGGCGCCGTTCTACCTGCGCCGGCTCAAGGAGGCGCTGGTCTCGTTCCCGGACGGCGACACGGGCGAGGCGAGGAAGCTCTTCACGAAGCGCGAGGTGCGCACCGCGCGTTTCGAGCTCGACGGCGAGGAGTTCGACTTCTACGACGAGCTCACGCGGTTCGTGGAGGACCAGTCCACGAAGGCCGCCGCCGCCGAGTCGCCGCAGGGCCGCGCGCTGGGCTTCACGATGGCGATGCTCCAGCGCCGCTTCGCGTCGAGCATCTTCGCCGTGCGCCGCAGCTTGGAGCGCATGCGCGACAAGCGCCGCAAGATCCTCGCCGATCCCGAGAAGTACCGGCAGGAGATGATCGACAAGCGCCTGCCGGACGACTTCGAGGACCTGCCCGACGAGGACCAGGAGAAGCTGCTGGCGAGCCTCGAGGAGGTGGTGCTCGAGCTCGACCCGCAGGCGCTGCGCGAGGAGATCCAGTCGCTGGAGAAGCTGCTGGCTCACGCGCGGCAGCTCGAGCAGCGCGAGGTCCAGTCCAAGCTGAACAAGCTGCGGCAGGTTCTGAACGAGCAGCAGATCTTCCGCGACCCGCGAATGAAGCTGCTCGTCTTCACCGAGCACAAGGACACGCTCGACTACCTTGCCGGCGACGGGCGCGACGGCCGCCCCGTCGGAAAGCTGCGCGAGTGGGGCCTCAAGGTCACGCAGATCCACGGTGGGATGCCCATCGGCGACCGCGACACGCCGGGCACGCGCATCTATGCCGAGCGCGAGTTCCGCGAGGACTGCCAAGTGCTCGTCGCGACCGAGGCCGCGGGCGAGGGCATCAACCTCCAGTTCTGCTGGCTGATGATCAACTTCGACATCCCGTGGAACCCGGTGCGCCTCGAGCAGCGCATGGGCCGCATCCACCGCTACGGCCAGCAGAAGGACTGCCTCGTCTTCAACTTCGCCGCCGTGAACACGCGCGAGGGCCGCGTGCTGGACAAGCTCCTCGCGCGGCTCGCCGAGATCAAGGAGGAGCTGGGCTCGGACAAGGTGTTCGACGTGGTGGGCGAGATGCTGCCGTCGAACACGCTGGAGAAGTGGCTGCGCGACATGTACGCGCGGCGCATGGGCGAGACGGACATCTCCGACCGCATCGTGAAGGAGATCGACGCGGAGCGGTTCCGGCACATAACGGGCTCGACGCTGGAGGGGCTCGCCAAGAAGGAGCTGAACCTGTCCGCGCTCGTGGGCAAGTCCGTCGAGGCCAAGGAGCGCCGGCTTGTCCCCGAAGTCATCGAGGACTTCTTCTTCCAGGCGGCGCCGCTGGCCGGCGTGAGCCCGTCGCCCGTGCGCGGCAAGGAGCACGTCTACAAGGTCGGCCGCGTGCCGAAGACGCTGGCGCCCCTGGGCGAGCAGCTCGAGCCGCGCTTCGGCAAGCTGGGCAAGGAGTACCAGCGCATCGTCTTCGACAAGCGGCTGCTGGGGGACGACGCGACGCTGGAGTGGGTCACCCCGGGCCACCCGCTCTTCGAGGTCGTGCGCAGCGACGTGACCGAACGCGCAAGCGGGGATCTGCGGCACGGCACGGTCCTGTGGGACCTGCACACGCGCCAGCCGTACCGACTCGACGTGTTCGGCGCATCCATCAAGGACGGGCGCTCGAACACGCTGCACCGAAAGCTGTTCGTCGTGCGCACGGATCCCGACGGCTCGCTGACCCTGCGCCAGCCGACGTTGTTCCTGGACCTCCAGCCCGCGACGAAGGGCACGACTGCGCCGAAGCTCCTGGGGCTGCCCGGACGCGGCGCGGTCGAGCTGTTCCTCGTCGAGAAGGCGCTCCAGCCGTTCCTGTCCGAGGTCGGAGCCGACCGCGAGCGCGAGAACAAGGTCGTCAGCGAGCACATCGAGATTTCGCTGGCCGAGCTCATCAACCGGCAGCAGGTGACGCTCGGCGAGCTGCTCGACCGCCGCGTCGACGGCGAGAACGTGCCCGGACTGGAGGGCATCATCTCGCAGGCCGAGGCGCACTTGGACGAGCTGAACGCGCGGCTCGACCGCCGCCGCAAGGAACTGGAACTCGAACGGCACTGCTCCATCGGCGACGTCCAGCTCCTCGGCAGCGCGTGGGTCCTGCCGCATCCGGACCGCGAGGCGCCGGCCATCGCGCCGATGGTCCGCGACGACGAGGTCGAGAAGCTCGCCGTACGCGTTGCCCGCGAGCATGAGGAGGCGCAGGGCTGGGTCGTCGAGAGCGTCGAGACGGAGAACCGCGGCTACGACCTGCTCTCGCGAAGGCCGCACCCGACCGAGCCCGGCGCATTCATCGCGGCGCGGTTCATCGAGGTGAAAGGCCGCGCGGGCGTCGGCGAGGTCGCGCTGACCGCCAACGAGTACCGGACCGCCCAGCGGCTCGGCGAGGACTACTGGCTTTACGTCGTGTTCGACTGCGCGACCGCCCCGAAGCTCAACGCGGTGCAGAACCCCGCAAAGCTCGCCTGGGAGGTCGTCGTCCGCGTCGAGCACTACCACGTGAAGCCCGGCGCCATCATGGAGGCGGCCGGTGGCTGAGCCCGTGCGCTATCCCAAGCGCCTCATCGAGGTGGATCTGCCGATTCGGCGGATTTCGGCGCACTCGCGTCGAGAGAAGTCGATCCGTCACGGGCACATCTCGACCCTCCACCTGTGGTGGGCTCGTCGCCCGCTGGCCGCCTGCCGTGCCGTGATGCTGGCGTCTCTCTGGCCGGACCCTTGCGACGGCTCGTGCCCCGCCTCGTTCCGGGAAGCGGCTCGCAAGCAGATGCGCCTGTGGGCGCGGGAAACCACGGCCTGCAAGACAAGCGAAGCGTCGCAGGCGCGTCTGACCGCGACCCGGGCACGACCCGAATTGCTCGAAGACCCGTTGGAGCTGCGCGGGGCGCTACTGGACTTCATCGCCGATTTCGCGAACTGGGACAGGTCGACCGACGCCGACTACCTCGCCGTGGCTCGCAGCCTGACGCGGGCTGCGCACGAGGGACTCGGCGGCCACCCGGGGACGCGGCCGCTGGTGATTGACCCGTTCGCAGGGGGCGGGGCCATCCCCGTGGAGGCGCTGCGCGTCGGTGCGGATGCTTTCGCCTCGGACCTAAACCCGATTCCGATTCTCCTCAACAAGGTCGCGCTCGAGTACATCCCCCAGTTCGGCAAGCGTCTGGCCGATGCGGTGAAGGCGTGGGGCAGCCGAATCCAGGCAGAAGCTCAGCGAGAGCTCGGCGCCTTCTATCCCGACGAGCCGAACAGCAGGAAGCCCGTGGCCTATCTCTGGGCGCGGACGATTCGATGCGAGGGCCCTGCGTGCGGCGCGGAAATCCCGCTGCTGAAGTCGTCGTGGGTGTCGCAGAGAAAGGGCGGACTCGTCGCGCTCAAGCTCACTGCCGTCGACCGGAAGGTGACCTGGGCGCTTGAGTTCCCGAAGTCCGCGTCCGAATCCCACCCCGGCACGGTCTCGCAAGGCTCAGCAACCTGTCCGGTCTGCGGCTTCACGACCACGAAGGACCGGCTGCGGGCGCAGCTGAAGGAGCGTCGCGGCGGGGCCGCAGACGCGCTGCTCTACTGCGTCGTGGTCCCATCCACCGCCGGGGCGGGTCGCGCGTACCGACTGCCAACCGAACGCGACAGAGCTGCGGCGAAGGCCGCGGCCGAGCGGGTGAACTCGCTCGCAAGCACGGCCCCAGGCGCGCTTTCCGCTGTTCCCGACGAACCGATCCCGCAAGAGAAGGTCTGGAAGAACAACCCGATCCGCGTGCACCTGTACGGCATCACCCGCTGGGGCGACATGTTCTCGCCGCGCCAGCAGCTGGCTCTTGCCACGTACGCGCGCCTCGTGAGGAAGGCCAGCGAGCAGGAGAGTCGGGCGTCGGAGCCCGCTTTCGCTGAGGCTGTGGGCGTGCTGCTCGCCCTTGCCCTGAGCCGGCTCGCTGACATCTCAAACGCCCATTGCCAGTGGCGGATTACGAAGACGCAGGTGTGCCACCTCTTCACACGGCAAGCGCTGTCGATGCTGTGGGACTTCGCGGAGCCGCACATCTTCGCCGAGGACGCCGCGGGGAACTTCACGACGACGCTGGGCACGATGGTTGAAGTCCTGGAGAGATGGGGCGACACGGGCGGGGATGCGACGGTGCGGCGCCAGTCTGCCACATCGCATGTCCTCGCGGACGACATGGCTGCGGCGCTCTTCACCGACCCGCCCTACTACGACGCCGTGCCGTACGCCACTCTGGCCGACTTCTTCTACGTCTGGCTGAAGCGGAGCGTCCCGCCGTCTCTCGCCCCGCTGTTCGCCGACACGCTGATCCCGAAGCAGGAAGAGTGCGTCGTCGATGAAGCGAAGGGGAAGTTCGCGGCGTTCTTCGAATCAACGATGACCCGGGCGCTGGCCGAAGCGCGGCGCGTAGTGGCGCCGGACGGAATTGGCGTCGTCGTGTTCGCCCATAAGTCGACCTCCGGCTGGGAGGCTCAGATCAAGGCGATGCTCGACGCCGGCTGGGTGGTCACCGCCTCCTGGCCGCTGGACACCGAGCTCGGGAATCGAATGCGGGCGCAGAACTCGGCTGCGCTGGCATCGTCGGTTCACCTGGTCTGCCGGCCGCGGGAGGACATCGACGGGAAGCTGCGCACCGATTCGGTCGGCGACTGGCGCGAGGTGTTGCGTGAGCTTCCGGTCCGGATCCACGAATGGCTCCCGCGGCTGTCGGCCGAGGGCATCGTGGGCGCGGATGCGATCTTCGCATGCCTCGGCCCTGCGCTGGAGGTCTTCTCGCGCTACTCCCGCGTGGAGAAGGCGTCGGGTGAGCACGTCGAGCTGAAGGAGTACTTGGAGCACGTGTGGGCGGCGGTCTCACGCGAGGCCCTCTCGATGCTGTTCGCCGACCCGGACACCGCCGGGCTCGACGCCGACGCGCGCCTCACGGCCATCTGGCTCTGGACCGTCGCGTCGGTCTCCGAGCACGGCCCCGAGGACGCCGACGAAGACGCCCCCGAAGAGGATGACGAGGACGAGGCCGCCGGCGGGAAGGAGACGGCGACAGGCTTCGTGCTGGAGTACGACGCGGCCCGCAAGATCGCGCAGGGGCTCGGGGTGCAGCTCGAGTCGATGGGCAGCGTCGTCGAGGTGAAGGGCGAGCAGGCGCGACTACTCGCAGTCGCCGAGCGTGCCGCGTTTCTGTTCGGCAAGGTCGAGAGCGCCACAAGTACGAGAAAGGCGGCGCGCAAGAAGCAGCTCGCGCTCTTCGCCGAGCTGGAGCAAGCCGCGGAGGAGCAGGGCTGGGGCGATGTCGGCGCGCCGAAGGCGGGAGCGACGACGCTCGACCGCGTCCACCAGGCGATGCTGCTCTTTGCGGCCGGGCGAGGCGAGGCGCTCAAGCGGTTCCTCGTCGACGACGGCGCCGGCCGCGAGGCGTCGTTCTGGAAGCTGGCGCAGTCGCTGTCGGCGCTGTACCCGGCCGGCACGAACGAGAAGCGCTGGGTAGATGGCGTGTTGGCGCGCAAGAAGGGGCTGGGGTTCTGACCCAGCGGATGGCATGGTGACGCGATGCTGAAGCGACTGGAGTTACACCAAGTTGGTCCGGCAGCCAAACTCGGACCGATCGACCTTGCCGAGCGGATGAACATCTTTGCAGGCGACAACGGTCTCGGGAAGACGCTGTTTCTCGACATCGCCTGGTGGGCGCTGACGGGCACCTGGCTCGGCCGTCCCGCGTGGCCGCGCCCCGAAAGCAACGCCGCGGCGCCCCCCGCCATAGATTCGGTCGTCGAGAGCAAGACCAAGCCGTCTACGGCACATGGGCACTTCGACTTCAAGACGCAGGAGTGGGCGACTCGCACGGGGCGCCCTGTGATGCCAGTGCTGGTGCTCTACTTCCGGAGTGACGGGCGTTTTTCCCTGTGGGACCCGGCTCAGCACTATTGGCGCCGGCGAAAGGACTTGGGCGTCGAGGACCCCAACCGTCCCGATGCGCTGCACTTCGCGCCGGGGGAGGCGTGGGACGCCATCAAGTCGGTCGACGGCAAGATTATTTGCCGCGGGCTAATTGAGGACTGGGTCACGTGGCAGCAGACGAAGAGCCCCGAGTACGAGCTGCTCGTCCGCGTGCTCGCCGAGCTCTCTCCGGGGCCTGCCGAGCGCCTGGTGCCGGGCGAACCGGTGCGCGTCTGGCTCGATGACGTGCGGCTCTATCCCACGTTGGCTCTGCCCTACGGGCAGGTTCCGGTCACGCTGGCCTCCGCCGGAATGCAGCGCATCGTGCTCATCGCCTACCTGCTGGTCTGGGCGTGGCGCGGGCACCGCAACGCCGTCGGACTGCTGCGCCAGGAGCCGGAGAAGCGGCTCGTGATCCTCTTCGACGAGCCCGAGACACACCTGCACCCGCAGTGGCAGCGGCGTCTCCTTCCGGCGCTGCTCAAGGTCGCCGAGGGGCTCCGGGACGAGATGGCGGCGCAGTTCCTCGTGTGTACGCACGCGCCACTCGTGCTTGCGTCGCTGGAGCCGACGTTCGACGCGGCCAAGGACCGGCTCTTCCACTTCCAGCTGGACCCGACGACGCAGGAGGTGTCGTTGGAGCAGCAAGGATTCACGCAGCGCGGCGACGTGGTGAACTGGCTCGTCTCCGACACGTTCGGGCTGCGCCAGGCACGCGCGCTCGAGGCCGAGCAGGCGGTCGAGGCCGCCGAGCGCTTCATGCGAGGGGTCGGCGACCAGAACCCCGCGGGCCTTCGGACCCAGGACGAGATCGACGCGCGTCTGAAGAGGCTGCTGGGAGACCGCGACCCGTTCTGGCCGCGGTGGCACGTCAGGACGGGGCAGGTGGACCAGGCATGATTCCCGTCGAGCGTCACGATGAACCGGAGGGATTCGACACGGCCTGCCGCCAGCCCGGAAAAAAGTGGCTGGCCGACAACCAAGACGCGGACGCCCACAGAAATCCGCTATGGGGTGTCTATTTGGACGACCTGCGCCAGGAGTTCAACTCCCGCTGCGGGTTCTCTGCGATGTGGATTCCGAGCGGCACGGTGGACCACTGGATCAGCATAAGATCGGACCGGAAGCTAGCCTACGAGTGGAGCAACTACCGCTTCGTCGATGGCGTCGTGAACAGCGCGAAGAAGCCGCAGTGGGAAGGCAAATTGCTGGACCCGTTCGAGGTCAAGGACGGCTGGTTCGAGATACTGCTTCCATCGCTGCAACTTGTCGTCGCTGACATACCTGACGCGGAGGTGCGAGCACGTGCCGAGTTCACGCTCGAAAAGCTACACCTCCGCGATGGCGAAGATCTCATCAGGCAGCGACAGGCGTGGATGGAAATGTACGATGCACGCGAACTAAGCCTTGCAGGCCTTCGACGCAGGGCACCACTGCTCGCCCATGCCGTCGAGAAGCGCGAAGCCGCCATGGCCGGACATGCGTAACCCAGAGCGCTCCGCCGAACCGGTTCATGTGCCGGTTACATGCACGGCGCTGCGCGCCGCGGAGGCGATTTCGCCCGAAAAGGCCGTCCAGGCGGGTCTCGGGGCGGTTTGGCTACATGCTGGCCATATGCACGGAGCCCGTCGGCCTGAGCCGAAACCGGCCGCGGAGCCCGCACAAGGGCGTTTCAGACCGGTCTCTCTTCTTGCTGGCCATTTTCACGGAGCACTGTCCGCCGGACGCCGATTCGGCCGAAAGTGCCTTCCACGGCCTTCTCAAGCCGGTTTCTCTATTTTCACTCACACACTGAGCGGCCGTCCAGGGCGGGGCCCGAGAACCAGCCCGAGGCCCGTCACTGGTCGCGTCCCAGGGAGCCGAACATGGCGATGAAGCCGTGGTTCAAGGTCGTCACCCCGCGCGAGGATCTGCGCGACGGCCGCCCGCTCGACGCCGCGGAGTTCGCCGTCCACCTGGACAAGGTGCGCCGGGGCGACGCACCGGCCGTCTACCTGAACCCCGTCGAGTTCTTCGAGCGCACGTACTTCACGAAGACGCTGCGCGACCTGGCCGTGCAGGTGGTGCGGCGCCTGTCGGGCATCAAGGTCGAGACCTCGGCGGTGTTCAACCTCGCGACCCAGTTCGGCGGCGGCAAGACGCACGCGCTCACGATGCTCTACCACCTTGCGAGCGGCGGCGACGCGGCCGGCTCTTGGATGGGCGTGAAGTCCGTGCTGGACGACGCCGGGCTCGCCCGCGCGCCCAAGGCCACGCCGTTCATCTTCGTCGGCACCGAGTTCGATTCGCTGGTCGGCCGCGGAGGCGACGACGGCGAGCCCCTGCGCAAGACCCCGTGGGGCGAACTCGCGTTCCAGCTCGGGAACGCCGAGGGGCGTGCGGCCGAGGCGCTGCGGCTGGTCCAGGAGCACGAGAGGACGCTCACCGCGCCCGGCGGCGACGTGCTCGAGCGGCTCCTGCCGAAGGACAAGCCGACGCTGCTGCTGTTCGACGAGCTGATGAACTACGTGAGCCGCAACCGCCGGAGCGGCCTCGCGGCGCAGCTCTACAACTTCCTGCACAACCTCTCCGAGGTGACGCGCGGTCGCGACAACGCGGTGCTGGCGGTGTCCATCCCGGCGTCCGAGCTGGAGATGACCGCCGAGGACCAGGAGGACTTCGACCGGTACAAGAAGCTGCTGGACCGGCTCGGCAAGGCGATGGTCATGTCCGCCGAGGCGGAGACGTCCGAAATCATCCGGCGGCGGCTGTTCGAGTGGGGCGGCGTGCCGCGCGAGGCTTCCGCGACGCTGGACGAGTACGAGTCCTGGTTCGTCGCGAACCGCCAGCAGGTGCCGAGCTGGTTCCCCGTGGACGGCGCACGGGAGCTGCTCAAGACGACGTACCCGTTCCACCCGTCGGTGCTGTCCGTGTTCGAGCGCAAGTGGCGGGCGCTGCCGCGCTTCCAGCAGACCCGCGGCGTGCTGCGGCTGCTCGCGCTGTGGGTGTCGCGGGCCTACGCCGACGGCTACAAGGGGGCGCACAAGGATCCGCTCATATCGCTGGGCACTGCGCCGCTCGACGACACGAACTTCCGCTCCGCCATGTTCGAGCAGCTCGGCGAGCAGCGGCTGGAGGCCGCGGTCACGACCGATCTCTGCGGCAACGAGCGCGCGCACGCCCTGCGGCTGGACGCGGAGGCCGACGTCGAGGTGAAGAAGACGCGCCTGCACCGCAAGGTCGCGACGGCCGTGTTCTTCGAGTCGAACGGCGGCCAGTCGCGCGGGGAGGCCACGCAGCCGGAAATCCGGCTCGCGGTCGCCGAGCCCGGCGTCGAGCTGGGCAGCGTGGAGCAGTGCCTGGAGGCGCTCGCGGACAACTGCTACTTCCTCACGTCCGAGCGCAACCGCTACCGGTTCAGCTTCCAGCCGAACCTGAACAAGCTGCTCGCCGACCGGCGTGCGACCGTGAACGCCGCGGCGCTCCAGGAGCGCGTGCGCGAGGAGATTCGCAAGGTCTTCTCGACGGGGGCCGGTCCCGAGCGCGTGTACTTTCCCGAGAAGAGCGGCCAGATCCCCGACCGCGCCGTGCTGACCTTGGTAGTGATGCCGCCGGAAGCCGCGGCCGGCGATGCCGCGACGCAGAAGCAGATTCTCGCCCTCACGCAGGAGAACGGGGCGTCGGCACGGACGTTCAAGAGCGCGCTGCTCTGGGCCGCCGCGGAGAGCGGCGCCGGGCTTCTCGACGAGGCGCGCAAGCTGCTGGCGTGGCAGGACATCGAGGGCGACGACAGCCTGCGGCTCGACGAAGGCGGGCGCCGGCAGGTCGAGGAGAAGGTGAAGGCGTCGCAGAAGGACCTGCGAGAGGCCGTCTGGCGAACGTACAAGAACGTGTTCCTGCTCGGCGACGACAACGCTCTGCGGCGCATCGACCTCGGGCTCATCCACTCCAGCGCGAGCACGTCGCTCGTGCAGCTCATGGTTTCGCGGCTGCGGCAGGACGACCTCATCGTCGACGGTGTGAGCCCGAACTTCCTCGCGCGCTACTGGCCGCCTGCCGTGCCCGAGTGGAGCACGAAGGCCGTGCGCGACATGTTCTTCGCGTCGCCGAAGTTCCCGCGGCTGCTCAAGCCGGAGGCCGTCAAAGACACCATCGCCAAGGGCGTCGAGGCGGGCACCCTCGCCATCGTGGGCAAACTCGCCGACGGCTCCTACTCGCCGCTCATCTTCAGGAAGTCGCTGACGTCGGCCGACGTGGAGCTCACCGACGACGTCTTCATCATCGGCAAGGACCTGGCCGATGCGTACCTGGCCCGAAGGACGGCGCCGCCGACAACGCCGCCCGGCCCGGGTGTGCCGCCCGTCACGACCCGCGGGCTCCCCGCGGTCATCCCGCCGACGGAGGCACCACCCGTTTCGCCGCCGGCCGGCACGCTCAAGGGCTTCACGTGGGGCGGCGAAGTGCCGTCGCAGAAGTGGACTACGTTCTACACGAAGGTGCTGTCCCGCTTCGCCACGGGCGGCGGGCTGAAGCTCACGGTGAGCGTCGAGGTGGCGCCGCCCGGCGGCACGACCGCGGCGAGGGCCGAGGAGACCAGGGTCGCGCTGCGCGAGCTGGGGTTGAGCGAGGCGCTCGCGCCGCTGCCCGACGACGGCGGTTGAAACGGCCGGCCGCGCGGGCTGGCAGAGCCGCGACGCGTCGTCGACCGGTACCTTGCGACCGTCTGCGGCCGGCTTGAGGGCGAGAAGTCCTCGTGCAGCCGCTCGCCGCCCTCTCCGTCTTCGCCGCCATTCGCATCCGAGCCATGGCAGCCTCAGAACTCCCGACCTGCGGCCCCGACATGGCGGTCTGCGAGGGGCTTGTCCGGAAGTCGGGTGAGACCACTTTGCGCGCAGGCGACCACGGCCATCGGCCGACAACCGCTCCGGCCGTCGGCCGGAGCCCCCAATTGGCCGCTGCACCGGTCTCAATAGCGTTCCACGCCGCACGGGCGCGGGTCAGGAGTTCTGCCTCGACCGCCGGTCCTCGGTGGAACGCCCCCGCGTCGCGGTCGCCGGCGCATTCCGGGTGCCGCCGACAGAAACTCCACGGATGGAACCTGAACAGGCACTGAACAACGAGTCCGCCGCCGCGGACTCGATCGGTTCTCCAGGAAGTACGGGCACTTGACGCACCGTGTTACGACGATGACACCGCGCGTCAATCGGGAGCGAAACGGGGGGAGCCTCGCCGAAACGTCTCGGGCCGTCGTTCGCTCAACAGGAGCGGTTCCGGGACCATCTCCCGCTCGCCCCGGGGCGCGCACGCGCGGCGCTGCCGGGGCTCCGTGGGCGTGGTAGCGTCCGTCGCACGACGAACCCGCACCCGACACGCCGACGCGCCGTCGTCGCCCTGGCCGCGCTGCTGCTCGCCGGCTGTCCGGCAACGCTGCTGCTGCCGCCGGTTCCCGACCCGCGGCTGGATGTCGACGCCGTCGAGCCCGCGCAGGGCTTCGCCGGCGACGTCGTGACGCTGCGCGGACGCGGCTTCGGGACCGCCCCCTGGGAGAACCGTGTGCAGTTCGGCACCGTCGCCGCCGAGGTCGTGCAGGCGGGCGACGGCTCGACGCTCCGGGTGCGCGTGCCGCTGCGTGCCGACAGCGCGCCCGTGAGCCTGTCGGTGTCGGGCAGACAGGCGGCTTCGCCGCAGGCGTTCCGCTATCTGGGGGCGGGCCACCCGGGCGGCCCGCGCGTGTTCGCCACGCTGGACCTGGGGCGCAAGCCCGTCGGGGTGGCGTGTGCCGGGACGGACCCGTGGGTGGTGGATGTGCGCTACGGCTTCCTCGTGGGCCCGTCGGGGCAGCTCGTCGAGCACGAGGCCCCCGACGCGACTGTGGCGGCCACGGCCGAGGGCTCGCTGTGGGTGCTGGACGAGCGGACGAGCGCCGCCTCGCGGCTGGCGCGGGTGGACACGTCGCGCACGACACCGGCGATCGTCGAGCGGATCGACGTCGACGGCTCGCAGGGAAGCCTCGTCTCGGACGGCGCGGACACGCTGCTCCTGTACGGGGCCGGCGGCGTCCTGCTGGTCGACGCGTCCGCGCGCTCGCAACGCCGCGTGACGGCACCGGACGGCGTGCAACTGACGGGCGTCAACCAGGTCGCCGGCGCCGGGCCGGGTCGGTTCCTCGTCCTGGACGGCACGGGCGAGCGCAGGGTGCTGCGGATCATCCTGGCGGGGGAGGCGTCGGCGGAGCCGCAGGTCGGAAACGCTCTTCTGCCGGAGGGCGACGCGGCCCCGTTCTGGGCGCTTGCCGCGAACGCGGCCGCCGGTACCGGGGCCTACGGGCGCGTCGACGGGTCCATCGGTCTGCTCGACGTGAGGGGGGAAACCCCGGAGCTTCTGCAGGGTGCCGACGGACCCGTCCGCTTGCGTGCCGGGCGCGCCGCTCCCGACACGCTGGCTTTTTCGCCTTCCGGTCGGCTGCTGTACGCCGCGTCGGGCTCGCACGTCGCCGTGCTGGAGGTGGCGACCGGCACTCTGCTCGGCGTGGTCGACCTGCGGGCGCCGCCCGCCGGCAGCGCGGCGTGCGCGGACGGCCTGCTCCATTTCACGCTTCCCGACCGTTCGGCGGTGGCGACGTTCGCCGCCGAGAACGGCGTGCTCGTCGAAGAGGCGGAGTTGCGCACGCCGGTCGAGCGCATGATGGCGGGCCCCGGTGCGCGCGAGGTGCACGCCGCCGCGGGCGGGCGGCTGGTGCGGCTGGACGCCGACGTCGTGACCGCGGAGCCCGGCGTGCGCCTGCCGGACGGGCTCGTGGCGCTCGTGCGCGATCCGTTCGCGCCCGCCGGCGTGGCGTGGGTCACCGGGCACGACGTCGTCGGCGTGGAGGACGGCGCGCCGCGCCCGCGGGTGCACACGGAACTGGAGCTGGGCGCCGTCGCCGCGGACGGGGCGCGCGGGCACCTGTTCGCGCTGGCGACCGACGCGGACTGGCACCCGTTCCTGCTCGCCTTCGGCCCGGATCCGGCCGGGCCTGCGGCGTCCTTCGCGCTGGGGAACGCATGGGCCCGTTCGCTGGCGCTGCTCGACGACGGGCGGGTGGCCGTGTCCTTCGACGAAAGCGGGGGCGCCGTGCTCGCGGTGTTCGAGCTGCGCGAGGGCGCGCTCGTCGAGGCGTCCCGGTTCGGGACCGATCGCGGTTTCGACGCTCTCGCGGGCGGAGGACCGGTTCTGCAGGGCCTGCGCACCGCGCGGGACTCGTCGGGCCCGGAAGCCTGCCCCCTCGACGTGCAGGCCGGCGTCGCCGGGCCGGAGCAGAAGCTCCCGCTGCCCGGATGGACATTCTCGTCGGTGACGTTGTCCCCCGACGGCCGCCGGCTGTCCGTCGGGTCCGTGATGCCGCTGGACGGCATCGCCACGTTCGAGGTGGACGCGACGGGAGTGCAGCCGCTGCGCTGGTCTTCGTTCCTGCCCGCTCCGTCGATGGTCTGGAGCGTTGCGCTGGTGCCCGCCGGTGATCGCGCCTTCGCGTCGCTGCAGTCCGGACAGGTGCTCGTCCTGGAGTGACCCGCGTCCGGGTGCCTCCGCCGCACCACTGGACCCGGCGGCGCTCGCGCACCTCCACCCGGTGCATCGCCGCCGACGCATCGTCCGAGCCGGAGACGCCCGACGGCCGGCACCTGAACGCGAGCGACGGATCGCGCACGGTCGGCAGTCGCGGCTGTCTCGGCCGACGGCGTCATCCAGTCCGCGAATGCCGACAGAAACTCCACGGATGGAACCTGAACGGGCACTGAACAACGAGTCCGCCGCCGCGGACTCGATCGGTTCTCCAGGAAGTACGGGCACTTGACGCACCGTGTTATGCCGATGACACCGCGCGTCAAAAGCTCTGTTCCCCCCCGGGTCCTCGGCAAGCATCCCGACCCGGAGGGGCCTGGCAGCACGAACGGGCCGCGGCTCTGCTAGTCTTCGCCCTCCGATCGTCCACCGGCACCGCTCGACACCGGGATCCGCGAGCGGCGCCGGCGCACGGGTGGTCCGCATGCCAGCCGCGGTCATCCGCGGGCACGGCCGAAGGAGGCGTCATCATGAGGCTCGGGACGGCGGTTGTACTGGTCATCGGCTCCGTCGCGGCCGCGTGCGCGTCAGCAGGCCGCGGCGGCGACGGCTGCGAGTGCACGCCGGGCTTCGAGCGTCCGTGTACCGGCGAGTCCGGCGAGGGCACGCAGGTCTGCGCCGCCGACTGCAAGTGGGGCGTGTGCGGCGGGGGCTCGACGTGCGCCTGCGACACGTCGTCGGCGTGCGAGGCGGGCTGCGCCTGCGATCCCGCGTGCAGCGCGGGGTGCGCCTGCGACACGGGGGCGGGCTGCCAGAGCGGCTGCGACTGCGACGCCGACTGCCGGGTGTGCGCCGCCGCCGGCAACCGATGCCAGAAGGACTCCGAGTGCTGCGGCGACGGTGCGCGCTGCGCGACCGACAAGCGCTGCTGCGTCCAGCCGGGCACGCGAATCGACGGCAGCTACTGCCAGCGCGACTCCGACTGCTGTTCGGGCTCGTGCGGCGACGAGGACGAGTGCTGCACGCCGCAGGCGATGCCCTGCCTGACGTTCACCGAGTGCTGCCGCGGCCTGACGTGCGGCACGTCGCTGAAGTGCTGCGCGGCCATCGGCTTCTACTGCCGCACGGATCCGGGCGCGTGCTGCCCCGGGACGATGTGCAGCCGCAAGGTGCGCAACCTGGGCGGCGGCTCGTCGACGACCGAGCCGGATCGCTGCTGCGTGCCGGGCGGGGGCCCCTGCGCCAGCAGCGAGGACTGCTGCGAGGAGGATCCGGCCATCACGGGCGTGCAGTGCTACGGCGGGCGCTGCCGGCGCTCCATGCAGAGCCCCTGCACGAAGGACGAGCAGTGTACGTACCGCTGCGAGGACGGGAAGTGCGGGTAGGAGCGCCTTCTTCACCACCAAGACACAAAGACACCAAGGTTCTTGTCGTCTTCGGGTTGCCGAGCGCAAGGATCGGAAACACCGCAGAAATCCTTGTGTCTTTGTGTCTTTGTGCCTTGGTGGTGAATCGCTCTTCCGGAAGTGGATCATCGGCGCGCCGGGCACTTCGCGGCCAGCTCCGGCGCCCGGCGCGCCACGTACTCGCGCCGCGGCACCGCGCGCCCCGTGGCCTCGTCGAACAGCGGGTTTCCGCCCGCGTACACCGTGTCCGGCGGGTCGCCGAAGCGGTTGAGCCCCGCCTCGCGCAGCACGCGGTCGAGGCAGCGCTCGGGGTCCTCGGGCCCCTCGGCCTTCGGGGCGGCGTCGGCTTTCGGTGCGGGCGGAGCGGCGGGCTGCGGACACGCGGGCGTCCCCGCGAGCGCGAACGCGAGAATCGGAATCCCCTTCATCTCAAGGCCTCCGCGTGCGCTTCCGGCGGCACTGCGCCCGTGGAGAGTCGCCCGCCCAGCGTCAGCGGCGCCAGCCAGCGCATGAGCGGGCGCGGCGATCGTGCGCGTCCCTCGAAGACCGCCTCCGCGACTTCCGCCTGCTCCTCGCCCAGTTCGCGCATCAGCACCGCCCCGACCTCCGCCGAGGCAAGATGCGGTCTGCCTGCGTAGCCCGGAAAGGGCCGCAGGCCGTACCAGCCCACGCCCGAGGCGGCCAGGTGCAGCTCCCGCGCGAGTTGCGCGGCGCCCGAGCGCGCCGCCGCCTGCGAGGCGGCCAGCAGCACCGGGTGCAGCCGCGGCACGGGACAGGGCGGCACCTCGCGCCAGGCCGGCGAGACCGACTCGGGCGCGCAGTGCAGGGCGAGGCTCGTCTCCAGGAAGCCCGCGTGGAGATCGAAGGGAAGCGACCGCGCCAGCGCCTCGCGCTCCGCGGCCGGCACGAGCGCCATCGCTTCCGGGAAGCGATCGGCCGTCAGGTGCGAAAGCTCGGCCACGACGAGGTTCATGGGTGCGAACACCTGCACGCCGCGACGCTCCAGCAGCTCCACGCCGGCCTGCAGCGCCAGCTCGTGCATCGGAGCGCCGTGGAACGTGACGAC
>Ga0172369_10004445_pt1 | contig 17785 bp, 14 predicted proteins | sample LakKiv25m_FD_114539 | JGI IMG/M metagenome (GOLD analysis project Ga0172369, IMG submission 114539) | Freshwater microbial communities from Kabuno Bay, South-Kivu, Congo - kab_022012_11.25m | ecosystem: Environmental > Aquatic > Freshwater > Lake | place: Democratic Republic of the Congo...
AACAAGAGAAAAGGTGTCTTGTTATAATGATTCTTAATCTTAGCGGTAATTCCTGCTGAGGATAGAAGAAAGTATGAAAAAAGTGTATGTGAACGGGAAGGTATTAAAAACGGAGCTCCTGCCCGCGCACCGCGTTTCGTTGACAGTCGCGCGTTTTGCCGATAAAATAGGCGCATCCTAAGGAGCACCCGGACTCGCAAACGATATTCGGGCACGCTCTTTCGCCCTCTTCTCGGACGCGGGGAGGGGGTTTTTGTTTTCGCGCCGGGAGGAGACCGAGATGACCGCCGCCGCTCCCCTGCTGATCGTGAGCACCGAATCCGACAATCCGTTCGCCATCGACGTGGCGCTGGCGTGCGGGCAGGTGACGGAAATTGCCGATCTGATCTCGCTGAAGACCTTCGCCAACTCGGAGTTCTGCCCGCGCTTCATCGACGGCGACGTCGAGGACCTGACCGGTATCGGCCGGCAGTTGAGCGGCACGACGGTGGTGATTGTCTCCACCATGTCCAGTGTGCTGTCGCGCAACGAGCTGGCGATGCGCACCATACTGGTGGCGCGCGCGGCGAAGGACAACGGGGCGGCGCGGGTGCTGCTCGTTGAGCCGGACCTCTTCTTCAGCGCGCAGGACCGCGGACCGCGCCCAAACCACGGCGTAGTGGAATTTCAGCGCGACCAGCGGGATTACAAGAAGTTCAACGGCCAGCCCTTTTCCAGCCGCCTCTATGCGGAAATGCTGGCGCTGGCCGGGGTGGACGGCGTGCTGACCGTGCACAACCACTCGGTATCGGTCGAGCGGCAATTCACGGAATCCATGCCCTGGCGCTTCGAAAATCTCATTCCGACCGAAGTCTACGCCGACTACATCATGCACTCGGACGTCACCCCCGGCCTGTGCGCGGGCGAAGGCCTGCTGGTATGCGCGCCGGACAAGGGCGCCCGCTCCTTCATCGCCGGCATTTACCACGAATTATCCGCCGAGCACCAGGTGGGGCAGCTCTACATCGCCAAGCAACGGCTGGGCGAGCGCAGCGTAACCAGCTTCATCGACCCTGAATCGCCCTGCTCGACGGCGGATGTCGCCGGCAAGGACGTGGTGGTGCTCGACGACATGGTGCGCACCGGCACCACCATCATGGAGTGCTGCCGCCTGCTGAAAGAGGCGGGGGCGGCGCGCGTGGTCTTCTTCGTCACTCATTTCTACCCCTCGCAGGAAGTGCGCGAGAACCTTAACTCGCCGTATATAGACGAGATAATCACCACCAACACGCTGCCACCGGTGCAGAACCGCGACCTGCAGGGCCGGCTGCGCAAGAAGCTGACCGTGCTGAAGATAGGCCGGTGGACCGCCCATCACGTGCTCGACATGCTGGGCTGCGATCAGCGGGTGCACGGCGCGCTTTACGCCGTCGATATGTCCTCGAAAAATCCCCGCTTCGAAACCATGGTCTATGGCGCGGTGGGACATTTGCGATGCGGGGAGAAGACAGCGGCGCACCCGTAAAGAGATGCGGCTACGGTTTATAATCCCATTCGACCACCTTTACCGTCATTGCCGCCAGCCGGTGCGCGCCTCGATCCACGCCATCCACCTGCACGGTGGTTTCCTGCGGCGCGGAGAGCAGGTTCAGCAGGAACAGCGCCGACTTCGCGCCATCCGTCCACAGGGAAGCCCACACGTTAGGGTTGCTGCCGGTGACACACTGCCGCAATCCCAGCCGGCCGAGCAGTACGGTGAGCATGCGCTCGTGCTCGCGCATGGCGTGGGACCAGCGGAGGCCGAGGACGACGGCATTACCCTGCCGCCAGGCAACGGGGCGATCGGTGAACTCATCGATGCCGATAATCTCCGCGCCGGCGGGCAGGTTCCCGTAAAAGAACAGGTCGCCGTTGCTGTAGACGTTCTCCACGCCGGCGATGGTCAGACGCACATCCTGGCCGAGGGTGTTCCGGTGCATGGTGGGCGTGCCGAAGTAGTCCAAAAGGATGGTGCAGGGCTGCAGGTCTTCGTCGAATTGCGGCAGCACCGGGGTGAAGAGCGCGCGACCGCCGGCCTGCAGGAAGCGCACCAGCCGTTCCTGCTTCTCCTTCGCCATTACCGATGAACAGGGGACGACCAGGGGTAAGGCAGTATCAGCCAGCCAGTCCTCCGCGTCCAGGTTTATCAGTACCGGGGAGAGGCCGGCGCAGAAGGCGGTGGTGAGCGGTCCCTTGCGCAGAAAATCCGCCGCCGCGGGCGGTGTGAAGGCCACCTCCGGCACAGCCACCCACCAGGCATCCGACCGGTGCTGCCGCATATCCAGCGCGAAGCGGCAGTCGGCCACCCGCTCCGCCGCCGCCAGCCAGAAATTCCGCTTGAGGAAAAGGCCGACCTGCTTCTGCGCCTGGTAAAGCGGGCGCACCTCGCCGAAGGGGCCGATGGCCGCGCCGTAGTCGTAGACGTCGGCGGTGCTGCCGGTGCCGGGCAGGTTGGGGCCGCCGGTGAAGATGTAGAAGTTGCACCCCTTCATGCCCAGCGCCACGTTGGCCAGGTAGCAGGCTTTCGCGTCCCGCGGGGTGACGGGCGGCCAGTCGGAAAGGCTGCCGCCGGGCATCTCGTAAATGGTGGGCGGGCAACCGAGCAGCCGCAGCATCTCCAGCGATTCGAAGACGCGCACCGCGTACTGAGGAGTGGGGTTATTTTGCCCCCAGTCCTGCCCCAACATGTAGTAGTGGTCGGAGCCGAGGATGAAATCCGCCCCCACCCGCTCGCGCAGCATGTCCGCCAAGATGGCGCCGTAGTCGGCGGTGGTGGCGCACTCGAAGTCGAAGTAATCCCGCGCCCGGCGGGCGGCAATCCTCCCCGTCCCCGGCGCCACAGGCCTCGCATCGGTGAAGTCGTCATAATCTGTGCCGTAGGAGGCGTTCAGCCGGTCGATGCTGCCGTATCTCGCCCGCAGGAAGCGCGGATACCGCCCCTGCGGATCGCCAAAGCCCATCGCCTCCGGATTGTAGTCCAGGCTGCCGTACCAGGTATGGATGCCGATCAGCTCATTGTCGATCTGCGTGAAGGCTACCGGCCCACCGCGCGAGACCGTATACTCCGCAATGCGTGGCGCCACCTGGTCGAACCACAACCGCGTCTTCTCCAGGAACAGCGGGTGCACGTAGGAGACGGAGAAGGGGTAGAGCGTCGAGCCGTCCAGCTTTTTCGCCAGCAATTGCGGGTACCCCTCACACAGCCAGCGCGGCAGACCGGCGTAGATGAGCTCGGAATACTGGTAAGGCCCGGGCCGCGCGATGACGTACAGCCCCGCCTCCGCCGCCGCGCGCAGAAACCCCTCCAGGTCGAGCTGTCCCTCGCCGAAGGCAAACCGCCCCTCCTCCGGCTCGTGGATCAGCCAGGGGATGTAAGTGGCGATGCAGTTGCCCCCCGCCTGCCTGAGCAGCTTCATCCGCCGCTTCCAGTCCTCCCGCGGCACGCGGAAGTAATGGAACTCACCGGAGTAGAGGAAGGCGGGCTTGCCGGCGATGTAATAAGAGCGGTGGTCGAAGGCAATGGGTGGAAGTAGGCGTTCGGACACGGTTCTCTCCTGACATGCAACGCGCGGTATACGGGGAATGCCCCAAACTGTTTGGAAATGTGGTGTTTTGTGGCCTTTTGTGGGGTAAAAGCCCCTGTTTTTGACAAAATGCGATCCGGCGAAGGACATGATTTACAGCGCGGCAGAGCCGCAACCAAAAGGCTTACCATCAGGCTTACCATGCGGTGGTTTCGATACGGCAAAATAGCTGTGGAAAGAATCGATTAGCTTACCTGCCTACTCAACCACCGAACTGACCTTGCCTATTCGACTATTATATGAATAAAGCAAAATCTGCGTATGGTAACCAGAAACACAGCACTTGCTGCAGCTTATATACCCAAATCAAGCCTATTTTAAACCTTTTTATGACTACTTTCGCCTTCTTTCCCTCCAGATGTTCCAGTCAGACAGCAGGCATCAGGGAAGAGGCGGCGGGGTATCGGAAGCAGCGGTAACGGAATCACGGCTCCGTAAACACGCTTTTAGACGGATTAGGTTGATGACAAGCATCGAGAGTACGAATCCGAGCAGGTAACCGTAACCTGCATCATTCAGCAAAGGACCTACTCTCGCATATCGTTGCAAGGGATGTTGTAATGCCTGATTGAGCTCATTAGAAAAACCCAATACGCTGACGATCACCCCGAACAAGAAGAAGATCACTAACAGGAATGAGTTTCGACTGCTGCATGGTCGTACCGGCTCGAGTTTCTTATTCATATTATAGCTGACAGTCATCAACGCACAGACCGCCAGGAATGCGGCGATCGATATAATGGAGAAGGCGAGCAGTCGTGGGACCTGCAGGTATACGCAAAGCCAGGCTCCGGCAAAGAGCAAGCCCAATGAAACATAGATGGTTAATAAATAACCGCACCCTCGCATGTCATTATTTCCCTCAAGTTATCACGTGATTCACCCTGATAGCTGCTTTCGCCCATGAAAACTCAAATAATACCGCAATATCTCCATTACACTGTTGCTGACAAGCAATCCAAAAATTACAAGCGTCATCAAAGTTGATTCCTGTACATCTGATTGCTCGTAACGAGTAAGCGCGGCAAGCAATGAACATGTATAGTATAATCCAAAGACGATGAGGAAGAAGTAGAATAGCAGCATACCTGTATTCCCTCCCCGTCGCCTTAGTGGCTCCCGCTGCCATAGATAATTTGGGATGGTTATAACGATCAGTGTGACGACGACTCCGATTCCGAACATGACAATGCCCTTGATCAGGGGACTGAGGTTAATGGGTGCAAAGATTATGGGTAGGAATCCAATGGCGAGGATGACTACGGCAAGAACTCCGAGATGCAATAGAATTTTCAGCAGTCCCGCAATCCAGGTGTCCGGACGCCAATGGCCGGCCTTCTCCATATCATGCCTCCTTCATGAGCGGGAGGAATCGCCTCCCGGAAAAAGATACCGCTGGTATTATATCACATCCGTCTGGTTCGGCAAGCGGCAATCTCAATCATCGATCTTCCCGCAGCAAATCAGTGGAATCCTTGCCGTCGATGGAAGGGCGGTACTCGCTGTATCGCGCCTCGATGCGCGCCATTGCCTCCAGGCTTTTTCGCTTGCGCTCTATACGCTCGACGGCTTCGGTAATCAACCCTATCACCTTCGCGCCAATCGTCATCCCATCCTCGCGCGCCAGAACTTTTATCGACTCATACAGGTCATCGGGGAAATTACGGATGTATAACGTTGCCACCGGATACTCTCCGATCTGAATTCATTGTGACATCAGCGATGCCAGCGTAATTACGGTAAACGGTGAATGGGCTGTTTTCGCTGCCAGACGCGCGTCGGCAATCAGCAGGGGCAGATTCAAACGTTCCGCGAGGGCGAGGTAGCAGGCGTCGTAGGCGGAGATCTGGTAATCGCAGGCGAGGCGGAGAGCCCTGGTATGGAGTTCAAAGACCGGCGTAACAGCCAGCTCGAGATTCTTTACTTCACAGAGCATTTGCTCGGCAACCTCGATATCGAACTCCTGCCGTTGTACGCGTTTCCAAATCACGTTTGCACATTCGATAAAAAACAAGTCCGGTACGGCGATCACACCATATTCATCATCGAGGATACCATGTATCATCCGCACAACGAATGGCGTCTCTGCTTCCGGCAAGAGATATTTCACCAGCATGCTTGCATCCATGACGCATTGTCGCGGGTTGCTCATCTGTCGCGATCCTCCCGCAGCAACGCCACGGAGTCTACCCCGTCGGGCAGTGGACGAAAAGATTTGCCGAGCTCCTCAATCTCTGCCATGGCTTGCAAGCGGCGTTGCTTGCGCAATCTGCGTTCCGCAATGTCGCGCACAAGATCGATCACCTCAACGTTGATCGATTCCTTTTCTGCCTCTGTCAGCTCCTGCATTGACTCATAAAGATCATCGGGAAAGTTACGCACGTAGAGAGTTGCCATTGGATTATCCTCCAAGGTTGATTTTACCATAATCGCAAGCGAAATGCGCAAGCAAATGTGAGACCGCGTTCAAGTGAGTGGAAGATGATCGGAGTTGTTTTCGCCTCCTGCGATCGAGGCGCCGGCGTCCTGCCGGCGGGGGGTATTTTAGCGGCTTCTATCCCAGGGGTTGCTTCCTGCAACCCCTGGCTATGGTATTTGCTTCCGCATCCGTGCGGAAGAACCTTAATCTCTAATCTCTAACGCGGGATTTGACCGCACGCAACCCAATAGTCCAAGCTTCCCATTCAGCTTACCACGCGGTGGTTTCGATACGGCAAACATAGTTATGGAAAGATTCGATCAGCTTTCCTGCCTACTCAACCACCGGAATCACCTTGCCTGGTTTAGCGTAATTATGGTCAACAGCTCGTTTTTCTCTGGTTTTTCAACCCTTTAAGTACTAACACCCAACACCTAATCCCCAACACCCAATCCCTATATCACTCCTGCCCGGCTGCCGACCATCTGCTCGTCGATCATGCCGCGCTCGTCCAGCTCCTTGAGGAAGTGCATGCGGCGCAGGGGGTGGCCACCGCGGCGGAGGAGCATGGGGATGGCGCTGCGCACGATGTCGATGACGCTCTCCATGTCGCCGGTCATCACGCCCAGCGCCCAGGCGGCGAGGAAGTCCATGCCGCGGATGTCGTTCAGGCTGAAGGTGCCCGGCTTCATCGCCTGCTTGAGGAGCGTCACGCCCAGCTCCTTGAAATACTCGTCGCCGCTGACCTCCCACAGGCGGAAGAGGCCGGCGAAGCTGGACCAGTCGCCGTAGCCGGTGATGAACTTGTGCGGGTGGTCGGCAGTGCCCTGCTTGGGATACTTGAACTCGCCGGTCTCCCTGATCCAGCGGAGGAAGAAGTTCTCGCAGACCTGCTTGGACGCCTCCAGATAGCGATCGTCGCCGGTCAGCCGGTAGGCCGCTGCCAGATTGACCAGCGGCATGCCCGCCTCGCGGCCGTCGCAGGCCAGCGTGTCGATCTTGTTGTAGATCCACCAGACATAATTCTCCGCGCAGCCGATGACCGCCTGCTTCGCCCGCTCGTCGCCGCTCATATAGTAATAGGCCAGCACGCCTTCCGCCCACTGGTGGCTGGGGTAGACGCAGCCGATGTAGTGGTGGCCGGTGTGCGGGATGAAGCCGCCGTGCTGGCGCATGTCGGTGCTCCACTCGCAGTGGTCCACCTCCATGTAGTGCCGCGCGGTCTCCTTGCCATGGTCCCAGGCGTAAGTGTGGCCGGTGCGCAGGAAGTGCTCGAGCGGGAAGTAGACCATGATGTCGTCTTCGTTGTTGGTGCAGCTCGTGGCGTCGGGACTGACGCCGCAGCCGAAGTGGAACATGCCGATGGAGGGCAGCCGATCGTAAGTGTGGCGGTTGGGATTGCCCGCGGCCGGCACCGGCTCGAGCAGGTTCTCCAGCAACGGGTATTTCTCCGGCTGATACTTGAGGACGCGGTGCATTTCCAGCACTTCGCAGAAGGCCGGCCACGCCGGGTCGAAGGAGATGTCCACCGGTTCGACGTAATTTTCTTCCCAGCGTCCCTGAATGTCGATGATGTCGTTTACGTCCAGCGCCTTTTGCTCGCCGGTGATCCAGATGAGGTGGCTTTTCGAAACGCCCATCACGATCTGCATGGGGATCGACCACTCCGGCCAGATATTGTAGGTGATGATATTCTCGTCTATATGTATCGACTTTGGGTGAAGCTGGCGGAAATGCTCGAAGGTGGTCGCCAGCGTGAAGGTGGCGTCCTTCCAGCCGATGATGGGAGGGGCGACCGCCCGCATGTTGTGCACGGTATTGAAGGCGCGGAAGCCGGACTGCTGGCCGGGGCGCATGTGGAACGGCACCTGGCTCCAATCCTCATCGATGCTGTCGAAGTTGCGCAGGAAGATGCTGCCGCCCGCCCCGGGATGGGCCGCCCGCGCGCCTTCGTAGGTGGCGGCGTAATTGTCGATGTCGCCGGTGTTGGCCGCCACCAGCTCGACGTTCTCGGCGATCTCCAGATCGCGAGGGGTGTAATCGAAGCCATGCACGTTCTGGCGGATCAGCTTGGTTGCCCCGCCGTCCATCTTCGTGGGCATCACCAGCCGGACCGCGCGCACCGCGATCTTGCCCTCGCGCGGCTCGCGGCAATAGAAGGTATGGTCGAGCTGCACGTCCGGCATATTGGCGGTCAGCGTGAAGCGCAGCGCGAAGTCGAGGAAAGTTTCGCCGTCGCGCGCCCGGTGCTTGCCCTCCACCGTCACTTCTGTCCGCAGGCGGTTCCGGTGGGTAACGTTAACGGCATATTCGCCGAACTGGCTGGCGCGGTGGATCTTCCCGCCGCCGTCCACCACCTGCAGGTCCACCAGCTCGCCGTCTACCAGCGTCTTGCCGTTCACCACCAGCTTCGCAATCAGCGATCCGCCCGCGCGGTTGAGCGCCACCTCGCTGATGCCGTTGGAAAGCGTCACCCGTCCGCCGTCGTCCGTCACTGTCACCGGGTGCTTCACCGCCGGCTGCGCCGCTGCCTTCGGCTCGATATAGATATGCTTGTCCTCCTGGCCTTTGAGCGGCACCAGGATGTCCATCAACAGCCACTCGATGCTGCCGTCAGGCCGGCGCTGCAGCGCCTTGCCTTCGCTGGGCAGCACGTGCCCCGCCTCATCGACGATGCTCGCCCCGGCCGGATCCGTCACCGCCCCCGGCGGCAGCGGAATCCCGCGCCTGATCAGGTAATTGTCCAGCACCGCCATCGTCTCGTTATGCAACCGCATCTCGCCACGTGTCATCTCGAAAACCTCTCTTTCGCCCGGGGTGCGGGCGGAACTTTGAACCGTAGTGGTATTTACCGCCCGCATGGAAAATTCCTGCTTTTTCCATGATCGCAAGGCTGCCTGAATTGTCAAATCGGGCAAGTGGTGATAGCCTTGGTTATCTTCAACTACAGCCAGGAGGTGGAGAATGTCACCTGCTGCTACTCTCCGAATATTGGTGTTGTTGCTGCTTGCATTCTTCGCATTGCCGTCATTCGCCGCCTCACAGGAGACGGTCTACGAACGGTTGATGCGGAAATACCTGCCCGAAGATGAGTTTACCCCCCGGCAGATCGAGGCATTGCTCATCACCGGCCGCGACCCCGCAGAGCTGTTTGCCGGGCTGAAGTCGCGCGATCCGCGAACCCGGGAGGAATGCGCCTTTATCATGGGCTGGCGGGGGGACGCAGGGGCGGCGGCCGCATTAGTGCCACTATTGCAGGACAAGGTCGGCTATGTCCGGCTGCAGGCGCTCCAATCATTGGGAGAGCTGCATGATCCGGCGACGCTGCCGGCGGTGGCCGAGATGCTGGAGGATAGCGAACAGGAGATGCAGGCTGAGGCGACATCGGCACTGGGGAACTTCGGCAAAGCGGCGGTTCCCATCCTCATCGAGGCGCTCGATCATGAAGATCAGGGGGTGCGTTCCGCTGCCATGACCGCGCTGGCAGCGACCGGAGACCCCGCAGCGGTGACGCCGGTAGTCGACCGGCTTGCGAACGCCGATCTTACGCTGGATGCCGTATTGTTGCTGGGTAAAATCGGCCTTCCCGCGGTCGAAGTATTGGCAGAAGCCTTGCCGAATGTCGAGCCGGAGCTACGGCAATTCGTGGTTCGCGGGCTTGCCGGCATCGATGACCCTCGGGCGCGGGAAGCGGTCTATGCGGCATGCGGAGATGACGACCCGCGCGTCCGCTGCGAGGCGGTCAGCCATCTGCGGGCAGACAATCCGCGCGAGTTGGAACTGCTGCTGGCGGATCTCGAGGTTGACTCGTATGATTCTCACGCCACAACATGGAAGCGTTTGCAAATGCAACTCCTTGACGAACGCGCTTTCGACCGGCTGCTGCCGCTATTGTCACGCGAGAAGGCGGACCAATGTTATACCGCCGCTTCCAGGCTGGCCTGTTTCCGCGATCCACGGCTGATCGAGCCGGCGCTCGCTCTCATGCAGGACCCCGAGTATTTGATGGAAGGACTGACCTTGCTGGAAGCACAGCGCGACCCGCGATCCATCCCCGCGCTGCTGGCGGTGCTGTCAGCGAAACTCGGCGAGGATGAGGTGATCGACACTGGTGACGACACGTTGCACGGCGATATGGCGACGTGGGCCATGGTGCGTCTCGGGCAGCCCGCGGTGGAGCCTCTCCTCCGGCTGGCGCGGGCGGCGGAGCCTTTACCGCGGTGCCGGGCAGCGACGGCGCTGGGCGCATTATGTCATCCGAATATCATCCCCGCGCTGATCGGGTTGCTGGACGATCTCGATGTGACCGTGCGGCTGGCCGCCATCGATGCGCTGGGCCGGCAGGGTGACATGCGCGGATATGAGGCTTTGATGCCGCTGCTGGGTGATAAGGAAGCGGAGATCCGGCAGGCGGCGGCGGAGGCGCTGGCCGGCTGCCTCGATCAGCGCATGATCGATCCGCTGGTAAAGATGATGGACGAGCGAGATGCCGCCAGCCGGGCGTTTGCAGCGGAGGCACTTAGTTATTTTAGCGACGGTCGTGTGCCGCCGCTGATGCTGCGCGCGCTGCGAGATAAGGATGACCTGGTCTACATGTGTGCCCTGGATGGGAACGGGCGGTGGGTGACGGACCGGCGAATCGCGGACGCGCTGCTGGCTTTGTATGACCGCAGTAACCACAAATACGAAACAATCGACCGGCTACGGACTGCCGATCCGGTGGCGGTGCCGTCGCTGTTGAAGGCGCTGAAGTCGCGCGATGCGGGCCGGCGCGCCGTCGCCGCGGAGGCGCTAGGCGCATTCGACACTCCCGAAGCGCGGGAGGCGTTACTGAGTGCGCTGATCGATGATGATGAATACGTGCGCAATGCGGCAGGCACCTCTCTCGGTGAATTTGCTGATCCCGCCATCTTGCCCAGGCTGGCGGCGATACTGCAGAAAACGCGCGACACTGCTGTCCGCGCCGACCTGATTCGGGCGATGCGTTTTTATGGCGCTCCCGCGGCAGACGTGCTGCTGCCGCTGCTGCCGGCGCCCGGTTCGGTGCAGGAACGCTGCAGCATCATCCTGTCGCTGGGCGAGACGGGAGACAGCCGGGCAGTAGAGCCGCTCATCGCCGAGTTGCGGAACGTGAAATCGCCGTGCCGGGTGGAGGCCGCACAGGCGCTGCGCGAACTGGGAGATGCGCGGGCGGTGGAGCCGTTCATCGCCGTGTTGGAGGATACCGGTAAGAATGCGCGGCCCGCGTACTGGTTCACCGCCTGGTGGCAGGGGGAAGATAGATATAGCGTGGCAATTGAAGCACTGGGCAAGCTGAAGGACCCCCGTGCCGTGAAGCCGCTGATGCGCGCCCTGGCGAACGAGGAGAACCCCTTCAATACCGCCGGCATCATCGACAGCCTGCGGCGCATCGGCGATCGGCGGGCGATGGAAACTATCCGGCCGTATTTAGCGAAATCAATAGCGTTCGATGAGCGGGGAGAGGAAATGGGAGGCCACGTGCTGAAAGCCGCGGCATACGCCGCCGGCGAGCTTGGCGACACGCGCGACGCCGAATGGCTGCGGGAGTTGTTGCGGGCGCACCTCTTCGACGTGCACGCGGATACCCTGGCGAAGGATTGCCGCCGCGCGCTGGCCTGGGCGGTTGGGGTCGAAGAGAAAGAGCAGATCGAACCGCTGCTCATCGCCGCCTTCCGGGAAGACCTGTATGACGGCGATCTAACCACCACAGCGAAAGCGCTCGCCCGGCTGGACACCCCCCGCGCCGCAGATGAGCTGCGCGCCGCCCTTGCGGTGCTCGACAACGAGGGAGCGGTGGAGGATCGGCCTTTGCTGCTCGGTCTCTGCCTGGGCAAGATGACGGCAATGCCGTGGGAGCGGCTGGAGCTGATGTTGCAAAGCGATAACTGGCGCGCCCGCAAAGCCACGCTGGCCGCTTTTGCCATCCGCGGCGACTCCCTGGCAATACCTCAAATTCAACGCGCGCTGGACGACCTCCAACCCCAGGTCCGCGCTACCGCGGCGATGGCGCTGGGCCGGCTGAAGGCAAAGAAGGCCGCGCCGGCGTTGACGAAGGCGCTTGCCGATCCTTACCCCGAAGTGCGCGCGGCGGCAAAGACGGCGCTGGCAGCTATGGGGGAGTGATCTCTGGGATCGCAGGCGTCCCAGGAGGTGGATGATGCTACTTAAAGCTATACGCTGCGTGTTGTGTGGGGTACTGTTCATTGCCCTCTCGTGCCCGCTGTTTGCGGCTGGCGATGCGGGCAAGTTCATGTACCTGCTTGCGCAGATGACCTCGAAAGAGGAGGGGAAGGCGGAGGAAGCGTGGGAGATGCTGTCCGGCAGCCTCGATCCGCGGGCGCATGCCGTGCTGATGGCCGGATTATCACATAAAGATCCACGCATCCGGGGCAATTGCGCCAGTCTGCTTGGCGCTCGCAAAGACCCGGGAGCGGCTACGGCTTTACTCCCCCTCCTGCATGATCGGGACTTTCTGGTTCGCTACTCGACCGTCAGTGCGCTGGGGGACATCGGCGATCCCAGCTCGCGGGAGCCGCTGATTGGCTTGCTGTCCGACCAGGATTCGCGCGTGCGGGCTATGACCGTGCGCGTGTTGCGCCGAAGTGGGGGCGAGGTCGTCGATGTTTTGCTGAAAGCACTTGATGATTCCAACGCTTCGGTGCGCCGGGCAGCCATAAATCAGCTCGGTATGCTGAAAGATCCGCGAGCAGCGGCGCCGTTGGCTGCCATCGCTCGCGGCGCCGACAATGAGCTGCGTGAAGACGCCATCGAAGCGCTCGGATATCTCGGTCCAGTCGCGATTGATGCGCTCCTGCGCCTTCAATCCAGCGTCGAGGTGGAGGTTCGCCGGGCAGTCGTTAATGCGCTGGTAACTATCGAGGATCCGCGAGTTGTGGAGGCTATCCGTTCGTCAATGATGGATGACGATCCCATTATTCGCCAATCGGCATTTTTATACCTGGGCCTCAATGGTGATGCCGAAATGCGCAACATTATATTTGGTGCCTTCAACGATCGGAACAGCATTGCTCGCGATCAGTTGGGGTTCATGTTGAAGGTCTACGGCGGCGATCCGGATTATTATCAACGCGTGGTCTCACTGATCGGAAACCTGGAATTTGTGATTGATTGGTGCTTGGCCTTGAATTTACAGGATTGGCGCCATCCACGGCTGGTAGAGCCACTGCTGGCACGCGTGGCTGAACCAGATTGCCCGGTGGAAATCATCACCGCCTTCGGCAAGCAACGTGACCCACGTGCCGTCTCGGCGTTGGTTGCCCTGTTATCATCAACCCAGACCATCACGGAAGATCCGGATACCGGCGAGGCAGTATATCAAGATGAGCCTGACGAGGAGGATTTGTTATTTTTACAGGATTATTTCTCGCCGGCCTCCAAAGCCTCGAAAGCGCTGATCGACATCGGGACGCCGGCGGTGGATGTGCTGCTGGCAGCCCTATGCTCCGAGGACCGGCGGACGCGCATACGCGCGGCGCTCACCCTGGGGGAGATTGCCGATCCGCGCACTCTGCCCGCGCTGCTGGAAACACTACGGGACGGGGACATCAAGGTGCGCCGAGCCGCGGTGATGGCGCTGGGCACATTGGGCGATGCCCGCGGGTACGAGGCGCTGATCGCCCGTCTCGATGAGAAAGATAAAGAGCTCTGGGACGATATTATCCAGGCGCTGTCCGACAGCCGGGACCCGCGGCTGATTCCGCTCTTTACGAAAATGGCGAAGTCTAGAGACGAGTGGAAGCGAATACTTGCTGTTTCGGCGCTGGGTCAGATGGATGACCCTCGCGTTACGCAGGTCATGCTCTATGCGCTACGGGACCGGAGTGATGATGTGCGCTATGCTGCCACATATTTCTACGGCTGGTCGACCGGTCCCAGCGCTGCTGACGGGCTGGTGGGGGCGCTTGGCGACCGGGACGATAAAGTTCGCCGAAACGCGGAAGACCAGCTAAGGGATATGGATACGGCGGCCGTGACACCGGCGCTGGTGAAAGCACTGCGCTCGCGGAATAAATTCATCCGTGCCGGGGCGGCAGATGCCGCCAGCGCGCACCGCGATCCCCACCTGACCGCTGCACTGCTGCAGGCGCTGACTGATCGTGAATACATTGTACGATCAAGTGCCTCCTGGGCGCTGTCGGAGTTCCGCGATCCCGCCATCCGCCCGCACTTAGAGCGCCTGTTGGCCAACCCGCCGTATCTCGATACCCGCGAAGAGTGCATCCAGCTGCTGGGTTCGATTGGTGCTGCCGATGTGCTTATTCTCATGCTGAATGCCGCCACACGACCAGATGAACGCAAAGCCATTCTCAGCGCGCTGAGCGAAACCGGAGACGTGCGGGCGCTGGACGCGCTGGCAGCAGCTCTTGATGATCCGGATAGTGACATTCAATATTATGCTGCCTCCGGATTGGCCCGGCTGAAGGATGGACGTGCAACACAGCTTTTATTACAGTCGCTAGCGGAGGGCAGAGGCGATCTCTTTGTGTTGGATGACAGCGATATCCCGGTTCCGGCGGAACTGCTGCAGCGATTTTTTACCGGACCGAGTGCGTTGGCTGCATATACGATGAATGCCCATGCCATCAGCATCGCAGGCAAGCAGGGGGAACGCTGGGCAGCCGACCGCATGCTGGAGATGCTGGATGTCCTCACCCGCTGCCCGGAGCGCGACGGCACAACTTGTCCAAATCGGGAAGCACTCATTAAGGCACTGGGCGATCTGCGGGAAGCAAGGGCTATCGAGTGGCTTGTGATCGCCCTCGATGGAGATGATGAGATTGCCACGGTTGCGGCGGAGGCGCTGGGCAAGATCGGCGGCGCGCGCGCCGCGGAAGCGCTGTTGTTGTCGTTGCCGAACCAACCCCAATGGTCCTATGACGATAGTTTCCTGCGTACCGCCGGCCAGGCCCTCGGAGGAATCAAGGACGGCCAGGAGCGAGAGAGATTGACCGGAGCTATCTCAAGCGGTAGCTGGCGAATTCGTTATGGCGCCGCATTGGCCCTCGGCGCCACCGGCGAGGCATGGGCCATACCCCCGGCCTTGACCGCGTTGGCCGACCCCCAACCCGAGGTTCGCGCCGCTGCCGCGGAGGCGCTGGGACGGCTGCTGGCAAAGGAGGCGGCGCCGGCGCTGACGAAGGCGCTTACCGATCCTTACCCCGAAGTGCGGGCGGCGGCAATGGCGGCGTTAACGGCGATAGGCGAGTGATCCATTCGTCCGTAGCGCGCGCCCGCCGTGGCGCGCCTGGTGGAAATTTCCACTCAGTAAACGCCAATACGAAACCGGTATCGATGCCCAAACGAATGGCAAACCGGATACCGCCTGTCACGGCGGGCGCGCGCTACGGAGGATTATATTCCGGATTCCGCTTTGCATGCACGAGGTAGAGATTTCCGCCCGGCGCGCCACGGCGGGCGCGCGCTACGGAGGATTATATTCCGGATTCCGCTTTGCATGCACGGGTAGAGATTTTCCGCCCGGCGCGCCACGGCGGGCGCGCGCTACGGAGGATTATATTCCGGATTCCGCTTGCATGCACGGGGTAGAGATTTCCGCCCGGCGCGCCACGGCGGGCGCGCGCTACGAAGGTATTCCGGATTCCGCTTTGCATGCACGGGGTAGAGATTTCCGCCCGGCGCGCCACGGCGGGCGCGCGCTACGGAGGATTATTCCGGATTTCGCTTTGCATGCAAGGGGTAGAGATTTCCGCCCGGCGTGCCACGGCGGGCGCGCGCTACGGAGGTATTCCGGATTCCGCTTTGCATGCACGGATAGAGATTTCCACCCGGCGCGCCACGGCGGGCGCGCTACGGAGGATTATATTCCGGATTCCGCTTTGCATGCACGAGGTAGAGATTTCCGCCCGGCGCGCCACGGCGGGCGCGCTACGGAGGATTATATTCCGGATTCCGCTTTGCATGCACGAGGTAGAGATTTCCGCCCGGCGCGCCACGGCGGGCGCGCGCTACGGAGGATTATTCCGGATTCCGCTTTGCATGCACGGGTAGAGATTTCCACCCGGCGCGCCACGGCGGGCGCGCGCTACGGAGGATTATTCCGGATTTCGCTTTGCATGCAAGGGGGTAGAGATTTCCGCCCGGCGTGCCACGGCGAGCGCGCGCTACGGAGTTTTCCGATAAGAATTCTTGATTGCTCCTCTTGACAGACAGTGAATCCCCGCGTATTATTGTCACAATTATTCCCAAGTATTCCGATAAGAAAACATTTTAATGGAGATTGAAAACAGTGATACAAACGGCACAACGCGAGAGGACCGGGATTGCGATTCGCGGCGTGGGTCATGCCTACGCGGGGCGCGAAGGGGCGCTGCCGGTGCTCGAGAGGGGATCGACCTGGAGTTCGCGCCGGGCAGCTTTACCTGTTTCGTGGGGCCGTCGGGGTGCGGCAAATCGACGCTGTGCCGGATGATTGCCGGGCTGGAGCGGCCCGCCGCCGGCGAGATCGCCATCGACGGGCAGCCTGTTGACGGGCCTGGCGAGAACCGCGTGCTGATGTTCCAGGACGCCGGGCTGTTCCCCTGGCTGAATGTGCTGGACAACGTGCTGTTCGGACTGCGCATGCAGCGGCAGCCGAAGGATGTCGCGCTGGCGCACGCGATGAATTGCCTGCGGCTGGTGCAGTTGAGCCGCTTCGCGCGAAGTGCTGCCCACACGAGCTGTCCGGCGGGATGCGGCAGCGAGTGGCGCTGGCGCGGGCGTTGGCGGTGCGGCCCCGCGTGCTGCTGATGGACGAGCCGTTCGGGGCGCTCGACGCGCAGACGCGGGAGATATTGCTGGTCGAGTTGGAGCGCATCTGGCAGGCGACCGGCACGACCATCGTCTACGTGACGCATAATGTGAGCGAGGCGGTGCTGATCGGCACGGAAGCCGTCATTTTTACGGCGCGGCCTGGCCGCATTCGCAGAGTGCTGCTGCCGGCGGCGCTGCCGGAGATTGCCGGCGGCATGCGCATCGGCTGGACCTTCGCCTGGCGCGCGCTGATGGCCGGCGAGCTTCTCTCCCCCGGCGGAGGGCTGGGACGGCTGCTGCAGCAGGGGCGCGAGCGTGGCGACATCGCGGAGATACTGGCCGCCATGCTGGTGATCATCGCCATGGGCATCGCCGTCGAAATGGCGGTCTTCTCGCCGGTGGACCGCCACCTGCGGAAGAAGTGGGGACTGGCGGGAACGTGAGCGCATGACAATTCAACGTGAACAACCGAAAATCGCCGTGTTGGACGATCGCCTGGAAGGGCTGACCGCTGCCGAACGTGTCGCCTGGGCAGTGCGGGAATTCGCCGGCGGATTGACCTTTGCCTGCAGCTTCGGCGCGGAAGATATCGTCGTGCTCGACCTGCTGCTGCGGACCGATCTTGCGGCTTCCATCTTCCTGCTGGACACCGGTCGGCTGCACCAGGAGACCTATAATTTGATCGAGGAGTGCCGGACGCATTACGGGCGGGCGTTCACCACCTACGCGCCGCAAACCGAGGCGCTGCAGGAACTGCTGGACGCGGAAGGGCCGAACTCGTTTTATCGCTCGGTCGAGGCGCGCAAGGCCTGCTGCCGGGTGCGCAAAGTGGAACCGCTGGCGCGCGCGCTGGCGGGCAAGGCGGCATGGCTGACCGGCCTGCGCCGCGAGCAGAGCGTGACGCGCACCGTGCTGCCCTTTGCCGAGATCGATGACGCGCATAACGGCATTTGGAAGCTCAACCCGCTGGCCG
>Ga0172369_10004446_pt1 | contig 17784 bp, 8 predicted proteins | sample LakKiv25m_FD_114539 | JGI IMG/M metagenome (GOLD analysis project Ga0172369, IMG submission 114539) | Freshwater microbial communities from Kabuno Bay, South-Kivu, Congo - kab_022012_11.25m | ecosystem: Environmental > Aquatic > Freshwater > Lake | place: Democratic Republic of the Congo...
AGTTTAAACTCTTTGCTGTAACTCTGTCTTTTAACTGTTCCCATTTTGTACCCCTTTCTGATAGTAATTTAACAAAATTTTTACTATCTTAACTTACAGTCCAATTTTTTGGGGAAATTTCATAATAATATACAAGAAATAATCGAATTTGACAATTTTAGCTTAATGCCAATCCTGCAAAAGATTATCAAATTATTTCCAAGAATAAATCAATACAAAACTGCACAATCAAAATCTACAATGTTTTAGGTGAAGAATGTTTAAAAATTGAAAATCCTGAAATATTTGACAACGAAATTAGAATACCAATTCATCAATTAAATACAGGTGTTTATATTTTATCAGTTGAAAACAAAATCGGCAGAATAGCTTCCAAGTTTTCAGTTGTTAAATGAGATTTTTGAATATCAATTTACAACATTGTTTTTAGCTATAGGTATGCTGTTGTAATATAACTCATCGGGACAAACATCTATATCATTACTCCATTCGATGGATATCCCATTAGTATGTGCTGTCCTAAATATAGCTTTATTTTTTAAAGGGTAAAATGGCTTACGTGAAAAAAGCGAATTACAATCAAATAACTTTACTTCTCCATTATCAAATTTAATAAGGAGTTTAAAATCATTCATTGTCTTCACTTCTATTGCAGTTGGTCTTAACAACTTTTTTCCTAAAATTTATTCTAATCCTTTTATTTTAATTTTTTCTCCATCTTCATTCCATGCAATCCAAGATGCCAAAAGTTCATCAGGATGTAAAGCAACCCAGGCTTCAACCAACTTTCGTTGTTTCACTGGAAAACTATCCTCTCCTGCTAAAATCTCACCATCAAGACTTATAACGAGTTCAAACTCATTATATTTAGCATGAATATGAGGTTTATTATGTTTCACATTTAATTCAGAATATAAGTAAATTAAAATTCCATAAAATGACGATATTAACGGCATAAACAATATCTAATTATTTAACTAAACAAAATTTAAAACTAATTAATACAAAATTACGAAAATTTAAAAAAATAAAAAAAAATGCCATACTTCGACTCGCTCAGTATGACATTTTCAGTGAATAACTAATAACGAATAGTGAAAAATTAAGAATTAACTCAAAACTCACAACTCAAAACTCACAACTTAAAATTTAAAATTTAAAACTAAACAAGTTTATTCCTCAGTTTGCGATTTCTTATAAGCATCCATCAATTCCATTTGAACATTTGGCGGAACCGACTGGTATTCGATGAACTCTGCCGAGTATGTTGCTTTTGCCTGTGTCATGGAACGCAGTGCAGGCGAATATTTATCAAGTTCAGCTAATGGCATTCTCGCATTAATCTTTTGGTATTTACCTTCTGAGTCAATACCCTGAATCACTCCTCTGCGTGTCGGCAAATCGCTCATGACGTCACCAACGAAATCCTCGGGAACTTTGATTACAACATTGTAAATCGGTTCAAGAATTTTAGGTGCCGCTTCGACGAAATTATTTTTAAATACCATCATACCTGCTGTTTTGAATGCGGCTTCGTTTGAATCAACCGGGTGCATCTTACCATCATAAATGAATACTCTGATGTCACGAACATAAGAACCTGTCAACGGACCAATCTGCATTTTGTCCATAACACCTTTCAATATTGCAGGGAAAAATCTTTGCTCTATAGCACCACCGACTATGCAGTTTACGAACTCAAGTTTACCACCCCAGTCAAGTTCATGCATATCTCTGCCACGAATCGTCAAATCCTTTGGGTCAGGAACACCTTCATACCATGGTTCAACCATCATATGCACTTCCGCAAACTGACCTGCTCCACCGGATTGTTTCTTGTGTCTATAACTGCCCCTTACCGCTTTTTGTATGGTTTCCCTGTAAGGAACTCTTGGCTCTATAAATTCAGCAAGAACTTTGTACCGATGTTCGAGACGCCACTTGGCGGCAGATAATTGCAATTCACCCTGACCGAACAATATCATTTGACGCAACTCCTGAGAATGCTGTAATTTTAACGACTGGTCTTCAAGACAGATAGCATTCAAACCCATACCAACTTTTTCTTCTTCACCTTTAGTCTTTGGAACTACAGCTACACGAACGATTGGTTTCGGAAAATCAATTGGTTTGAAAGCAACATTAAATGACTTATCATGCAAAGTGTGATTGATTTGTGTGGATTTCAATTTAACGGCAGCACCCAAATCACCTGCAGACAACGACTCGACTTCCTCACGTTTTTTTCCATTTACGATAAAAATCTGGTTAAATCTTTCCATCTGATTTTTCTGCTCATTCAAAAGGTCAAGACCGGTTTTTAAATTACCGCTTACAACTTTGAAAAATGTCATATCCCCAAGATGCGCTTCCGAGAACATTTTATAAACAAACATGGCATTCTGTTTAGCAGTGTCAACCGGTACTTCAGCACCTTCAGTATTTTCCCATGCTTTGCCTTCAATAGGTGACGGTAAATAGTCAATAATGAAATCAAGTAATGCTTTTGTGCCGGAATTTAATTTCCCAGATGTACAAAGAATAGTAAAAATCTGACGGTTGACAATAGCTTTTTTCAAACCTGTTTTTATTTCATCTGCAGTCAGGTCTCCGGCTTCAAAGTACTTATTCATCAGTTCTTCATCAGTCTCTGCAATGGATTCAATAAACTCACTCCTCAATTTGTCTGCTTTCGATTTTAAATTGTCAGGAATATCCTTTTTCTCATATTTACCATCCGGAGAAAATACATACATTGACATATTGACAATATCAACAAGAGAATTAAAACCAATTCCCATATTAACAGGAAATTGAACAACAGTGCAGGAACTACCATAATTTGTCTTTAGCTCGTCCACAATTTCATCGAATTTAGCATGTTCCTGGTCCAATTTATTTAAAATAAATGCAACAGATTTATTTGAGTTTTTAGCATGTTCAAAAGAGTTTTCTGCTCCGACTTCAATGCCGTTTTGAGCGTTCAATACGATACAAACTGTCTCAACTACTTTTTGAGCGGCACAAACTTCTCCAAAATAATCACTATATCCCGGTGTATCTATTATATTTATTTTGTTGTCATTATAAGTTGTAAATAAAGGTGTGGCAAAAACCGAATGGTTTCTTTCGTGTTCAATCTCATGGTAATCCGACACAGTGCTTTTTTCTTCGACTGTTCCCTGCCTGTTTAATACTCCCGATGTAAATAAAATTGACTCGCAAAGTGTAGTTTTACCTGACCCTGCCTGTCCGACTAATGCAATATTCCGTATTTTTTGTGTTTCAAAAACTTTCATGATTTCTCCATCAAATAACAATTTCTATAATTTATAAATAATTAATTTCTTGCAAAACAAAGATATGCAATATATTGAAATTGTTTGAGATAATGAAAACATTTTTTCCTTTCATGTATTATTTGCTTATTTTTTGTAAATCATTATTTAATAATCATTTTTCTTGTTTTTCTAAATTCTGATTATGATTTAAGTGCTGTTTAGTAAATAAAAAAAATTTAATGAAATAATCGGCAAAACTTGTAACATAGAATACCAAATTTATTATTAAATTGGAAAACATTTATGATGATAATTTCTGTATTCTAAATATTTGGGTTATTAAACAGAATAATTGGCTTTTATGAATAAGACTTTAGATTTAAAAAATTTCAGAAAAATTGCAATTATCCAAACTGCCTTTATAGGTGATGTTGCTTTAGCACTTTACTTTGCTGAGGATATTAAAAAATTAAATTCTGATTGTGAGATAACTTTTATAACCACACCAGTTTCTTATGGCTTAGTTAAATGTACCAAAGCTGTTGATAATGCTATTCTTTTTGATAAAAGAGAAAAACATTCCGGGTTGAAAGGAATAAAATACATTTCAAGCATTCTGAAAGAACAGGAAATTGATTTAATATTTGGGCTTCAAAGGTCATTAAGAACTTCATTAATAACATCTCTTGCAAAGCCAAAATTCTCAATAGGATTTAGTAAAAGTGATTTTTCTTTTTTATATAAAAATCGAGTGAAATATATACAGGGCTACCATGAGGTTGAAAGAAATGCCTCATTACTCAGCATTTTTCTTGAAAAAAAATCGAAATTTACTAATATAAATACATCATTCAATTTAAGAAATGTGAATTTTCCTTTAACTCATCGGGATTTTCTTCCCTGGGGAGTCGAACTCGAAATTTCTGATGACGATAAGTTATATGTTGAAGATTTGTATAAAAGAATTGAAATACAAAATAAAGATAAACTAATAGCTATTGCACCGGGTTCTGTGTGGGAAACAAAAAGATGGCTAAGTGATTATTTTGAAATCCTGGTTAAAGACATGATTGCATCTGGTTATAAACCGGTTTTAATAGGTTCAAGTGATGATTTGCCTTTATGCAATCATATTTCTCAGAATACTAATAGCAAATCAATAGCCGGTCTGACAACTATTCCGCAATTGCTTTATTTCCTTTCAAACTGCAAACTGACAATAACGAATGATAGCGCCCCGACACATTTAGCGGGATTGGTAAAGTGTCCGGTTATAACAATATTCGGTGCTACAATACCTGAATTAGGCTTCTACCCTTTAGGTCCGGATGATATTAGTATAGAAATTGATGATTTAAAATGCAGACCTTGTGGAATTCACGGTGGGAAAATGTGCCCGATAAAAACTTTTGATTGTATGGCAAAACTCCGACCTGAAAAATTAATATCAGAATATAAAGCATTATTAAATAAATTATCCAATGAGTAGTTTAGGGTTAATTATATCATTAAAAAAAAATAAATCCGGTTTTCGAATTTATTTGATATTTCTTATTTCCTTATTACTGTTTTCAACTTCTCGTATTTTTCCTCAAACCCTTCTGAATATAGATACAACTTCTACAAAAGATATAAAACTAAATAAAATCGAATATGGAGTTGATAAAATAGTTAATACTTATGCTTTTAAGGGTAATGCAGATTTTTTATCTTACGGGGATTGGGGAAGTATTAGTTTGAAACAATTATATTTTGGAAAAGCCATTGGAAATTCGGTCATGGGAAATCCCGGTTTGAATTTACTGAAAACATCATCTTTTTGGGATGATGAACTTTTGAACTTAGGTCTGGACATTAAAACATTTGACGGATTGATAGTGAAATTTAATCAGAATCTGACTTACTATTCATCCGATTTTCGTCAGCAAGGAAGGAGTTCCATCAGCCAGAGCCGGAGTACAGGTGGTTTGAAATATTCCTTTAATGAATTTTTTACTGCTGAATCCAACATTGGGTATGAGTTTAATAACCAAAGAGATGTAAAAGGAGAAGGAATTGCTATGAACCTGCGTTCGGATTTGCTCAATTATAATCTCGATGAATTTTATATTAATGCAAACACAAATGCAGAATATATCGGCTTGAATGATGGAAGAGTTAAAACCTTGTTGGATATGAAAGGTAATTTATTCAGGGAATTTGACAATAATAACAGAATGAAAATTGATATTCGTTATAGGAAATTTTATTATCCTGTAGCTTTGTCCGATGTTGATGAAGGTTCGATAAAAAACCGTTTGGAGGATAACATTACTGCTAAATTATTTGTGGATTTTGGTTTAAGCGATAATCTGTTTGGTGCTATTGGAATCATAGCAGATGATAAAGATGTTTCTCATAGCTATAATAAATTCTTCGAGGGTTATAACTCGACTTCTCTAGAAAAAAAAAGGAATGAATTAAATTTGAACTTTTCCGGAGAAATTTTTTATCAAACAAATCATTTTGAACAATCCTTAGGTTTGATTTATTCAACAAAAGACGAAAAAAACATAGTTAATAGGAAGTTTCAGATTAGCGAACAGGATTTTAAATTTGAGTTTAATAACGAAAAGAAACTTGATAACCTATCTTCAACAACCCAATTAAGAACTAAGGGAACTTACACTTTATCAAAGAATGATACACTGAGAACAAATTTGTTTTTTTCCATTTACAGATATGACACTCCAAGTGAAGAAATTAACGATGATAGGGATGAATTTTCAACTGCAATAAATATTAAATACCTTCATAGATTTTCAGATTTATTCTATGCCGGATTCGATGCAGAAGTTCAAATGGTTCATTATGTTTATATTAAATCTGTCAGAAGTGCTGATAACAACTGGTGGAGGGGAATTAAGCTGAGTCCCAGAGTATCATTAAATTCCAATAGATTTAAAAATGATGCACTCTTTTATGTTTCGGCTAATTACTATTCCTATGATTTTGAGGTTCTGACAGGCAATATTGAAAGCTATAGCATAAGGGAGATTGGGTACAAAGATTCAATTTATTTTAAACTATCGAAAGAATTTAATTTGCAGTCAAATTTAAGATTCAGGTATTACGAACAAGGAATACTGTTTTGGGATAATTTTGCTGAAACTCCGCAAACAAGCAATTATGAGCATTTTATACAATTCTTGGTTCATAATATTTCTTATGAAGATTTAGATATAGGTTGCGGAATAAGATTTTTTGAGCTGAAACAAAAGAATCTTGGAACTAATGCGTTTAGTAGCATTGGTATTGGGCATATTTCTTTTGCACCTGAAGCTACAATTGTCTTTAGAACAAAAAATAATATCTCAATCGAGTTCAGAGGTTGGTACGAGTTTCAAAAAACTAACAGGACTACTGGCTATAAAGAGATACCCAATCTGATGATGTTAACAAGAATTGATTTGTGAATTTTATGAACGAATTTAAATATAAATACAAACAGGAATTACCAAGTGAGCGTAATGCTATTAAGAAAATTGAACCATTTCTGTTTGAACTAAAAGACAAGTTGACAATTAAGGATGAAACTTTTTATAATCTTCTAATTGCAGTTTCAGAAGCAGTAAATAATGCTGTTCTTCACGGGAATCAGCTCGATTTGGATAAGAAAATCTTATTCGAGGTGCAAGTCATAGGGAGAACAATAACAATCAATGTATCAGATGAAGGAGAGGGCTTTGATTTGGAAAAAATTGAAGACCCTCGTGAACCTGAAAACCTTTTAAAAGCAAGTGGAAGAGGTGTTTTTCTCATTAACGAATTGTCTGATGGTGCTGAATATAAAATAGATAATTCTGGTGTTTCAGTTCAAATGTTTTTTCATGTTTGATAATTGTTTAAGTATAGAAAGGATAATTATAATGAAATTTGCTTAAACTTATTATCGAATTTCACCATAACAAAATATTATCCACTATTTCCTTAATTCAATTCTTTTACAAGTTATATCTTACTTCTAATTTAGAAATTCTTTATTCATATAAAAAAATATTTGTATTATATTATAATATTTAATATTTTACATATCTAAAAAGTTAAGGAATCATTAAAATACATTAATAAATTGCGAGGTCAATATGAAGTTACGATTAATACTACTCGGTTGGACAATACTGTTTTTGGCTACCAATGCACTTTTTTCACAAAGCATGTTCTGGCAGAAAATCGGTATTGACTCAAGCTCAAAGGCAAATGCACTTTACATTACAAGTGGTGGAAATATTTGGGTGGGTTCTGGAGAAACAACAGACAAAGGTGCTGTCTTCCTTACTACAAATCAAGGCAGTAATTGGACAAAACCGTATGATGCGGGTGGTCCCGGTGTTTCTGCTGTACTTGTGATTGACAATAATAATATTTTAATTGGAACAGGTTCCGGATTGACCGGAGTTATTAAAAGGACTACAAACGGAGGTAGTAGTTGGCCCATTGTAAATACTTTAGGTCTAATGGAAGTAGTATCTTCTTTTGTTAGCACTTCTGCGGGTATTTTTGTTAGTACAAGTGTTTATTCCGGAAATACAGGAAGAATTCTGTTTTCAAGCGATGCCGGTGCAACATGGAATGAAAAATCCAATTCATTAGGTGCAATAATGGCAATGTCAGCTACTTCAACAGGTACTTTGATTGCGGGAAATTACTACGGTGATGTTTACTCATCGAGTGATAATGGGGATAATTGGACGAAAATTCGGACAGGAGCCGATAAGGATATTGGAGCTATTGCTGTTAACGTATCAGGTCATATTTTCATCGGTGTTGAAAACGACGGATTCTATAGAACTACCAATAACGGGGCTGTCTGGACACAAATGAGTAGCGGATTAGGTAATAAGCATGTAACTGCGGTTTGCTTGGCTAATGATACTTTATTCTTTGTCGGAACCACATTAGACGGTGTGTATCGTTCTGTTAACAGTGGAAATGGATGGACTCAGGTAGAACGTGGTTTGGGATGGAAAAATGTCGGTAATGGTGCTTTAAAAGTTTATAATAATTATCTTTATTGTGGTACTGGAGATGGTGTTTATAAAAGCATAAGAGCCGCTACAGATATACCTGCACCACCTTCTCCACCAAAGAATTTGAGTGCTGCTAATGGTCCGAGAATTGTAACTTTAAACTGGGCTGTTAGTGACTCTGCAAATGCTAATGTAATTTACAGAATTTATCGAAGGACTTCAGAAACTGAGTTCAATTTAAAAAAAGATAACATAAACAGCACAAGTACTTCTTATGTTGATTCGGTAAGAAATGATGTTCAATATTATTACTATATGACGGCTTATGATAATGATAAAGCTATGGAAAGCAACTCAACAACTACGGTTGCAGGGGCTTCCACTCTTCATGACCCAGTGCCACCGGACGACCCAAAAAATTTAACTGCGACTTCAGGCGACAAAAAGGTAATACTAAGGTGGAATGCCGTTCAGGCAAGCCCTGTAAAATATAGTGTTTACAGGAGTACAAATTCGAATCAGTACAGTAATGCTTTGGCTTCTTCAATTACGAGTACAAGCTATACTGATAATAGCGTAACTAACGACATAAGATATTACTATATCGTAAAAGCGGTTAATGATACTTCAAGTTTGGAGAGCAGGGCATCGAAAGAAGTTAGTGCAAGACCTGTAAAGCCGAATCCGGAACCGCCGAGTAATCCGGTAGCAGCAGCTATCTATCCAAATATACACTTATGGTGGACAAAAAGCATTACCGATGACGTAACTGATTACCGAATTTACAAAAGTAAAACATCGGGGGTCGGATATATTTTAAACGGAACCGTTACGTCTTCCTCAAATACTTTTATTGATAGCGATGTTGCAGAGGATTCAACATATTATTATGTTGTCAGGGCTTGGGATGGAGTGCATGAGAGCGATGCAACCGGAGAAGTCTTTGCTATGGTAGAAAAACTCAGATTAAAAATTGATGTTACTCCGAGCGGAAAAATAAAGGCGGACAGGGCAGATTTAATCGTATTCGAAATCAGAACCAAGGACCAAAGGGGTGAAAAGATACAATCTGATTTGGCTATTCTTAACGGAATTACGGGAAGTACCGACAACAGGCAAACAGATGCCGAGGGGTATTTCCGGTTTGAATATCAGATACCTGTAGCTCAGGCATTTGGCGAGTATTCAATGTCCTTCACGGCAACAAAAACTAATTACGAAAGTGCCGTAACCGGAAGAGCTGTTATTGTTCTTCCCATACCGAGATTATCTAACGATTGGGCAAAAGTATATAGTGAAGCAGGACAACCTCAAATGATATTCGCTATGGCTGATACAAATAATAAATGGTTCTCTCCTGGCGACCCCGGCAAAGTCAGCAACAATGGACATGGCATTGTTGTAAATGGTTATTTGCACTTTACGGGTACAATGACACTCGATACAATTGTGAAGAAAATAAATTCAACCGGCAAGTGGTTTGTTTATTCGTCATTATCTCCGCCTAAAGAATATGATCTATTAAATGGCGAGGTTGAAATTAGCTATTTGAATCAAACTTTAACTCCAACAGTTACGGAAGAAAATATAAAAAATTCAACAAAATTGTTTGGTGTTACATTGTATCCTATTGAATATCCTGATCCAATTTGGTTCATTGGTGGATTGGTTGCTGAAGGAATTGGTGTTAATGGATATTTCTTCTTGCCGGGAATAAAGGGAGGTTGCGGTTCAGAACCGATAGATACAATACGCTTTTCTAATTTAATTTTCGAAGAAACTGGGATAAATATGAATCAGATGACATTGCCTTCCTTAAGCCCTGACCCAAGTGCCTGCTTCAGCAATTTACAGGCGATGTATGATGCGACAACCGATAAATTGGCTTTATATGGTGATTTCACAATACCATGGTTGAGCGTAAAAGGTTGGGGAGAAGTACAAGGTGGAAATTTGAGTTCTATCAATCTTTATTCTGCAAGGGGAGAGGCATCAATAATCGGAGAAACAGGTATGAGTATCAGAAATGTTGGCGGAACTGTTTCAGGTGTCAACAATCCTCCAATGGAGATGACTTTGGACGGAACAATTGTTTCTGCTTCTCCTGATTATTTGGAATTTGATATAGGGGGAAATGTAAGTTTCCCGCAAAAAATTAATTTCAATGCTTCTGAAGCAAGAATGTTGCTCGAGCATACATACAATCAGTGGCAAATTGTCGGTCCTATGACCGGTATGATGAATATAACCTCCCATGTTGATTTGGATGGAGATATTAAAGCCGGCAGTATTGACGGTCAGAATTATGTAATGGAAGGAAAAGGTCAATTTAAATATCAATGGTCTCCGGAAGATAGACTAAGGGGCGGATTTAAGGGTGATGTTACAGTTACTGACTTTCCCGATGAATTCCCTTATGATATTCTTTCAATGCTATGGGAAAATGAATTCCCGATACAATTACATAATACCACTCTTTGGTTCCAGGACAAAAAAGTTATGGGAAATCTGAATTTCGGTCCTCTTGTTGGAATTTTAAATTTCACACTCGATTTAGATAAAGTATATGGACAGGAAGGTTTCGTAACAATAGGCAGCGGTGCTCAAAATCTAAATGGAATCTTAAGGAAAGATTGGGATAAGAAGGAAAAAGTTCAGGGATTCGAACCGTACAAATATGAAGGGCAGAGTTTGCCAATGCTCCAAAGAAAGAAGGAAGGTACTCAGGCAATAGCTAACAACGATACATTGAATCTGACAGGTGGTATGGACAAAGTTTACATCAGAATAATGAGTGATACTCAGGTTCCGGGTTCATATCTTCTTGACCCCAATGGTGGAAAACATAATTCTGATGATGACCCGCCAAAAGATACAAATGTTGTTTTCAAAGCTGGTGCCAATGGGAAAAAGGGTTATTGGATTATTAAGGGAGATTTTCCTTCAGGTCAATGGATTGCTGGTTCAGACCCAGACCAGACAAAACCGGGTGATTTCAGGGATGTATTTGCAACTTTTGATAAGAGGAATATTAATTTAGTAGTAACAAGGCAGGAAAACGACATTACTGCTACATGGAATAATACAGGTATGACAGATATTGCCGATATGGAATTTTACCTTGCACTCGATACCAATGATATTAAGGGTTTGTTTATAGGTACTGTCAAAGAAAATGTTGGCACATTTAATTATTCTTTATCCGATACATTGCCTGATTGTAAGTATTATCTTTATATCCTGAGATTGGATGGAAGCAGATGTGACAAATACTTCAGCAGAGAAGAACTTTGGAACAACAAGGGCAATTTGATGCCACCATCCGTTTCAAGTTCTGTTTACTATGGAAGCACAAAGAAACTTGTTATTAACTGGTCTGACCCGAATACAGGAAATAACATTCAGGGTTATTTAATAAGGTTAACCTATACTGATGGTACACAGGAAATCGTTGCCAGACCTTATGCAGGAACAACAAATATTGAAATTGACATTGATATTGACTATGCAAATAATCCGACATTGAAGATTGAACTGGCTGCATACACAGACAAAGGTTATGAAAGTTGCTGGTCAACCGAGCTGGGTGTAACTGTTGATGTCGAGGATTATCCTCTTGCCGGATTTGAAAATGGCGATGACAGACTCTCATTATTCCCGAATCCTGTGGCTGAGGCAACGAATATCAGGTTCAAAGTTGTTGCCGGCAATAATGTGAAAATCAGTATTTACGATTTACTCGGCAATGAAATTTTAGTTTTGGCTGATGAATATTTTGATGAAGGCATATATGACATTAAGCTCAAAACAGACAAAATGCTCACTGGTACATATTATATCAAGTATCAATCAGGAGATTACACAAGAACAAAACTCTTAGTGAAAAGTGAATAGTGAAAAGTGAAAAGTGAATAGTGAAAAAGGAGAAAGGAAAAGGGAAAAGGGAGAAGGGAGAAGGGAAAAAGGGAGATGGGATTGTTCACTGTTCATTGAGCCGTCATCCTGAGCTTGTCGAAGGATGAATAATTAAAAAGGCAGTTTCAAAATTTGATTCTGCCTTTTTTTATTTATTCGAGCTATTCAGTTAAAACTTACTAAGAATTTTCAATTTTCAATTTTACAATTTTCTATCAATTTTCAAATTAAAATTTTCAAAAAAAGTGTCATGTTTGTCATATATCTGACTTGGCTTTTGACATAATATAATTGAGCTAATTTTATATTTGATAATGAGTTAATAATAACAGAATATTAAATTGGCATCGTTGTCATGGGATTTTTTTAATTTTTAAAAAGATGACATTTATAATTCTTTATATAACTCAAGCATAATTACAAAGAACAGACAGTGCAAATATAATATTAGCGATATGAAACGTAATGGATTTTATTGTAAAATTATTTTTATTTTGTTTTTAGCAGTTGGATATTAGATGTTAGGGTTTGGGGTATAGGGTTTAGGGTTTTAGGGTTTAGGGTATAGGGTTTGGGGTTTAGTGTTTGGGAGAAGGGAGAAAGAAAATTACGAATTAACAATTACGAATTACGTTTTAATTTTTTCTACTGTCTGCCTTTTTTCTAGCCTCTAACAGCTAAAATCTAACATCTGAAAAACGGGCTAAGTGCAAAAAATAAAAAACTTACAAAGATTTGGAAGTTTGAAATAATTATTTTATATTTGCATAATTGTTAATAAATAGGAATAAATGGAGTAGTTTTTTTAACAAAAGGAAGGAGTGTCGAAATGCTTAAAAAACCGATAGAACTTGCCAAAAAGTGCCGACGAATACTAAGGATTCGCCAGTATAAAAATTATTAGTCAGGAAGATAATTCCTGATCGCATCAACGGAAAAACTTCCTGACTGTTAGTAGCAAAATTAAAAAAATATTTTGTTACATAAAAATTTGGAGAAGAAAATGAAAAGAATTATGTTTTTTATAGGAATCATGATAGTATTAATATTATCATGTATTGATGTTTTTAGTGATTGCATAAGTTGTACTGAAACTGATCCTTCCGGTTACAACTGCCAAGATTGGTCAGATGCTCCTGCTGAATATCCCAAGGATGTTTTATTCGGGAATGTTAATGGTTGTGATTATGAAATTTATTATAAGAAAAGAATATGTATAAATTCCAGCTATCCTTATGATACGATGTATTCATTGAAGATTGATAGAATTGAATTGGTGCCATGCCCTGATTGTTCAGGGTCTGAGATAGATGGAGATATCATTCAACAAGCAACGGAAATACTCCTTGTTTGGGCTAGAGGAATTTTTGGATTTACAACAGCATATAGTTATACTATAAATATTGGTATCAAGTCTTGTATTGAGATTATTGAAGAAAGTAATCCTACTCGTTATGTTTATGACTTTGGAGAATGTGACGAATGTTGTTGTTACATGAATTATCAATTAATTTCGCAAAATTCAATAACAAGTGTTATATGGAAAGAAAATAGTGTTGAAAGTACATGTGAAAATATTGGACCGGGTTCTGATTGTGAAATTGTATGTGACGAGTTAGATTCTGTTGATTTAGGTCCTATTCCATTTTATCACCCACCTTCATGTTTATCAGATGTTTGTCAAACTAATTGGACTAATACTAATGACCCAATGTATATACCAGGTTCTATTGGTTCCTGCAATTATACAATTTTTTATGAGCAATGTGAAATGGAAGATGAACTTGCACTAAGAATGGTAAAAATTGTTTTAGGAACTGAATATTCTTGTAACAGTTATGATGTAGATGAAATATTTCAAGATGCATTAAAAACTTTATTGGCAGATAGGGCAGAAGAATATGATTATGATTTATATTTAGATGATTACATTTTTCAATCACAGAGTTGTTGGGATAGATTTGATAGACTTTTAGTACCTTGTAACGATAACCAATGCTGCTCTTCAACTTATACAATAATTTGGGATAATTTATTACACAAAGCAATAATAACAGATATTGACCATAATGATCCTCAAGCAAGTTGTACTTCACCATGTGGAGATATTTGTTATGCTCAAGATAACATTGAAGGTTCAATTCCAACGATGGATGTTAAAACTGATTTTGTAAATTATGATATAAAATGTTACATCAAACCAAATCCAGCAACTGGTGAAACTGAATTACATTTCATTTCTAAATTAACAGGAAATATCGAATTTAAGGTTTTCAATTCTTTGGGTAATTCCATTATTAATTTATCAAAGAATAAAGGATCTGTTGAAGAAATTTTTAAATTCGATGTTAAGAAATTGGCTGATGGGATTTATTATTATCATATTTTATTAGATAATCAAATTGTATATAGTGATAAATTTATAATTAACAAATAGCATGTTTTGAGGGGGTATGTTCAATAACATACTCCCTTTCTTATATAAAAAATATAATGAAATATTTATTGATTATTACTATAATTTTCTGCTTCAAAATAACCTGTTACTCTCAAAAAGAAAATTACAATTGGGTAATGGAGAATAGCGGACCATTAGATTCAAATACTTCCAATGCCGATTTATTTACTTTTAATACTTACAACGGGAATCCGGTATTAATTCATGATACTTGTAATTGTAGTACTTATGACAGTATCTTAATCAATAAATATTGGGATTACAATCAAGGTAGTAGCACTAACTCAATATCTGATAAATATGGTAATTTACTCGTTTATACATGTAACAATTTAATTTATAATAAATTTGGAAAAAACCTTATAGATTCTTCATTATATGATGATTATCCATTTCGTCCAACTTATTTATTCAAACCAAACAATTTAGATTCACTTATTTATTTTGCACCAAGAATAGGAAATAGTTCCTTTTTTTATAATCACTATATAGACATATCCTCAAAAAGCCAATTTGGGAAGGTTGAAGAAATGAATACTTTATCTTATAAAACAGATGTAGTATTTATAACAGATGAAAATAAATCTTTATGGTTGATAAAATTTGATTCTGTCAATACTTTTGAATCCTATAAATTCAATGATAGCATGAAAAATATTTCAGGTCCTATAACAAGTCAAATTGAAAATTTAAAAAATATAATATATGAACCTCATTCAAATTCTTGGAATCGTACGAGAAAAAATGTTATATTTTCAGATAATCGATATTTTGGTTTGTTCATTTATCGCTCGAATGAAAATAATTTTACGAAAATTAATATTTTCAAATTCGATTTACAAACAGGAGTAATTTCTCTTTATAAACATTTTTTCCTTCCCCAGTATGACTCAAGAATAATATGTTCTGAATTTTCACCTGACGGTACTAAATTATATGCATTAGTTCAAAATTCTCGCGATATACAAGATACAGCCAGATTATACCAATTTGATATTGCTTTAAATGATGATAAAGCTATAACAAAATCAGCTTTTCTTATAGATTTGAAAGCTAGGAATAAGGATATTGACGTTTTATATTTTATAGAAGACATACAATTAGCGCCTGACGGTAAAATTTATTGTATTAAACTTGATGATAAGAAAACTTATCCCTTTAATGATAAAATAATGGAAATAAAATATCCAAATGAAAAAGACGAAGATTGTCGATATAATATCTATATTGATTCAATTTTAGGTTATCCTCAATTTCCAAAATTTATTCCCGGATATCTAAAATTTGATAAATTCATTAACATTTGTGAAGGTGAACAACTTAAATTAAATGATTCTTCTATCGAACCTGTTTTTGATGGTTCTGAATATTACTGGACTGTATCATCGTTGAAAGAAGATAATGATTCAATGTTTTTTAAAATGCAATCTAAATTAGCTTTACTATCCGGGTATGGTAAACAATATCCGGTTATTGATAGTGCAGTAAGAGATATGTCGGGTATATATTGGTTAAGAGTTGTTGATACTGTAACCGAGAAAATTTTTAAAATTGATGTTACAGTACATAAACTTCCAAAACCGGAAATTTATATTGATGGTGTTTCGTTTATTAATGATACTCTTTGGCTTTGCAAAAAAACGAGAATAGATTTGAAACTTCCGCCAAATAATGAATATTATAAGTATCATTGGGAATCATATTCAGAAATAATCACAGATACAATAATAAGAGTATGGGAGCCGGGAGTATTTAAACTATTTGTAGAAAACAGAAGAGGGTGTACTGACTCATCTAGTTTAGTTGTTGCTTTAGCTCCTCATCCTCAAGCAAAAATTTTGCCTGAAAATCAATTAAAAATATGCAAAAATCAGATTATTACTCTTTGGACTGAATTGATAATTGGAGAAATTGCTACATGGTCAACAGGCGAAACAAGTTCGAGCATTACGATTGATACAGCAGGGAAATATTACCTGACTGTAACCAATGAATACGGATGCCAAAGTACAGACAGTGTTGTTGTTGAGTATAAATACATAAAACCCGAAATCGAAATCATCGGAAATATTCCTGCCTGCGAAGGCGATACGATTAAACTGAGAACCAAAGAAAAGTACGATGTTTACAACTGGTCAACAGGAGATACGACAAGCGAGATTGTTATTACAAAATCTACGAGATGTTCTGTTAGTGTCATTGACAGTTTGGGTTGCACAGGTACGAGTGATGAAGTAGATGTTTTGTTTTATCCCACACCGAAAACGAAAATCAGAGGTCCTGATACTGTCTGTGTTGGCAGTACAGTAACTTATTACGTAAACAAAAATCCTTCAACGGGATATTACTGGGGTGTCGAACTTGGCAGTCTGGTCCCCGGAGTTTCGGAAGATACTGTTAAGGTACATTGGTACAAAGCAGGCAGAGGAAAAATTGTTTCACATCAAACTTCGGTGATGGGATGTGTCGGCAAGGACTCTCTGTGGGTTGAAATTATTGATGAAGTCAAACCCGAAATAATACCCAAAAATCCCGTTATCTGCGGTAACGGAACTGTTATATTGAAAACAGCTGAGCAGTACGAAAGCTACGAATGGTCAACAGGGGAGAGGAGTGATTCAATAATTGTGAACAGCATCGGCGAATATCATGTAAAAGTTACAACTGACGGTGGCTGTTCGGGTTACGATACTGTAACCGTAATTCAATCCGATGAACCACAACCAATAATTTCGGGCAATACAATGCTATGTTTTGGAGAATCATCTGTTTTGAGCGTAACCGAAGATTTTGCAGAATATCTTTGGAATACAGGTGAAACAACAAAAAGCATTTCAGTGAACCAAACAGGAACATATTCAGTCGAAGTTACAGATACAAACGGTTGCAAAGGCACTGCTTCCGTTGATGTGAAGGCAATCGTCATTTCATTGGATGGATTGACTGACATTGGCTTTGGAAAAATCAGTATTGACAATCAGGATAATAGAACTCTGAGTTTGACAAACACAAGTAACGGACAAATCAGAATTGAAAATATTCGGTTGAAATCGTCAAATAATGAAATCGGAATTTCGGCAATACCAAATCCACCGGTAATACTCGATTCAGGAGATGTGAT
>Ga0172369_10004450_pt1 | contig 17773 bp, 15 predicted proteins | sample LakKiv25m_FD_114539 | JGI IMG/M metagenome (GOLD analysis project Ga0172369, IMG submission 114539) | Freshwater microbial communities from Kabuno Bay, South-Kivu, Congo - kab_022012_11.25m | ecosystem: Environmental > Aquatic > Freshwater > Lake | place: Democratic Republic of the Congo...
AAACTGCAGTGACCATCTATCAACGCCTCCAAACATTGTCCGATCCCCCCAAAGTAATAGTACCTCAGCTCAGTAGCGTCATGAAGGCTCTGCAGCCACTACTCAAGGGTGATAACCTTACTGTGTGCACGGGTGTATCCACACCTGGTGTGACAGATATAAATAAGAGGATATTCCGAGTGTTTCTTTCGGCAGAGGGCATTGGCCAATTTGCAGCAAACTGGTCGATCATTAAAGGAGCCAAAAGTGTCACGGTAGTTTACGTGAATGATGAATACGGACTGCTCACCCTTCAGAGCTTTAGGAAGGTGTTTGAGACAGAAGGTCGAGTCGTAACAGCGGAGCCTTTTTCTCTCATCGAAAAGGATTTTCGCGTTCAATGGCAACGCCTCTTGAAGAATAATCCGGATGGCTTATTCATCGCAGGATATGGCCCAGGTTATGTTGCTGTGCTGAATCAACTGCGCGTTCTCGATTACTCAGGTATTATCATAACTGATTGGAGCCTCACCGCGCCGGAATATTTTTCTGCGACACAAGGGATCCGAGAGGGTGCTTATGTGGTGTCGGTCCCGCCGGCGCTGCGGTTTGTGGAGAAGTATCAAAATAAGTTCCATAAGCAGGGATCTCTATTGAATGCCGGTTTTTCGTTTGATACCCTCATCCTCATTTGGAAGGCTTATCAAAGTTCTGATGGTACTCCGCAAGGTATGTCCAAAGCCATTTTAAAGATGAAAAAATATCCCGGGCTTATGCCCGTCAAGGGATTTGATGATACTGGAGACATTAAGATATCCTATTCTGTGCTTGAAGTTCGAAACGGAAGCTTAGTCAGCCCGGAGAAATGAGCGGATGAACAATCCGAACAAGTTCATTACGTCTGATGGATACGAATCCTCACTACCCCGCAGAATCTCGGATGCGCGTATCGTGCTCGACCTCTTGGCCGCAGCCCGCGGGAGACGAATTACGTCTCAAGACTCCCTGCTGGACATTGGGTGCGGTCCTGTTGGTATCAACCGAGCTTTATGGGAGAAAGGTGAGGATTGTCCCGGTGATCTTTGGGGATTGGATATCGTAGATTATGGGCACGAACCGTTCTGGAATGGGCACCAGCGGCGATTTATAGCGGCGGATTTCCTACAATGGGATTTGCCCAGCGACATTAGATTTAACGTGGTGTGGTCTTCCTTCGCAGCTCATTGCATTACAGCTCCCGACGATGAGGAGGGGGTGAGTCGGGGTGCGGATTTCTTTGCACGTGTTGCCGATTTGCTTGCGCCTAACGGCCGGTTTGTTTGCATTCAGCCAGGTGCCGAAGACTTCTTTCCATTACTCAAGGAGATCGGAGGTCGTGCGCTACAAGAATTTGCTGGGATTACCAAAGATAGATACGATGAAGCCCGGAAAAAACGGTATCATTTCTGGCAAGATATCCCTCAAATCACGGAAAGTGCTGAAGAAGCAAGCCTCGTAACTCATCTGGCTGTTCGTATGTATTCTTGGCAAGCTATAAGTGCTCCCGAAGCGTTTGAATCGTGGCGGAGCGCAAATCCACATGTCTTGAAGGATCTCTGTTTGGATCCAAGCGATCCCGATTTGAAGATATATTGGATGAAAGCGGTTGAATCAGCAGTGGCGGATGGGAATGTCCACAGAATTAAAGGTGGAGAAGATCTTCTCGGGTATACTAACGCTTTGGTGTTCATTTTGAGCGCCTCTAAAAGAATCCAGAATAGGTCTCATAAAGAGGGCCTACCATCAAGTGTTCCGTGGTCCGTGGTTTTCAAGTGTCATGAAGAAGCACTTAAAGCCGAAGCGACAAACACAACTTTGGATGGCGAAATTTCCTACTCGGGTGCTAAGAAAATAGCGGATTTACGCACCGAGTTTCATAAACGGGGAGAACCCGTTTTCAGTGAGCTGCTAAGTCATGGTGAGCTGAAGGAGAAGGTTATCTACGCAATGCGTTTGGTGGAGTCGCGGGATGGGCAGCAGGCAAAGGATCGACAGCCAAATCCACTTGTATTCAAAAACGATCAATTCTTCGAGGCAAATCGCCGTCGAAGTGAGAACTTGGAAACCATAGTGAAGAAAGAACTCTCGTTCAGCCGCTTGAATCCGAAGACAATCATCCAGCGTAGTAAAGGCTATTATGCTATTTCATGCTTGTTTTCATCAGGGGAAAACTACAGTAATGTTACGTATCAATTCCTTTCCGACGACCATTGGCCAAAGGATGATGACTGTCTTGCCCGGCTGGCCGTAATATCTCCGTCCTTATCGGTACAATCATCCTTGAATGCCGGATTTGAGGGTCACCTCCGGGATATGCCACGACCGAGTACAGGGGGGCAGAATGGGCTTGTTGTACTATTCCCCGCGAAAGATAAGGCTGAAGATTTCTTCGAGACTGGTAAGGATATTGCCTCCCGGAGCGGAATCCTGAACTATTTCTGCTGGCAAACGGACATACATGAATCCCAACTTTTCATGCTCTGCAATGTTTCGGTCCCGGAGACAAAAGAAGAGCTGGTCTCCGTGGCTCTGAGTCTTGCGTTATCCGATCACAATGGCGATAAACTCAATTTACCCGCTGACTTAATGCCGCTTTCCTTATGTTTATGGGCGGCGTGCATTCCAGAAGCTGCCCGCAGGGGGCGCATGATTGCGAACGAGGCAATGGTCCATCACATATCCACACCCATTGTTAGTCTGCGTGATGAACTTGAAAAGCTTCAGCAGCAAATTTCAGCTGAAGGTACGTTTAACAAGAAGATTCACCTATGCCGTTACTACTCGGATGTAATTTGGGGCTTCTATGCATTGACGTACTATGGGACTTTAGGCAAAAAAGCCGATCCTTCCTCTCGATTATGTGACATTTGGGAAGAACTCCTTCAATTGGCATGTGCCATTGCAGCCGAAGAGTTGAATCGTCGACTGTCCCATTACATTACTACAGGGGGCGAAGACAAGCTCGTGAATGCTTTCAGTGATTTAGGAGCAAGCCCGCAAACTGGTTTATACGACTGGTTGGTCAAGAGTTCACGATGTGAAGTAGGATGCATACAAGTCAGCCGTTACCTGATAGAAGCAGTCTTTGCCACACTCGCAGCCCAGAGCGTACGTCATGGGTTTGTCGCCTGGGCACGTTCACCCGATGATTGTCCGAGGACAGTCATCAGAACCAACGATGCGAGTATTGTGATATCGAACCGCACTGATATTAACTTTGATCCCAAAAACACACACTCATGGCATACCATGGAGCTTTTGAATCGCTCCGGGTTTGTTTCTATCGACTGGAAGCCAGCAGTTGACAATTTATCTATAATTACCATCAAGTTGGATAGAAAGGAGGCGTGAGCTTGAAAAAATCAGTTCAACTCTGGCAAGAAGTTCACGGAGATATGAGCAAAAGCCCCTTTACATTATTTCTCATCGACGATGAGCTTCCTGCCATCGATATAACTGCCGGCACTGATAATGCAAATCAGGACTTGAAGGCGCTTAAGGATCTTAAGGACGCTCTCATTAAAGAATCAAAAGAAGGACTTTTCGCGGTCGTGCTTTTGGGTTTACCCATGAGTGAAGAGAGCTTTAATGAATATTCGATTCCTAATGAAGATATACGCTGGCGTGAGTTCCGAGCCCTTCTGGGAAATGTTGGTTCAAATGGGATTTTGATTTGCGACGTCATGTGGACTACCAGTACAGGTGATAATAAGATTTTCTTTGAACATGTGAGAAAAGCTGCTGAAGCACAACTGATCCCTAGTGATAGTATTGCCACCCTAACCAAGAATAATAAATGGCAGAACAATAAAAATTTCCAAAAGAATGATTCAGGAGTCGTTGCTGCTGTTCTTGCTTGGGTCAGGTCGCGTACATGTTTGTATCATCCATGCCATTCAATTACGCGACTGATGCATGCTTATATGCTGAAAGAACCGAGTGAATGGACTCATAATACATTAAACAAGTGCAGTGACATGTTTACATTTGCCGGGGTTAACATTATTAATGATGAAACCCGGAAAGCGCTCTTTATGCTTGACCATTCCACAAACAATGTTTTTCCAGCAGTGTGGGATAATGAATGCTTAAAGATAGAGAAAATTGCAGGTATGGACGGGTTACGAGGCCTAGTCGAAGCGCTGCAATTTCCGTGTGAAGTGAAGTGGCCTGATGCCGAGAACCTTACTGGATTGTTGTTACCGTGTATGCCGGGCCTTTTTTTCCTGTTGTCGCTGCGCGCTTTTGTCGCGAGCCTGGAAGAGCAGCAAAAAGATGAAAAAGGGGTCAAACCCGGACCGCCAACGAAAATCGAGTTTTTCCAGGAGGGACTTAACAACAGTGCGTATCGTTCAGGTGTGAAAGTATCTTTGAGTACGAAATGTTGTCAGAATCCATCGGGAACCTTGACCGATAAAATGAATTCAAGGCGGAAGAACGGGAAATCTTTATGTGGGCGTGGTGTCAGCGGCTCTCTTTACAGTCTGTTGTTCTGCCTTGTAGACGGCGTCATGACGGATGCGTTTGAGAATCAAAACAAGAAGCCCTGGAAGGAGGTTTTCCTATCAAATAACCTTCCAGAAAGTACGTTAGGGCGAGCATTGGTTAGTTGCCACGCAGAGGGATCTGATTTGACTTTGTCCTGGAATGCTATGAAAACGTCCGGTGGTATATCTGAAAGGGCAATTGAGATCGATCGATAAACGGAGGCGAATATGCTTTCTTGTGTCAATATTTCCATTTATGATCACGACACAAAACCCGTAAATCAATCGGATAAGGCCCTCCCTGGCCCTGTGGCCAATCTGATGGACAGCATTGAACTGAAGGGATCTTATACCTGGTCGCTAAAGCACAAGGCTTCCCTCGCCGATGTTGTATCCTGCCGGATAGCTGTCGTGCATGTATCTGGGACTGATAATGAGTTGTGGCAGTCGGTGTGCGTTCCTCATTCGGACGTCGCGCCGGGTCCCACGATTCGCATCCGTGCTTCAACGGTGGGCAAACAAAATGTCGGTAATGGATCGTGTGAACCATACGTGACCAAAGATTCAGTAATCTGCCTCTCTTTACATCAGTCGTTCGACAGCTCCGAAAATGCGCCATCGGTTTCTGACTGGCAGGAAATACTGGGTCTCCTTTGCGCTGATAACCTACTGGCGATTGTTTCAGGCGACCGTGCCCGTTGGCCGGATGCACTACGTAAATATTTCTGCTGCCCTCCAAGTACGTCATTGCTTGTCGCTTTGGCCGTTCTCTGCCAAGGCTACCTCGCGATGCACGCATCGTCAGATGGCAGGCCGGAAGGGGTCAAGAATGGGGAGTATGAGAGAGTGTCAGAAGCTTTAGAAAGTATGGGTTGGGTGACGTTGTGCCGAGGTGGAGAGAGTCGTGAGTTACTGATCGAAGCGCTCATGACAGACGACATCGCATCGAAGTCCGCTCGTACCGAGTTACGGCGCGAGGTGACAAAGGGAGGTGGGGATTCTTGGAAGCCGCTGGCGGAAGAGAAGGATCTGGTGATACGCTTCAGTAATGAATGGCTGTTGATAGAATCCAGTGAATTGCCGGAAAACCTGAAATGGTTGATCAATAGGATTGCTGACAATAAAAGCATAGACGACCCGGGAAAGGTTGCTCAAGCATATTTGGATCTCGTTGGCGCACTGGAGGCCAAATGACGAATGAATTTTGGCAAGAACAGCGTAGCGCCTTGCATCATGACTGGCTCAAGAATCAATTTCTTGTCGCTCATCTCAGGCCTTTCATTGCCCGGTTGGCAGCAGGCAAACCGGATCCGATTCGATTGACGGAGTTCGCATCGCAGGACTGGATGAAATGGACGACCAATCGCAGCGAATTGATTAGACTCCTGGATACGGCAGAGGCGGCACTGTCCCCCATGCAGCTACTTGACCGGCTGCCGCTGTCGGCGTGCACCCCGGAAACGAAGGTCTGGCTTGGCGGTCTGGTACATGTATTGTGGCTGGCACGGAATTCGATTCAGCAGAAAACTATCGATGTCGAGACTGCATTTGCGGAGGCGGATGTCCGCTACCAGGCTCTTGACCCATTGTTAAGGCGCCCCTATAACCTCGATATTCATCGCTTGATGCAGTCAATACCCGAGTTCAGGGAGTTTGAGAGGGCCGTACAAAGGCTTTCTGACTGTATTCATGGGCTTCCTCACAGCATACAGGTGGTCTAATGACAATACCAAAGATACTTATCATTGACGATCAATACGGTGGAGTCCACTCAGGGGATCATCAAAATCGGGAACGAGCAGGTTTATGTTACGCTGTTGGCCTCCAGGATCGGACGGGCGATGTAAAGGCCGAAACGATAAAGGACCCTGTAGCCGAGGCTGTCTTTTGTCGCGGTCAGATATTGGAAAATGGTCGGGTGCTGAATGACCTCAATGGAACGATGGAAGTCATTCGTAGGGGATGGCGGGTGTGGCCGCGCTGGGCTTTGCTGTTGCTCGACATGCAATTCAGGACTGGTCCTGTGGGGACAGACGGCGAACCCAAGGGGCAAGCAACCAATGGCCATCCGGAAAGCTACTTCGGCATGACCATTCTGGACCAGCTCTGGCGTGATCCGAGCCTGCGGGACATCCCCGTTGTAATTCTGTCTTCCATGAAGCGCGAACAAATCGAGCGCCGGTTCACCAATCGCGGTGTCTTCGACTTTATGGATAAGACCGACTTGACGAGCGAAAGGCTGCAGCAACTCTTATTGCGCTACGGTCTTCTGGAAAGCGACGCAGTGTTCGGTCGTTCCGTGGCTTTTCTGAAATGTCTTCGTGAAGCGCGCCAACGGGCCGCTCTTGGAAATGATAACATCCTCTTGATAGGGGAAACAGGTACGGGGAAGGAACTTCTATCACGGTATATCCATGACCATTCACCTTGGTGCGAAGGCCCCTTTTGCACCGTCTCGCTCCAGAACGTTCCTGATACCCAAGTTGACGATCTCATATTCGGACATAAAAAAGGTGCATTTACGGACGCTAAATTTAACCAAATGGGGGCTGCCGAAGCGGCGGACCATGGGTCGCTTTTCATCGACGAGTTTGGTGATATTCCTGCTTCTATCCAACCCAAGCTCCTGCGATTGCTTGATAAGAACGTGCGGGAAAGCCGTAGGATTGGTGCATCGCCCACAGACGTCAAGAAACTCGACCTGCAGGTTGTACTGGCGACTGAACGTTTGGACATTATGAAGGCTAAGGATTTTCGTAAAGCCCTTTTGTTCCGAGTCAGTATAGGAGATGCTATACGGGTCCCGTCTCTGCGGGAAAGACAGGAGGATATTCCCCTTTTGGTCGAACATTTCTTACATAAATACGAGCAAAGGCACAAGAGCACCCTTCATACGAATCACCGTACAGTCGCTGATGAAGCCATGGCTGACCTGTGTAAGACGGACTGGCAAGGAAACGTGCGAGAGTTGGAGTCGGCAATTGAACGCGTGGTCCGTGTTTATCCTGGTCTTCGCGTGCTTTCAGTCGAGCACTTGCGGATCTCAGCGGTGTCTATTGCTAGCAAAATCGACGCGCCGATTGCTGAGTTAGTTGCATCCGAACCATCTGCTGAACTTCCGGGAAAGAGTTTAACCGAGCTTCTATCACAGTTGAAGGCACTTGATCTTTCCTCCGCTCCAGAGCATCGGCCAGCGTGGGCCGGGAAACTTCCAGAGCTGCAGACCGCCTTTGCCCACGCCGCTGCGGCGCTGCTTAAAGCAGCATTGACTGCCACAAGCAAACCCACTACGGAGAAACTCGAAGGTGAGATCAATATCCACCCGGCAGTCAAGTTGGCGATGGGTGATAAAAACCTTACTGCTTCTACAGCTGCGGACATCATCAAACGGGTGCTATCGCTCGACCCTGTAGTACAGAAACAGTTATTTTCAGACCGTATGCTGAAGGAAGCATATGAGATTGCAATCCGGTTGAGACCGAAGAAACCAAAGATAGCAAAGAAGGAGTATGAGAAGAGATCATTAATCCTCACAAACAGCGAAGAGGATTCTTGATGCATCAAATTGATATTTTCTACCATTACGATGACCGAATTATCGCTAAGTCTCTTGAGGTGGTTGCAGAGCTATTCGGAATTTCGGTGACTATCAAAGATGTGGTAAGTTTATTTAATCTTCCTGCCGATGGTGTCCCATGGATCATCCTGTTATCCCCTTCTTGGCGTGTACAGCAATTCAGGGTATGGCTTGAAAAACTCAATCATCTTTTGGATGATCACAAGGTCTACGATGTCAGGCTACTGTTGAACGGTCATTGTCACTGCCGCCTTGGCGAATACCTTATTGGATGCAGGGCTAAGATATACCAATATGGAAAGGTTCCTGCTGTCTTAGCTAATAACTTTCGTCCCACGTTTAAGGCAAAAGCCATAGAACGAACCGAAGGTACAGGAGAGCAGATAGAATCTTTCATTCGGCACAAGAACTTCGGGGAAATAGATAAAACCATGCGGCGCTTGGATAAGATTGTTCCTTGGTTAGGATCTTACTTCAAGGAGAAATAGCTATGCTTAACCTTCGTGCAGTTATTGTAGACGACGATGAGGATTATCGGCGGAAGGTCAGGGACAAACTGGAAGAAGCAGAGTTCTCTCCTGATATGGTGTTCGATACGGACAATTGCAATAAAGCCAGAGATTATAATTTTGATGCGGCTTTAATTGTCCTTGATAGCCTCGGGTCAGACAATGTTTCGTACTGGAGAGAACTACTGGTTCCGCTTCGCATTCGACACCCGAGTGCAGTTTTCCTTCTGGTATCCCACTTCAATGACCCTGACGTTATAAAAGGTATCGGCGGAGACAAACAGACAGAACGCCTCTTGGATACGGACCCTTTAATGTTCTTTCAGCCTAAACCTGTGAAGGATTCTTCAGAAGTGGAAGATGTATGGGATAAACGCCGTGAAGATCACTTTGTCGCTATCAAGGCATTTGCCAGGCGAATTGTAGACGACACGCGGGCGCGCCGTGATCTCGAAAAAATGCTATTAGAATGCGCTCTGAGTGCGGGAAGAAAGATCATTTCAACGCCTCTCGGAAAGCTTATCCCTGGCACCATTGCATCACCTGAGAAGGTCAATGGAACCTATGGGATGGATGTGATTACAGAAAAGGAGATAGAATTATTCTTTAGTTCAGTAGTCCATCGGTATGATGTGTTGATCTGTACCGAGGAAAGGGGTGCGCATAACGAGAAGCATCATCGTATTTTGACTCCACGCTTCTTTGTCTTCAGTGACCCATTGGATGGTTCGAGACAACTGAAAAATTTTGCCAGTTGCGTCTCAGAAGACGCGACAAATAATCCCAAGGGTTTCGATGCAACGATGTTGGATATCACACGGAACGAAAGTCTGATGGAAAAATGGGAAGGAAATTATGGGTATCGGTCAATGAATAGCCCCATGGTATCCATTGTTCTGGCGGAGCGACATCGAGTTGTAGCGAACGTATTACTTAATTTATTTACCTACGACGTTTTCATGTCGGTGGAGTCGGGGAACTACTGGCGGAATTGCCCCAAATTCGAGAGTCCTTTGGAACATGATGTAGTATTAGATGCAATTTCATCCGGAGATAAAATCCAGGAAAATATGGGATGGAGTCGCATTGAGTTTCGGACGTTCGAGTCGCTATCCGAAGGGAAAAAGGATAAGGAGAATGATCGTCTTTTCCTTTGCACTATGCAAGCAAGCAAAATACGCGGGTTGAAGCCTCAATGCTGCTATGAACATGTTGTAGGTTGTTTGGAGGAATCGATCATTCCACGATCTTTTAATCGCAGCGAAAGTTTTCGGCTTCGGGCTATGCAGAATGATTTCACTCCAGGGCCGGGGCGGATTCTTTTCATGATGGAATCTCAGGCCCTCTTAAAGCACGAGGAGAAACAATTGAGCAGTCGTGCATATGGCTGCATTCTGTCAGCCGGCGAGCCTCTTACGGAATGGGTAGGTTGGTTGGCGTTTCTTCGTCATGGACGGGGAAAGGTTTCCGCCTACTGCCTTCGCCGCCGAGACGGCAAGAATAAGCCATGCACCCACAAATTCCACGATAATGATCCTTCCCCATTGCTGCCGCAGCAGGTCAACAGCATCTTTCAGGATGGCAGGACGGACCTTTTACTTCTCCCCGCTGCCTACGGTCGGTCAATGCGTGACTATCATGATACCATCGTCGTTGCCTATGACGACGACCCTGACTGGAAGGAGATACTCAAACCTATCAACGATGAGGATGTTTACGTCAAGATACATCTATTTTGAGGTTGCTCGATACAAATGTGATTTCGAAAAGATCCGTCAAATCGTCCAATCAGGGAAATACTACATCATAATAGAGGTGGCTGATCCGCTACCTCAAGTCTCATCTATGCACTTCTTGAAGATCATGTAAACTTGATCTTTCCTTTGAACCATGCCTGTTGTAATCCCAACCTCCTCTTTAGAAGTATCCTTTTTTACTTATTGAATTCATGTAGTTTAATTGATCTATGGCGTGTCTGCTGCCCTAAGAACTCTTACTGGCACGGTTGCTGCTGAAGATAAAGTCAACGAGACGGGTTAACCCAACAGTGGTCCCAAGGATCAAGCCGAAGATAAGGATGGGACCGGAAAGGAGAGAAGTCATGAGTAGGGTGTTCAACTTCGGCGGCGGTATGCAGGGCTTCGGACGCGAGGTACTGCGGGAACTGGTCAAGACGAGCCACGGCCCAGGGTACTCGTTCAGCGGCATCGTGGCACAGAGCATGTGGGATGATCATTGTGGATTGCATGATCACGTCAATTTGTTTCAGGAGGTAATTAAGGACAGCGGGATGAATTTCCGTTTCTTCAAGAACAAGTAGCCCAAAGTCCCCGTCCTGGGCACGACGGCAGAAAAGGCCCGTAAATGTAGTAACTAAGCCCAACGGTGGGCAGTGCCCCCGAATAGGCCTCCTGGAACGGTTGAGTCCAATCGCTTGAAGTTCTCAACTATTACCGGTGGGGTCATTCGGGGGTTTTTGTTTTCGGAGGTGATCATGGGAAAAGCAGCCAGAAGAAGTAGACATAAGCGGCAGAAATACTTGGGAAGCTTGGCTCGGAATAATCCCGCGGAGTTCGCGTCCGAATGGGCGAAGCGTCTGGAGAGTTGGTCCGTGGAGGCTTCACGGCGTGCGAATCGCCTGGGTGACCGAAAAAAGCCGGTTCCACCCGCATTCGCACTTGTCGATCATGCAATGAATGAACTGGCCGCATGCGGAGTAGAAGCCATCAAACTCGAGCGTGAGGCCACGAAGGAGATCCTAACCGACGCATGTTGCAGGGCAGTTGCGGATGCTGCGTATCGTCGGCTTTATCGCCTAAGCAATGCGAAGTCGAACCAGCACAAAATGGAAATGGGCACCCACAAGCCGCCTCGGTAATGGCTGGGCCGGCGAAGGGAGGTGTTCCGTAAAGCAATGTCGGTGAAGGGAGAAACGGAAAGGTTATCATGAGTATGATCAAAACCGTAGCGACCGGCTGTTTGTTCAGTCGATCGGGCGTGAAGCTCCTGACGCTGCTGTGATCGGATTTTAAGAATGTATGGTGCAGGGACCGTGTCCGCGATCCCTGCACCGGGAGGTGCGGTGGAACCAGTCAATCCAAGAGAAGGAGAGGGTAGAAGGGAAAGTACATAGAGAAAGAAGGAGGTATTGGCCGTGAAAAAACAAGTTTTGGCAGCAGGGGTGATCTTCATCATCCTTTTCTTCTCTGGTCTGGTCTTTGCCGGTGTGAGGATCTACTGGCTCGATACCAGCGGTTCCATGAACAGAGATGGACGAATTGAGAACGCGAAGGAAGTCCTGATCCGCGAGATTCAGGAATCGAAACCCGGCGACATTCTGTACATCGGCAGTTTCGATACCAATGATCACTTGATTGGTCGTCTTGTGGTCGACGAATCCGGAAGTGCTGATGAAAAAAGGAACATCATTACCAAATTGAGAAACCTCCATGCCAAGGGACGTTGGACCAACCTCGATGAGCCCTTGCAGGCGAGCAAATCGATCATGCTTGACGATCGGGCGGCCGGTCAAATCGTAATACTCTCTGCTGGATTGTCTGATCCGTCCGCTGACCACGAACCCGTGGACCTTCACAGGATTGCCGAGATCATCCCGCAAAGCGCCGGCTGGTCGGTGTATATGATCGGCCTCAGCCAAGACATTGAGGGGCTTTTCAAGGTGAGATCATCAGTATCGGAACTGACTGTCAACGCCGAGTACCCACATGTCAAGGGCATACCCGTTGCTGATTTTACCCATGAAAAGATCGCGGAGGCGGTCGACTCTGTGAAGGTGGATGCGGAAATTGTGCCTGTGGAGAAGACAATTATAACAGAGCAGAAGCGGCCGGCAACACCGATACCATGGCCCATCATTTTGGGCGCGGCGCTGTTGTTTACCGTCGGTGGCGGTTTACCCCTGGTGTTCAAGAACAGATCGAAGAAAAAACTTGATCTTGTCCTTGAGGTCAAGGGGCCGGCCGGCGCCGGCAAAGAAGTGCGCTTTACCCTTGTGGACGGCAAGAAGAAAACGGTTGGCCCAAAAGGTGAGATCGTGGTGGATTCCGGGGACGTGGAACTGCCCCCCGTGATCTTTACAATTTACTTTTTCAAAGGTTCTCTGTTGCTGATGCCACAGGAAAGGATGTCGGTGAACGGCGAAATAGTTTCCGATACCACGGCAATCCTGTTCGGCGACATCATCAGGGTACGGGAAACAACAACCATATCGGTCAAAGAAGGAGGACAAGATGATGATGACAAATAATACGGATACACTGGGATTAGTAAAACCACGATACTTTGTCATGCCCACATTCCTTGTAGGAATTGGCGGGTATGCTAAGGCGGTTTTCCCTTCATTCGACAGATTGATCCATGGAACCTATGGTTTCAGACCAGATCCAATTCGACTGACCATTTTTGACTTCGATGAAGCCGGGTCTGAGAGCTCGGAAAATGGGCAAAAATACTCTATTGAGCACTATTTGAAGGTGCTCTCCAAGAAGACATTGAAGGACGTTGCCAAGAAACGGCGGAGGAAAGCGGACCTACCCTGGCTCAAGAACGTCGAACCTTACGTGGCTCTTGACCACGTCTGGTATGCCGAGGCTCCAGGGCTCAACCTGTATATGCAGAGCGGCAACCTGGCATGGCGCCTAGGCTGGGAGGCACATGTCCTGCCCGAACTCCGGACCGGTCTCAATGGTCTTCACCCTGTTCCGAGGGAATTAGACGAGTTGCAGCATAGAGGGTTCACGGTATCGAATCGCTCCTGCATCTGGGTCATTGCCGGCGGGTGTAGTACGACAGGCCCGACGGGACTAATTCCGATAGTCGCCGAACTGAAACGCAACAAGCCCCCTGAAACGAACCTGTTCGTGATTGTATTCACGCCCAACGCGTACCGGGACAAAACGGATGCCCATAGAACACGTGGCCGAGCCATCTTCATGGCCACGATGGAGAGGCTCCTGGGATTGTTCAACGGTCAGGTCTTCGATCAGCCCTACAGTGCCAGCGGCACCTACAAAATTACCCTGGAGGAAGATCCCTGCGATCAGGTTTTTCTGATTGATGGATCCGTATCCGGGGGGCGGTCGGACCTTAAGGCGGAGGAGTTGGGGGATCTGGTGGCCAATTTTCTTTTCAAATTCGCGGCGAGCCCTGTCGGTGAACATCAATTGGGTATCATCGGAAATTTGAACTCAGGTTTAAGACTAGCAAAGGAGGCCCATCATGAAAATTAATACATTTCAGCACCTTGCGAGCTTTGGAATCTCCGGCGTCAAGGTGCCGGTGGAGAAGATCGGCAAGCTTCTTTCGACCAAGACCCAGATCGACGCACTGGGGGGTGTTTTGAGGGAGTCCACAATTGAAGGACCGTCGCTTCAAGAACTTCCTGAATCCGATTTGAGCCGGGTGAATTTCGACGAGAAGGTTCGGGGGGGGGTGCAGGCACTCTGGCAGCCCATTGTCGAGGATCCGACGGAGATCCCGCCCCCGCAACTCCTGGAAAAGCTAAACAAAGTCTGGAACGCTGCAGCCAGAATGATTGGCGACGATGTCCAGAGTGCTGCACGGGCCATCTTCGAAAAGAGGGCTGCCAAGAAGGCTGAAATCATACGGGACAAAGCAGTGAGGCTTGCGGTTGAAGATGGCATTCCCAGCACGGTCAAGTGGCTGCAATGCCTCAAGGAGGAATGCGGCCGGGTAAGTAAAGTCCTCGGGCAGGAGGTCCTCAGATATGAAAGAAGGAAGGAAAAGCAAAAAACGCTTCTGGAGGATCTAAAGGAGGATTGGGGTAAGCACCTTACGAAGGTTACTGAGATGAGCGTAGAACCCCAGCATGTCGCGCGAAATTTCCTGGTCATGGCAGGTATCGTTCTGCTCGTCGGCTTAGGTCTTTGGATATTGAGCATTCCGGTAAACAGCATCCTCGGCGTCGCTGGCGTGGTAGTTGCCGTCCTGGTGGCACTGAAGATTTCCTGGCCTCTCTTCCGGTACCTGGGCATGTCCAGGCAAACGAGACTCCTGTGCACCCGGCTCACCTCGGCGTACAAGGCCATGTCGCTCTTCAGTCTCGACGAGTTGGCCAAACGGCTCGAGCTGGAATATTGCACGGACAGTTTGCCGATGCACATCGACAGTGTGATCACTGGGTATCAAGATCGAATTATCTCGATCGAAAGAAGGAAGGATACTCTCAGCGCTGACAGGGCGGTGCTGCATTCGTCGCTCCATAATGCGTCGGCAACGGTTCGTACCATTGTTAGGGATGGCGCACTCAGGGATTGGTATACGCGCGGCCTGTTACTGGTACCTAAGGAAGCATGGGTCAGTGAACTCTGTTCGATCGATAAAGAACCGCTCTGGGGAGAGATGGAGGAGCAGGCACGCGCCGCCTTTGAATTTCTGCGGGCGATCAAAGCGGAAGACGAGATCTTCAGCCTCTATGAGACAAAGGAGGATCGGATCGCGTACCTGACATCGCTTAGGGAGGCCGCCATTGGCAGGACACCCGGCGAGCCTCTGATCTCAATCGACTTCTCCCTGGCTGGGGAAAGGCCCATGGAGAACCACTTGACCGTCGAGATATTCGATCCTGAACATTCAAACCTCGCTCGGGATCTGCAGAGTGCCTGGGGCGACGCGGGAGTCGGCCTGTCTATCGTTCCGTCCATGGATGCGAGTGCCATCTCATTTGTCGGTTTGGTTTACGGGTTCCCGTTCGAGGCCATCAAGGACTACAGCATGGCGCTGCCGGCATTCGTAAAGGCGAAGCAGGAGGAAGGGGATGCGATTTATCCCTATCTGTATCCGGCGCTCTGTCAGGAAGGAGGGGCGGCATGATCATTACAGTCACGGTGGTTATTGTCGTTTTTTGTTTTGCCGGCGCACTTCTTGCCCTGAGTTTCACCGGCGACAATAGAAAAAAAGGCAAATGGTCCACGGCCAAAGAGGGCATTGCCGAGCAAAGACCATACGCACATGTCGAACAGGGGCCTGAGGGCCTTTGTCCGACAAGGAAAGAAGATCACGTAGATGATAGAGATCTTTTGAGAAAGGAGGACCGAGATGACGACCTTTGATTGGGCGATGATTTCGTTGATCTTATTCGGAGGCGTCTGGGGCTTGATGGCAGGCGCATCGCGAATGACCATCCCGTTTGTATTGGTCATGGTGGGTGTAAGCGTTCTGCATGCGTACCCAAGGTTTTCCATGGTTTTCAAAGGCCCCGACCCGATGATGAAGATGTTCCTTTACCTCATCATTTTCTTTGTCGGGTTGGTCATCTTCGGGTTACTTATGCGGATCGTTCGTAATGCCGTAACGGCAGCCGGCCTTGGTCCACTGGACGCGATTTGCGGTTTGGGGCTTGGGATGATTATGGTCGCTGTTCTGGTCGGTACCTTGATTTGGGGCATAGAAACCTATGGCGACAGTAGGTGGCAGAGTTTACTGAAGGGTTCGCAGATATCTCCCAATGCCCTAACCTTCTTCAAGCATTTTATGACGTTCATGGACCGAATGGTTCCGCAGCCCGAGAAACCATGGTGGCAGCGATCATTGTGGTAATCGGATTAAGAGGGTAGCTGAACAGTATTTGGTACGCAAGGGGACGCGCCGGCCACCTAACGGATGGCCGTCACGCCCCTTGCATCTTTTCCGTGTCCCCCCTGCATCCCCCGGAGGGGGAATTCCCGACCACCCTCCCCTCAAAATAAGGTGTGCAGGGGCCGCGACAGGGCATTCCTCTGCTCCAACCCTGTCACGGCCCCTGCATTTTCCCTTTCCGCTCTCAAGCAAGGGCGTCGCCGGCCATTTCCGCTGCCCCATGGACCGGCACCGCCCTTGCTTTGCCTCGCGCGGCGTTTTATTCCCGCCGACTTCCCCGACCGCCACTCCAGAAGGATCAAACAAACGCTCGCCCCTCAATGGTACGCAGGGATCGCGCCATCGCCTGACGGCTCTGTCACGCCCCCTGCAATCTGCCTTTTCCCGGTCGCCGGGTGCGCTTTGCCCGCGATTGTCGATAAGATCGCCAAGGGGCGACCGCTCGGCCCATTCTGATCACCCCCTGACTTTCCCCCTCAAGGGAGACCCGCCACCCGCCCTCTAAAAGGTACCTCCTCTCTCTAACGCTTTCCATTGTAGCGCGGGCTCCCGGCTCCGGCCGTCAAGGGTATACAAGCTCCGGCATGGGCTTCGACCCTGCGGGCCTTGCAGCCCACCGGAAAAGCGTATTTTTTCCGTCACGGACCGTGAAGGGGCTTTAGAGGTAATGCGCTCACGGTCGGTGCCGGAAAAAATCTTCCTTTTCCTTGCCTGCGCCCTTGACTGCCTCCGCGCTCACTCGCTGCTCCGACAACGGCCCGCTCCCGCCGCTCCGCCTTCTTCCTCGTTCCGCCGCGCTCCGCTTGCGTCGCTCGTCATCCGGCTCCGCTGTGTCCGCTTGGCCTGTCTTCGCCACGCTCGTTCGCCCCGCGCTTGTGTCAAGCGAAAAATCGAGAGGAGGTGTTGGTTATGTCTATTTGGTCTGTCATCGGTTCCCGATGCCTGCCCAGCGAATGGGAGTCCCGCGTCGGGGATGTGGTCGATCTGCTCCTGTCCCGCGGGCATCGGATCTGTTCGGGTGGCGCCGTGGGTGCCGATTTCGCAGCGCTTCGTTCCCTGGTCCGCCATGGCGCTTCCGCCTGTCAGGGCTCATCGGTGTTCCTGCCCGGCGATCTATCGCTGGCCCCGCCGTCTTGCTTGCCCTGGCTTTCCCGGTTCGCCGCTCTGGGCGGTGAGATTGTGGAAGGTTCCGCGTCCGAGCGTTCCCCCCGCCGGGAGGTGATTGCCGCGCTTCTCATCCGGAATTGTGCCATTGTCCGGGCCTCTGCCGGCGTGGTCGCTTTCGTCTCCGGTTGTTCTACAGGTTCTTGGTTCACCGTCGAGCAGGCCATCCGGCGGGATCTGGCCGTGGTCGTCTTCCTGGTGGATGGTCCGTCGGGCCTGCATCATTTTGTCCGCGGTTCCTGGGTCCCCTGCCGTTCCCTGGCCGGGGCTTATGTCTTCACGTATTTCGAGAAAGAATAGGAGGTGCATCATGAAAACCACGTCGTCTGAAATCAATCTGTTCAATCATGAGGATTATGGTGAGGCCTATCTCGGCATGGCGTTCCACGTCCGGGATATGA
>Ga0172369_10004451_pt1 | contig 17772 bp, 13 predicted proteins | sample LakKiv25m_FD_114539 | JGI IMG/M metagenome (GOLD analysis project Ga0172369, IMG submission 114539) | Freshwater microbial communities from Kabuno Bay, South-Kivu, Congo - kab_022012_11.25m | ecosystem: Environmental > Aquatic > Freshwater > Lake | place: Democratic Republic of the Congo...
ATCCTCGCCGTCGCCGACGTCGTCGAGGCGATGTCGTCGCATCGTCCGTACCGGCCCACGCTGGGCATCGACGCCGCGCTCGCGGAGATCGAGTCCGGCCGTGGCACGCGCTACGACGCCGCCGCTGTGGACGCGTGCCTCAGGCTCTTCCGCGAGCAGGGGTTCCGCCTCGAGGAGTGACCGGCGCCGCACGAGCGCACAAGTTCTTCATCTTCCGCTGCTAAGGTCGAGCCGTTCGTCGTCGTCTCTGGAGGTGGAGTCGCAGATCATGGCGTGGGAGCCACAAGCGCGCGTCCCCGGAGGGTTCGCCGACGAGGCGTCGCTCCTCGCCGGCCTGCGAGCCGGGCGCCGAGATGCGTACGAAGCCCTGCACGGCGGCTACGCGGCGCCCATCTACAACCTCGCGCTGAGGATCGTGGAGGATGCGGACGACGCGCAGGATGTCGCCCAGGAGGTGCTGATCAAGGTGTTCAGGGGCCTTCCGGACGACGGATCAGAGGTCAACCTCACGGCCTGGCTCTACCGGGTCACGGTGAACGCCGCCTTCGACCACGTGCGCGCCCGCAAGCGACGCCCGAGCCTCGTCGCGGCGGAGGCCGCGGGTGAGACCGCCGACGCCGTCGACGAGTACGAACGGGCGGAGCTCGCGGGGCGCGTCGAGACGACCTTGCGCGCGCTCACCCAGCGCCAGCAGATCGCGCTGGTCCTGCGGGACGTGCACGGTCTCAGCGTGAGCGAGACGGCGTCGGTGCTCGGCGTGACGCGCGGGTCCGCCGACGTGCTGCTCTCCCGCGCCCGGACCGCCTTCCGGCATCTCTTCCTGACGGGATCCGGCGAGAGCGAGGCGGACGGACGGTGCCGAGTGGCCGAGGACGCCCTCGCGGGCGGCGTCGGCGGCGGCATCTCCGCCGCTACTCGGGAGTCTCTCCTCGAGCACGCGCGCGTCTGTCCTGAGTGCCGTCGTACCGTTGCACTGTGGGGCGTCGCTCCGGTGGGCCTGGGCCTGCTCGTCCATCAGGTGGCGCTGCCCGCCGGGCTCAGCCTCACGGCGACGTTCGCGGCGGCGCAGCTCGCCGGCGTCGCCATCCCGGCGGCGGGCCTGGGTGCGGCCGCGGCGGCCGGAGCTTCGGCGGCCTCCTCGGGCGCCGCGGGTGCGGCCGCGTCGTCGGTCGCGGTGAGCGCCGGAGCGTCCACCTCGGCGGCGTCTGCCGGCGCCGGCCTGTTCGCCGGTCTCGGATCCGCCGCCGTCGTCAAGGTGGCCACCGTGGCTGCCGCGGCGTCGGTCGCCGTCGGCGTCGTGGGAGTGGCGGCGCACCAGTCGCCGCAGGACGGCAGGTCCGCGCCGGGGACCGCGACCAGCGGCCTTTCGGTCGGCGGGACCCACGGTGCGCCGGGGGCCGGGAGCGCCGTAGGCGCGAGCGATCCTCGCGCACAGGCGCATCGCCGCGGGCCGGTGGCACAAGGCGCCGGCGCGCAGAAGCCGAAGCACGGCGGCTCCTCCGGCGAGTCCGGCAAGCAGGGGCAGGGGCGTACCGGAGACGGGCGTTCAGGCGCCGGCGGCACGGCGGCCGCGGGTTCCGGCGACGGCTCCGGCCGGGGATCGGCGGGGTCGCCTGGGGCGTCCGGCAGCGGGTCCGCCGGTGGCAGCGGATCGGCCGGCGGCGGCACGGGCGGCGGCACGGGCGGAAGCGGTTCCGGCGCCGGCTCGGGCCAAGGCTCGGCCGGCGGGTCCGGCAGCGGGTCCGCCACGGGGACGGGCAAGACGACCTCCGCTTCCGGGAGCACAACGGGCGGCGGCTCGGCCGGCGGCGGCGCGACCGGCATCATCGACTGACGCAGCTCGCTCTCGTTTCGCGGGGGCGCGGCGAATCTCACTTCTTCCCGCGGCTTCGCCATCTGTCCCAAGACGCCATGTCGCGGTGCTCCGGTGCCGTCGCGTCGGGCGGGTGACCGCCGATGTTCCGACCGCCTGCCCGTACGCGAACGAGGCGGCGGTGGCCGTGCAGGCCGCCGCCGCCTCGTTCATCCCCTGTGTGTCAGGGAGTGATGCAGGTTCCGATCGGCAGCGCGATGTTCACGCGCTTGGCGGTGAACACCGGTGCGGCCGGGTCGGACCGGTTCAGGCTGCCCACCGAAGTGATGCGGTCGCCGGCGGCGAAGTCGGCCAGCGTGACGACCACGAGCTCGCCGTCGACCGTGCGCTCGTAGAGACGCGTCGTGGCCGTGAGCTTGAGCGTGACGGTGTCGCCCTTGTAGGCGCGCACCTTGGCGTTCCCCTTGAGGATCGTCACGTCGATCGAACTCTCATCGATGCTGGTCACGGTACCGCTCAGCGAGTAGTTCACGACGGTCTTCTTCGAGCCGCCGTTCCCGCTGCCGCCGCTCCCGCTTCCGGTCCCGTTACCGTTGCCGGCGAACGCGGCCGGGGCGACCATCAGGACCATCGCCACGGTGGCGATCAGGACGATCAGCTTTCTCATTCGGACCTCCGTCTGTACCCGGCACGGCTGTTCCGTGCCTCTCGATGGTTCAGACGAGGGGCGGCGGCGGTCCTTATCACCGCCGCGCCGATGCGCACAAGCTCTTCACAGGTCGGTGCCTCAGGCGGCTGGAGCCCGCACGCGCAGCGCCGCGGCCGCCACCTCGATGTGCAACGGCACGTCGCCGAGCGCGTCGCCGTCGACATCGAGCGGGAAGAGGCCGGCTGCGGGCCGGCGTCCCGGCGGCTCGCCGGCCGGCTCCAGATCGAGCGACCGGCAGGTGAAGTGATCGACGCCGGGCTCGTGCACGTGCGTCCCTGCGTAGACGGTGGCGAACCGCCGCACCAGCCGCCAGCGAGTGCGGGTCTGGAACGCCACCACCTCGAGGAGGCCGTCGTCCAGGCGCGCCATCGGCGCGATGTTCATGCCGCCGCCGAACGTGCGGCCGTTGCACACGGCGACCGCGTGCGCGTCCAGCAGGCGCTCGCCGCGGGTGCCGTCCGGCGCCTCGTAGCGGCAGCGCAGACGGGTGCGGTGGCAGGTGACGATGGCGCGCAACGCCGCCTGGCCGTAGGCGACACGACCGCCGAGAAACCCCGGCGCCGCGGCCGAGTAGCGGTCGACGAGCCCCCCGATGCCGGCCGAGAGCACGTTGAGCCAGAATCGTTCGACCGGCCGCCCGTCCACGCTGGTGAAGCGGGCTCTGCCCACGTCGACGGCGCGCTCCGCGCCGCCCCGCAGGGCGGCGAGGTACGCGCCCACCTCGTGCGGGATGCCCAGAGACCGTCCGAAGTCGCCGCCGGTGCCGGTGCCGACGATGCCCAGCGCGGGGAGGAGGCCGGCCGGGTGATCCGGGCCACCGGCCGTCGCGCCGGGGGAGGAGGCCATCACCCGGTCGTCGGTGAGGAGCCCGTTGACGATCTCGTTGAGCGTGCCGTCGCCGCCGAGGCCGACGACGAGGGCGCGCGAATCGCGCACCGCCGCGGCGGCCAGAACGGTCGCATCCCCACGGCGCCGCGTCCGGACCACGTCCGGCTCACCGAGAGCATCTCGCAGCGCCGGCAGAAGATGCGGGAGTTCACGGCCGGTGCGGCCGCGGCCCGCACTCGGATTCACGATCACGAGAGGGCGCCCGAGGGCGCGTGTGCCGGGCGTCTGCATGGGGGCACGGTAGCAGACGCCTGCCCGGCCGTCATGTGCGAGCGGTACTCCAAGGGCGCCTCAGACGCGGGCGAACGTCCGGCAGACGCTGGTGCAGACGCCGCGTCCGTGCACTCTGCGACGTCGATGCGGATCATGGGATGGTTTCTCCGTGGGTCACGGCCGATGAGGACGGGTGAGTCCTCGGAGTAGACGCGGGAGACCGTGAGTGGGGCGCCGGCGTGCGCGATCAGGCAGGGATTCCGCGCGTTGCACGCAAAGAAGGCTCCATGACGACGCACGAGCTCGACAAGGGGGTGACGCGGCGCGACCAGGCGAAGGAGGTCGCGCGCATCGCCGCCTTCAGCGATGGGGTCTTCGCGATCGCGATCACGCTGCTCGCCCTTCAGCTCGAGATCCCGGCGCGGGACAACGTGGATGTCTGGGCGGAGGTCTCGGCGCTGGCCCCGGATTTCGCCGCGTTCGCCATCAGCTTCGCCGTCATCGGCGGCTACTGGGTCGCGCACCACCGTCTCTTCGCTGCCATCGAGCGCTACGACGGGCGCCTGATCTGGCTCAATCTGCTGTCGCTCTTCTTCATCGTTCTCATGCCGTTCACGACGTCGCTGGTCGGAGAGCACGGCGACAAGCCGGTCTCGGTGGCGATCTACGCGCTCTCGATCGCTGCGGCGGGGTTCGTCAACACCGGCATGGCGGTCTACGCCCTGAGAGGGCACCGCCTCTGCTCGGCCGACCTGTCGGACGTGAGGATCAAGTACCACATCTGGCGGGGCCTCTCGATCGGCCTGGTCTTCCTCATCTCGCTCGCGCTCCTGCCGCTCGGCCCGAACGTCACCGAGCTCTCGTGGCTCTCGATCATCGTCGTGCACCGCGTGGTGCGGCTGCGCCTGGGGGATCAGAACCGTCAGTGAGGAGCCGCGCCGGCCGGCCGCGGCCGGTGCGGGAAGGACGCCCGGAGAGAGGAAAGCGGACGGCGGCGGCCGGAAGAGGCCGCCGCCGTCCGCTTTCGGCGTGGAGAAGTGTCAGTTCATGGTGAGGCACGTGCCGACCGGCAGCGCGATGGTGATGCGCTTGGCGCTGAACGCGCCGGTGGCCTTGGTCAGCTTGCCGGTGGACGTGATGCGGTCGCCGGCGGCGATGTCGGCGAGGGTCACGGCGACTCGCGTGCCGTCGGCGGTGCGCTCGTAGTAGAGGGTGGTCGCCGCGACCTTGAGATCCACGGTCTCGCCCTTGTAGGCGCGCGCGGCCTTGTTGGCCTTGACGACGGTCACGGAGACGATGCCGTTGTCGGCGTCGACCGCGGTGACGTTGCCGCTCAGCGAGTAGTTCACGACGGTCTTCCTGGAGCCGGCTTGACCGTTGCCGGCGAACGCCGCCGGCACGACCATGAGCGCCAGAGCGACGACGACGGCCAGGACGATCAGCTTCCTCATGTGGACCTCCCACGTCTGCGGCACGGCCTTCCCGTGCCTTCCATGATGTGTGACGACGCGCCGGTCAAGGACTTAGCACCCGGGGCGGGATGCGCACACGTTCTTCACAATCCGCAGACGGGTGCGGGTGCGAGGTTCGGCCAATCTCGTTCCGACTACCTGCAAGGATTGCCTATCTGGTGACGCGGGGCGGACGTCTGGTATGAATGGCGGACAGCGACGGGGAGGCCTCGCGTGACATCCATGGACAGACCGCCGATCGAGCCTATCGAGCCGGCGTTCAGGCAGACGTACCACTCGGCGGAGCAGCTCGACAGGCTCAAGCAGGCGACGCTGGACATCCTCGAGACGGTGGGCGTGCGCTTCCAGAGCGGCAAGGCGCTGGACCTCCTCGAAGAGGCGGGAGCGGCGGTGGACAGGGCGACCGAGGTCGCCAAGCTGCCGCCGGCCCTCGTGCTCGAGGCGATGGCGACGGCCCCGCGGCGCTTCGCCCTCGGCGCCCGTGACGCCACGTGCGACATCGCCGTTGGCGACGGCCGCACCTACTGCACCACGGACGGGTGCGGCGTCGAGATCATCGACTTCCGGACGCGGGAGCGTCGCCAGTCGACGAAGGCCGACCTGGCGGACATCACGCGTCTGCAGGACGCGCTCTCCAGCATCTCGTTCTGGTGGCCCACCGTCAGCGCCGGCGACTGCGGCGAGACGGCGCAGCTGCACGAACTCGACGCCGGCTGGAACAACACGGTCAAGCACCTGCAGGGCATGGTGAACGGCGAGCACGAAGCCCGCTACGCCGTGGAGATGGCCACCGTCATCGCCGGCAGCGCCGAGGAGCTCCGCCGCCGGCCGGTGCTCAGCGACCTCATCGGCACCATCTCGCCCCTCGTGGTGGACAAGGACGCCATCGAGGCGGCGCTCGTGTTCGCCGCCGCCGGCGTGCCCGTCACGTGGGTGACGATGCCGACCCTCGGGACCACGGCGCCGGCCACCAAGGCCGGCGCGTACGCTCTCGGCTCGGCCGAGCTCGTCGCCGCGAGCGTCGTGCTGCAGTTGGCGAGCCCCGGAGCGCCGGTGCTGCACTCGACCATGCAGAGCTGGGCCGACCCCCGCTCCGGCAGCTTCGTCAGCTTCCCGCTCGACGGCAGGACGCGAGCCATCGCCACGGAGCTCGCGCACCACTGGGGCGTGCCCGCCGAGTCGGCAGCCTGCGGCACCGACTCGCCGGTCCCCGGCACCTGGCAGGCCGGCGTGGAGGAAGCGCTCGACCTGGCCCAGGCGGCGCAGGAGGGGTCCGAGCTCATGCCGAGCATCGGGCTCGTCAACGTGTACACGCTCTTCTATCCCGAGCACCTGATCCTCGGCGACGACATCTACCAGCGCGCACGCTACTCCGTCATCGACATCGACTTCGACGACGAAGAGATCGCGCTGGACGCCATCGCCGAGGTCGGCCCCGGCGGGCACTTCCTCGGCAACCGGCACACGCGCCGGCACATGCGCCACGCGGTCACGCCGGCGCTCACGCATCAGGCCGGGCCCGACGGCGCGTACCGCGATGCCATCGAGGTGGCCCGGGAGCGGGCCGAAGGACTCTGGCGCGACTACCGGCCGGAGCCGCTCGAGGAGGACAAGGCGGCGGAGCTGACGAGGATCCTTGCCGCCGCCGACGCCGAACTGCGCCGCTGACCGCCCACCGCGGGGGCGCCTCCGGCGCCGCGGCGGGCGTAACCTTGAGGACTCCGTGGAATGCTCTTCTCGAAGGCCGACGAGAGGAGCATCATGGATGGCAACGGCACGCTCCAGGAACGCGCCGCCGACCCACCCGAGGCGCCGGACGAGAGCGCCGGTGTCTCCGGGGCGCCGGATGCGGATGCCGGCGGCGCGCTCCGTCGCAGACTGATCGGCATGGTCCGCGCCGGTGAGGTGGGCCTCAAGCAGAGCGCGACGGCGGTCACTACGGCCCGCGGCGGTGCCCGGCTGGACCAGTCCGCCTCGGTCGCGCTCATCTCGGGCGGTGACACGTCGCTGCATCTGTCGGCGGCGGTGGCGGCGCCGTCACTCGGAGATCTGCACCTCGACAAGAGCGCGGTGCAGTGGGTCGTCTCGGCCGGTGACGTCAGCTTCGAAAAGAGCGCCTGTGCGGCGGTCGTGGCTCCGTCGGTCCGCGTCGAGCACGGCGTCGCCGGCGTCGCGCTGGCCCGCCGCGTCGAGGTCGGCGAAGGGGGCCGCGTCCTCTTCCGTCCCTTGGCCGCTGCGGCGCTTGGAATCGGTCTGGGGATCGGACTCGGGCTGGTCGTCACCGCCGGAGCCGGTTGGGCGGGCGTTCGCGCGTGGAGACGCTGGGCCGGCGGCGACGGCGGCGAGTGAACACCGGCTGAGCGCCTTCGCCGACGCGGCGGACCCCCCGCACCTGCGCGTCTGGGTGCTGGCCGCACTCTCAATGCGGTAGTAGTATGTCAATCCATGCGGGCTCCGGCCCGCCCGTCAGCATGGGGGTCATATGCCGCTCGCGGAGGGGAACGTCTCGTTCGCAGCGGCGCAGCGGCACCACCCGCGCCTGCTTCGCACAATCGCCTGGCTGCGCCGCCACGCGGTGATGTGTGGGGTGGCCGGGGCGGCGGGCATCGCGGCCGTGTTCGTCTTCGACCTCTCCAGCGCCGGTTACCTGGTCGGCGGTTTCTACATCATCCCGCTGGTCTTCCTGGCGCTGGCTCTGCGGCCGCGTGCCGTCGCCTTCGCCGTCGCCGTGAGCCTCGGGCTGGCCGCGTTCGTCCAGTTCTGGGAGAACTCTCTGGACACGAACGGCCTGCTCGTGCTCCTGTTCGGGTTCATCCTCGGCTCCGCGCTCGTGATGCTGTCGTACCTGCTGTACCGGCTCACAACCATCGGTGAGTACGCGATGCTCCGGGCCCAGCTCTCCGAGGCCGGCGCGGACATCCTGAGCAGCGGGCGCTCTCGTGACGACCTCGACGAACTCCTCGAGTACGCACTCGAGCGTCTCGGCGAGCAGCTGGACGCGACGAACGGCATCCTGCTGCTGCTCGAGCACGGTCGGTGGATCGGCCGGGCCGGGTTCGGGCTCGGCATGGATGCCCGGCTGATCGTGTCGCCCTACTCCGATATGCCTCTCGCCGCACAGGCGGTCCGCGCCGACGTGCCCGTGCTGCGCGATCTGGGCCACGCCGACCCGGCTCCTCTCGCGCCGCTCGCGGCCCACATCTTCCTCGAGCGCGTCCTGTTGCTGCCGCTTCGCGCGCTCGAGCGTGAGGTCGGCGTCATCGTGTACAACCGACCTCACGACGTCGGCGAGTACAGCGGGGAGCGGGTTTCCCTGGCGGAGGGGCTTGCCCGCTACATCGGGGTCACTGTGGACAATGTCCGGCTCATGCACGAACTGAGCACGCGGCAGCGCGACCTCGAGCTCGTGCGCGACTCCAGTCTCGACTTCGCCCAGAGCATCGACATGGAAGAAGTGCTCGAGGCGGTCGTGACCCGCCTGGTCGACGCCCTCGCCATGCATGCCTGCGACATCTACGAGGTCGATCCCGAGACCGACACCATGCGTTCCCTCGTGAGCTACGATGACGGCGAGTTCGACACCGGAGAGTGGACGGGCAGGGAGTACCCGATCGACCAATTCTCGTCCAGCGCCCTCGCGATCCGCAGTCGGCGGCCGGTGGTGGTCACCTCGCTCGACGATCCGAGGCTCAACGACGTCGAGCGCGAGCTGATGCAGCGCTGGGGACACAAGTCGCAGCTGCTCATCCCGCTTCGGATCCGGGAGCACGTGATCGCTCTCGTCGAGTTGCTCGACGACAACGAAGCTCGCGACTTCAGTGACGACGAGGTGGAGCTCGCGCGCACCATCTGCCGATTCGCGGCACTCGCCATCGACAAGGCGCGGCTCTTCGACCAGCAGCGCGCCACCGCCGCGCGCCGCGATCGTCTGGCGCGACGGCTTCAGCGCCTGCAGTCCTTCTCGGTCGAGCTGAACCAGGGTCTCGACCGGGCGGACCTTCAGGAGGTGCTCGACGAGGTCACGCACGCTGCCCTCGACCTGCTCCAGGTCCGCGCCGCCGCAGTCATGGCCGGGAGCGGCGAGTATCTGGCCGTGCGCTCCCTTGCGGTCGCCGGCAGCGCATCCCCGAGCATCCTGGCGGCTGCGGAGGCAGACCTGCTCGATCGCTGTGGCGTCGTCTTCGCGCCGCCGGGCGACGACGGTTTCGTCGGCACGGACGTGGCTGCGGCGGTCGGTCAGCGCGACGGCCTCCTCTTCGCTTCGCTGGAGGGGGACGCCTTTCAGCAGAGTTCGGTCCTCGTCGTCGCCGACAAGCAGCAGGGCGAGTTCGACGATGAGGACGGGCTCCTGATCGCGACGCTCTCGGCGCAGCTCGGCGCGAGTCTGCACAACGCGCTCGCCTACCAGCGCGAGCACATGATCGCCGAGACCTTCCAGCAGGCTCTCCTCATGGATCCGCCGGCGATCCCCGGCATCGAAGTGGGCGTGCGCTACCGGGCGGCGACAGAATCCGCGCGCGTCGGCGGTGATTTCTACGACCTCGTGACGCTCGGGCCCGGGCGCCTCATGGTCATCGTGGGGGACGTGTGCGGCAAGAGCCTGTCGGCCGCCGCCCAGTCCGCCGTCGTCCGCTACATGCTGCGCGCGTTCGCAGCGGAGGGGTCGCCCGGCGAGGCCCTCTCCCGGCTCAATGCCGCGGTGATCGCGCAGACTCCTAACCAGCCCTTCGTGACGCTTGTCGTCGCCTACCTGGACGTCGCCCGCCACATGTTCGAGTACGCGGTCGCCGGGCATCCACGGCCCATCGTGCTCGCCGGCCACGGCGAGTTCCCGATGCCGGAGGAGGGCAACGTGCCGGTCGGCATCTTCCGCGGCGCCACCTACCCGACGAACCGCGCCGTGCTGCCGGACGGGGCGTGCATCGTGATGTACACGGACGGCATCACCGACGCGCGCCGCGACGGCGTGCTGTTCGGGGAGGATCGCGTGCGGCAGGCGGTCCGCGCCAACCTGCCGCTCGGCGCCCAGGCGCTCGCCGATACGCTTCTCGAGACGGTGAAGGAGTACGCGGAGGGCGTGCTGGCCGACGACTGCGCCGTCGTCACCGTCAGACTGCCGTAGTGTCCTCCGGAGGGCGCCGCCGGCGCCCCGACGCCGTGCGCGCGGCCAGGTCTCAGGCGCGGTGGACGACCGTGGAAAGGGCGTCGGCGACGGCCAGTACCCGGGCGCGCCGCCCAAGACGGAGGTCCTCGGCGGCGAGGGCGGCGTCGACGGAGTCGAACGCGATCACTCCGAGGTGCTCGAGTCCGCCGAGGAACCCCGGGTCGGCGGCGCCCACGACCGCGAGGCGGAACCGCTCGAGCACCCGGGCGACGACGAAGGACCGCTGGCCGCCCGGCCCCAGGGGTTCGCGCAGGCCCCGTGCCAGGATCTGCGCCGGAGATCCGGCCGCGGTGAGCACCTCGAAGAAGTTCCGCTCTCCGGGCCCGTCGCCGGCGCCATCCGGCAGGTCGGCGCACAGGACGACGAGGCCGCCTTCGGCGACGACCGGCCGGGGAGCAAGGCCGAGGTAGGTCGCCGCCCGGCTCGCCTGGTAGAGGTTGTCGCTCTTCGGTGAGTGGACGCCGGCGACGACGACATCGTAGTCTACGCGGGTGGCCCTCAGCCACGCGCCGGCCTGCCGCCGGACCAGCGCTTCCTGCGCGGCCGCCGGGTCGCCGGCGCGAACGGAGACGACCTCGTCCTCCGTCATCGCCAGGTTGACGCCCCAGTGCAGAGGGGTCCGTCCGGCGATCTCCCGGAGGGTCTTCTGGAACGGATTACCTTCCAGCCGCCCGACGGAGACGCCGCCCCTGGAGATGAAGGCGGGGTGGTGCGTCCAGGCGATGGTCTCGTGCCCGGCGCAGCCGATGGCCACGCCCTTCACTCCACCGGAAAAGCCGGCGTAGAGGTGGGGCTCGACGACTCCGACGGTGATCGCGAGATCGGCCTCGGTGATGCGCTTCGCGATGCGTATCGGAGCGCCCAGTGAAGTCGAACCGAGGTCGACGGTCTCGGAGTCGATGCCGTGGGCGTCGGTCACTTCGATCCGGCGGGCGATCCGGCGGCCGGCGAGCTTCTCCCGCTGCGCGGCGTCGGTCGTCGCGTGCAGGCCGCAGCCGATGACGACGGTGACCGCCTCCTCGGTGACGCCGGCGGCTTCGAGCTCGGCCAGGACGTGCGTCAGCACGGACTCGCTCGGGCAGGGTCGCGACGCGTCGGGGATCGTGACGGCGACCGGCCCGGCGCCGCGCGCCAATCCATGCAGGCGCGGCGCGGCGAGCGGCTCCGCCAACGCTCGCGCGATCGCCTCGTCCGGATCCGCGAGTGTCTGCCCTCGGGGGGGCGGCTCGAAGGCGTCGGCGCGGGGGACGTCGACGCGGCCGGCGCCGCACCACACCCAGGGTGAGTCGCTCATGTCGTGGTCTCTGGGTCCTCGGCGCCGGGCGCCGGGCGCCGGCCGGAGCGGTGCCACGACCACCACATGGCCCCGACGCCGACGAACGGCAGCAGCGACCACAAGAAGGCGATCGCGAGCCAGTCGAGAAGGCTGCCGCCCCGGCGACGAGCGGTCGCGTAGCCGAACCAGAGGCAGAGCGCCAGCTGGGGGCCGTAGGCGAAGAACGACCAGGCGGCGATGAAGGCGACCTCGCCCGGGCCGACGGTCGTCATCGGTAGCGCTCCCGGAGCCCGCGAACGACGCGCCGGAGCTCGTCCACGGCCTCCGCCGGCTCGAGTGGACGGGCCTCGCCGGCGAAAGCCAGCAGACGATGCGTCAGCCAGCTCTCGTCCACGTAGGGCTGGGTGGCGAGGCAGGACCCGTCCGGCAGGAGGGTCACGGGGTCGCGCTCGGCTATCCAGCGGGCCACACGAGCGCTGTACCACACTCTGGCCGACTTCGGGGCGTAGCTGCCCGAGGTGGGGATGCCCTCCCGGCGGTACAGATCGAGCTCCACGTTCGGGCGTGGGTCGAAGGTCTCGTCCAGCAGTGTCGCGGACTTCGTGGTCGCGACGCGGAACACACGGGTGCCCTCGGCCTTGCGGCACCAGCAGACGTAGTACCACTCGCCCCGGCTGTGCAGGAGCAGATACGGCTCGACGACGCGCTCGCCGAGGCGTTCGGTGCCTTCGGTCCAGTACTCGATGGCGAGAGGGCGCTGCTCGACGATGGCTTCGTTCACGGCTGCGAGTATCGCGTCGGCCGGCATGAGAAGGTCGCCGCCGACGAGCGCCGGCGTGCCGCCGCGGGCCGCCTGCAGCTTGGCCGCGGCGCTGCGGAGGGCCGTTCCGGTGCTGGTCGGCAGCTGACCGCCGACCAGTTCGACGGCGAGCAGCAGCGTGTCGGCCTGCAGTGGCGAGAGGCGGGCCGGCCGCACGAAGTCGGGGCCGGCCAGGTCGCAGGTGACGCGCAGTCTCGTGCGACCGTCGAACTCGGCGTAGAGCAGCGCGCCGTCGCCGCCGAAGTTCACGAGGTTGAGCAGGCGCACATCGGCGCGAAGCTCCTCGGCGGTCACCCCGAGCGCTGCCCGGACGTCGGCCGCCTCAAGGACGATCTCGTCGTCGCCGCAGGTGCGCAACAGGTGGCTGGTCAGCGCCGTCAGCCGGGTGAAGCGATCGACCTCGACCTGCCAGTCGGCATCGCCGCGCCGGCGACGCCCGGCGGGGGTGTCCGGGCCGCGGGCCGCCGCGGCCGGTTCGTCCGGCACGGGCGCGTCGAGGATGTCGTCGAGCCGCTCGAGGTGCGTCGCGAGCTGGCGGCGCAGGTCGAGCGGCTCCAGCAGTTCCGCTTCCGCGGCCAGACCGAGGACCCAGGCGAGCAGTGGTCGCGCGTCGGTGAAGGGCGTCTCGTAGATGACACCGCCGTCGTCGAGTCGCAGGGTCGATCCGCAGTGACCCCAGTGGGCCTGCACCCACCACGCCATCGCCGCGGAGACGCGGATGCGCGCCGAGTCACGCGGCTCCCCGAGCTGCCACGCCGGACGGTCGCGGTACGCGGAGAGGTCGAAGCCGTCGGGCACGGCGAAGTCGTGCGGGGCGCGGCTGGCGTGCGTGACGCGTGAGCGGATGCGCGAGAGGCGGAAGGTGCGGATCGCCTCGCGTACGTGGCAGCGCCCGACCAGGTACCATTCGCCGGCGACGAGCTGGAGTCCGTACGGGTCGACGACACGCTCCATCTCCTCGCCGCGGACGATGGCGTAGTAGACGAACTTGACGGTCTTGCGCTCCGCGATCGCCGCCTGCAGCTTCGGCAGGGCCGCGGCTCCCTCGCGCGACTCGGGGACGACGGCGAGTGGGGGGGTCTCTGCCTCCGCCAGCAGCTCCGGCCGCCCCTGGGCGAGGCTGAGGAGCGCCAGGCGCAGGGGCTGAGAGTAGGCGAAGCGGTCCCCGAGCACGGCGAGGCAGGCGGCGAGAGCCGTCAGCTCCTCGGCGGTGAGCTCGATCGGCGGCAGGTAGTAGGCGTCGGCCGGGAGGCTGTAGAGTTCGCCGCCGCCGGCCGGGTCAGGCTCCGCGGCGATGGCGATGCCCAGCGCCTCCAGATCGTGTCGGTCTTCGTAGAAGCGCCGCTTGAACGCCTCTTCGGTCATTCCCGGGTAGCCTTCGACGCGCTCCCGGACCTCGGCGACCCCGGCCGGCCGGCCGCGGCGGGCAAGGAGGAGCGCCACCAGCGAGAGACGTCGCACGAGCTTGTCGGCGTCTCTGCTGAAGCCTTCTTCGCGAACACTCTGGTTCGTCACGGCGGCGCTCCCGGCGGTGGACGGTGAGACGCCGGCGCGCAGCATCGGCGCCGGCATCTCATGCTATCGCACCGGTACGGGCCGTGGGAGAAGCGTGAGCTCGCCGGACGGGGCGACGCACCCGGCGAGCTCAGTGCCATCGCGTCACTTGACGACGATCCTGACGACCTTGCTGGCATTGGGCACGTGCGGCACTTTGCGATGAGCGCTCCGCACGTCCACGTACTTCTTGCCGCCGGCGAACCAAGTGCGCACCCAGTAGGTGCCCTTCCCGGTCGGCTTCCACGTCCAGGATGCCTTCGAGGTCTTCGACAGCTTCATGGTCTTCAGCGTCTTCCAGGCCCCGTACTGGATCTCACTGCCGCCGAGGAACCAGGTGTGTTTGAAGACCTGCCGAGTACCCGCCTGGAACTTGACCTTGTAGCCCTTGAAACCGGGCGTCACACGGGCGCTCAGCTTGAGCGTCTTGCCGAGCTTGAGAGTCGTTCTGCTGGCCGTCTGCGTCACGGTCGGCACGAGCGCCACATACAGTTCGTGGGCCAGCGCATCGATGTCTGTGGCCGCGGTGTTGGTGTGCTGGCGGGTGTCGCACCACACGACGCGGCTGCCGCCGGGGGCGGAGCCGATCGTCGGCATGTCCTGGATCCTGAGGCGGTCGAAGCCGTTGTCCACGCCGACACTGCAGACGGGGATGCTCTGGGCGGCGGCCTTGTCGTAGAAGAAGATGTCCCAGTCGCTTCCCGTGTCGCCGTTGTGACCGCCGGTGATCGCGAAACGCATGCCGCTGACGTCGAACGCCTGCGGGTTGCCGAGCGACGTGATGATGCCGGCGTCTCCGCCGGGCTTCACCACCCAGGGCTCGAACGGCCCTCCCGCGATCCCAGGTCCCAGCCATGCGGCACCCTCGCCGGTGGCCCGGGGGCTGATCGCCTCGTTTGCGGTCGGGTTCGTCCAGAAGCGGCTGACCGCCGGCGTGGCGACGGCGAGGTCGGCACGGTAGACGTCGGCGTTCCCGGCCGCTTCCGCGTCGCGTTCGTCGAGCCAGAAGATGCCCTTGGCGCCGACCGCCGGGTCGTGCTGACCTTTGAGCAGGTCACCGCTTGGGTCGACGCGGTCACCACCGTAGGCGGGGTCGAACCCGGGCTCCAGGTAATTCGGGCTCGAGTCGCCATCGGTGTCGGCCGTCAGGTCGAGCAGGTAGATCTGGGTGGACGCTCCCGAGGTGTCGCGGTCATCCGCCCAGGTTACGATCAGGTGATTGCCGGAGGGCGTCTTGCTGAGGCCGATGTCCGGAGCGTACTGGTTGGAGTGCGCGGGACCGGAGATGAGCAGCATGGGGAATCCGGGGTCGGCGTTCCCCCTCTCATCGCCGCGCCACAGCCAGATGTCCCGGGTCGCCGTGACCGGGTCGTCCCACTGTTGCCAGACGATGTAGACGTGGCCGTTTCGGTCGATGACTGCCGGGTGTCGCTGGTCGGCTCCGGCCGGCAGGCCTGGGACCTCATTGCCGATGTTCCGGTTCACACCGGTGGCGGCGTTCCAGAACATGACGCGGGCGGTCTGCGATCTCACGACCGGACTTCCGGAGAGTCCGAAGATCTCGAAGGTGAGCGCGGGGCCGCTGAGGTCCGGGTGCTCCATGCTGGTCATGGAGTAGGCGGCGTCGATCCCCGGCGGATAGAGGGGCACGCCGTCCACGGCGCGCGCTGCTCCCGGCACGAGGAGCAGGACGAAGGCACTGCAGAAGATGAGGGCCGGCGCGCGGCAATGCCGCCGGCAGGCGTCGACAAGACCCATGGTTCCCCCTTCGGTCGGTCCTGTACCGGGAGTGTACTCCCGGGTAACGGCCGGTCCTGCGCACCGTCCCCAGGGGGACGGGGTGTGCGCGGGGCCCGCCGGGGACGGGCCGCCGGCAGGGCGCGGAGCGGCTGCGCCGCCGCGCCCTGCCTCGCCGTGCGGTGGGGCGAAGGGGGACGTCAGCCGGCCGCGGCCTCTTTCGCGGCAGCGGCGATGATGGCGTCGAACTCGACGCCCAGGTCGGCCGGGAACTCGGCGGCCGGGGCCGCGAGGATCTCGACCACCTTCTCCTGCGCCTTCTCGGTCGTGCTCTTCGCTCCGGCGGTCTTCCAGCCGTCGTAGCTGCCGGTCTCGCCGAGCCTCGCCTGCCAGAGTTCGCGCACGTGCGCGCGGGTGTGGTTGTCGAAGAGGTAGTTGCCGTTGAAGCCCATCTTCTTGATGAGCTCGACGGCCAGGGTCTCCTCGCTCACCTCGATGCCCGTCAGGATGCGCTTGACCATGCCGATGATCTCGTCATCCACCACCATGTTCTCGAGGCAGAGGATGCGCGAGCCGTCGAGCAGGCCGGTGCCGAAGGTGACGTCGGCGCCGTTGCTGTAGGCCATGAACATGGCCAGGGCGTTCTCATAGGCGCTCTGGATGCCGGGCTCCTTGGCGGTGGTGGCGCCGGCGCCGTACCAGGCCGGTACGCCGTAGAAGTCGGCCATGTGGCCCTGGCAGGCGCGCAGGAGCAGGGCCTCCGGCGAGTTGCTCGCGTAGGCGCCGGAGTTCATGTACATCGCCGTGGGGCCGCCGCCGTGCATCACGGGGGCGCCGGGGTGGGCGAGCTGCACGAGCACGGCGCCGCTGAGGAACTCGGCGTTGTTGACGACGGCGGATCCGGCGATGGTGACCGGGCCCGTCGCCCCCAGGATCGGCATGGGGTAGAAGCTCACGGGGATGCCGGCCTCGGCGAGCGTGAGCGCGAGGTCCATGCCGTACCGCTCCTGGTGGAGCGGGCTCACCGTGCAGATGATGGTGGTGAACATGGGCCGGCGCTTGAGCTCTTCCGCGCCGCCGGCCATCGCTTCCGCCATCTTGATCAGGCTGCGGGCCTCCCAGTCCTCCTTGATGCTGACGACGATGCTGTGCTTCTCGGAGTTGCGCACGCAGGCGTCGAACTCATGCAGCACGCGCGTCTCGGGCGGGCAGTCCTGGGCGCTGACGACGGCGCTCGTGGCGCTGACGTTGTCGAGCGCCTGCACGACCCTGGCGCAGTCGGCGAGGTCCTGCTTGACGGAACTCCTGACCTCGCCGGTCTTCGGGTCGCGGGCGAAGACGCCGCAGCCGTCGGAGCTGATGTAGACGTGCTCGCCGTCGAGAGGCAGGTCGTACTCGGGGTTGCGCGCGCCGAGCGTGTACTCGTGCGGCGCCGTGCTCATCGCCTTCTCGACGACGGCGGCCGGGATCTTCGCCACCGTCGTCTCACGGTCCACCGTCGCGCCGTTCGCCTCGAGCACGTCGAGCGCCTTCTGGCTGTGGAACTTGACGCCCACACTCTCGATCACGTCGAGGGTCGCTTCGTGGATCTTGCGCACGTCCTCCTTGGAGAGCAGTTCGAGCTTGACGCGCTCGCCGATGTAGCACTTGTCTGCGTATGCCATCAGGGGACTCCTTCTCTTCTCTCAGAAGCGGCCGGACTCGACCGCGGCGATGATGTCGTCGAATTCGCGCCCGAGCGCCTCGGGGAACTCGGGCGCGGGGCTGGCGAGGATGCCGTCGGCGACGGCCCGCGCCTTGTCTTCCAGACGCGGGCTGCCCGCGCTCTTCCAGCCGTCGTAGGTGCCGGTCTCGCCGAGGCGTGCCTGCCAGAGCTCGCGCACGTGCTCGCGCGTGTGCTGCTCGAACAGGTAGTCGCCGCGGAAGCCGAGCTTCTTGATGAGGTCGACCGCCAGCGTCTCGCGGTCGACGTTCACGCCGCGCAGCAGGCGCGTGATCATGCCGAACGTCTCGTCGGCGATCACCAGTTCCTCGAGGCTCATCTGCTGCACGCTGTCGAGGAGGCCGGCGCCGAAGACGAAGTCCGCGCCGGCCATCAGTTCCAGCACCAGGCCGAGTGTGTTCTC
>Ga0172369_10004455_pt1 | contig 17752 bp, 22 predicted proteins | sample LakKiv25m_FD_114539 | JGI IMG/M metagenome (GOLD analysis project Ga0172369, IMG submission 114539) | Freshwater microbial communities from Kabuno Bay, South-Kivu, Congo - kab_022012_11.25m | ecosystem: Environmental > Aquatic > Freshwater > Lake | place: Democratic Republic of the Congo...
AAGTCCTGGGCAAAGGCGAACACCGGCCGGCCGTTCACCAGGCCGAAGCCGGTGGCCACCCCGTCCGCCGAGATCTCCACCTTCTCCATGCCGAAGTTGACGCAGCGGTGCTTCACAAAGATATCGGTTTCCCGGAAGGTCCCCGGGTCAAAGAAGAGGTCCAGACGCTCCCGGGCCGTGAGTTTGCCGCTGGCGTGCTGCTTCTCCACCGCCTTGGCACCACCCATGCCCTTAATCTTACCCTCCTGCTCCTTTAACTCCCGGATCCTCTCGGCTACGGTCTTCATATGACGGTTCCTCTTCACCCAAGATTATGCTGCAAGTTTTTTGAAGATATTATTATCGCATCTAAGGTTATGTCAGTTACTAAATCTTCACTTGTTGCTGTATGGCGATTCCAGGTTTCTTTGTTAGAATCGCCATTAATTCTAGTCTCTTGTATTATATATTCAGAAATAACATTTGGATCTAAAAATGGAATATTTTTTTGTTTAATGTTATTGGTCATAGATTTAGGAAGATCTGGTCTTATTTTTGATTGTATTACAGATAGTATGTTAATCGGCGCAAGGTGGTTTAGAAGGGGGTAAGCAATCCTGTCTCTGTGCTTAGGTCGTTTGTTTGTTAATTTTTCTAATTTAAGCAACAAATATTCGAAAATGTAATATTATAAAAACAATTAGGTTATTAGCACTATATAATGAGAACTATATTTTGAAGATGCTATTTATTTCTTTTTTAAACTAAATAATTTCTTTCTCAAATTTTCTTTTCCAGTCCAGTCATAAACTTCTTTGAATACTTCGTAAAGATTTGTTACCGGAATTAGTTTTATTTTTGCTAATTTTTCTTTGTCAATTACAACATCTTTTAAATTTGATTTTGGAATTAATACTTTTTCTAATCCTGCCTCAATTGCTGCTTCAACTTTACTTCCAACACCACCTACAGGAAGTATTTCTCCTCTAACAGATAGGCTTCCAGTCATTGCAACGTTCTGTTTTATTGGTAAGCCTTTTAATGCAGATATTACAGCTATTGCAACGGCTACGCTTGCACTATCTCCTTCAACACCTTCATAGGTTTGTAAGAATTGTACATACACATCATACTTATCTTGAATATCTTCTCCAAAGTGTTTCTTAATTATTGCAGAAACATTCTTGATTGCTTCTTTAGCGATTTCTCCTAGCTTTCCTGTTGCGATTATTTCTTTTTCTTTTCCGCCAATTACAACCTCAGATTCAATTGGAAGAATTATTCCAGAATAACTATCTCCGTCTCCAATCACTGCAAGACCATTAACTCTACCAACAATTTGTCCTGTAGTTATTATCACTTCGTATTCTTTTTTTCGTTCAATGTATTTGTCAGCAAGTTGTTTTTCTAGTGATCGTGAGATAAGTTTAGCATCGAGAATGTGTTGTAATGTTACAAATTCAGCTTTTCTTTCAAGAGCAATATCTCCAGCAGCACGAATTAGTCCCCCAAGATCCCTTAATCTTAAGGTCATATGTCCTTTTCTATTCGCTCTTTTTCTTGCTTCTTCAATAATGTAATCAACTGCTTCTTTGGTAAAATGAGGAATTTTACCATCTTTTTTTACTTCTTGTGCAACGAAGTATGCAATTTTTAATCTATTGTCTGGTGTATCAACCATTGTTTCTTTCATAAATACTTCATAACCGTATCCTCTAATTCTAGATCTTAATGCTGGATGCATATGTTTAAGTGTTTCTTGATTACCTGCTGCGATTAAAACAAATTTGCATGGAACCGGTTCTGTTCTTACCATAGCTCCTGCGCTTCGTTCTGATTGTCCTGTAATTGAGAATTTTCCTTCTTGTAACGCAGTTAGTAATTCTTGTTGTGTGCTTGGCGCAAGTGTTGCTATCTCATCAATAAATAATACTCCTAGGTGTGCTTTGTGTATCATTCCTGCAACTACTCTTTCGTGTGCAGGTGTTCCTAAGCCTCCCGATTGGAATGGATCGTGTAAAACATCTCCAACTAATGCACCTGCGTGCGCTCCAGTAGCATCGTAAAATGGTGCCTGTTCTTTCTTAAAATTGTCTACAATTATCTTAGGACTTGATCCTTTTGCACCGAGTTTTTTTCCAAAGTTTAGAAATATTATGAAAATTGCTAGAAATGCTATTCCTCCTATGAAGAATGCTGCGAACATTATTGCTCCAGCAGTTGTTCCCAAGGATTTAGAATAATGATCTAATGCAAACCAAGGCATTATCATTGCCGCAATTGCTAATATTAACAAAATTATACTCTGGCTCTTCAGTGATTGATTTCCAAGTGAATTTGTATTCTGAACAAGTTCTCTACCCTTTCCAGCAGCTACTGTTCTAATGATTGGTTGGTTTTCATCATTTACATTTTGGAATGCAAGTATATCTACAAGTTTTTCTTTTGGAAGTAATTCTGCTAGTGCTAACCCAAGCATACTCTTTCCTGTTCCTGGCTCACCTATTAACAAAACGTGTCTTCTTTGTATACTTGCTTTTTTTATTACCTGTATTGCATCTTCTTGTCCTATTACTTGGTCTATTAATTTATCAGAAACATTCAAATCAGCAGTTGTTTTGAATTCTTTTGAATTATTTTTTACTTTTACTACTTTTTTCTTTGCCATCTTTTCCCCATCTTTGCGAAATTACCTTGATTTTAATAGTTTTCGTTAAACTTTCGAAATAAATCTAGAATATTTTAAGTTTATTTATCTAGTTATAAAGCTTATGCAAGATGCAATTATTGAATACGCAGCACTTTCTTTAATTATAATGGGACTAGTCATAGGTTTTTTCTTTGTTTTGGATAATTCTTCAGCGGATGCGTTCTTTGTCTCGTCTGATGATAATGCATTTATTGATGGTTCTGTTCTTACAGCTGGTTATAGTGAAAATAAAGATTGGAGCTATTTTGAAATTTATTCATGTAGAACATTTAGCGCAGGAATGAATGGGCAAGTAAATGTAAGTGAAGGAGATCTTGTTCAAATCAAAGGATCATACTCAGATGGTTTCTTTTTTGTTGATGAATTAGAAATAAAATAAAAAAAGTTATAGTTACATTCCTAGAAATTTCATTAGAGCTTGCACCAGAAATACAGGCCAAACTATTGCTTTTAGAACTCCTAGCACTCCTTGCCAAAATCCTGTTGCTGTTGATATATAATAAATTGCTGCACCTATGAATCCAAGTCCATAGAATGCTCCTTCATAACATCCACATCTGTGGCTGCTACACTCTTTATTTCTTTTGAACAAATACTTATCTAGTTTTTCTTTTTTTGCTTTAACCATTATATCATCTATGATTGTTAGTTGTATTTGATGTTTATATTTTTATGTTTTTTAGTAAACTTTTTAATCTAGCTGTTGTAAGATTTTTATATGGATATAAGTATCTTGTTTGCAATTAGTCCAATAATTCTTATAATACTTCTTTTGATTGTTTTCAAACGACCTTTGTTTGTTTCTGCACCAATAACTTTTTTTTTCACATTTTTGATTGTTTGGTTTTATTGGCGAATGAGCGCGTCACATATTATAGGATCAACGTTAAAAGGATTATTTGTAGCAATAGATATAAGTATCATTATTTTTGGCGCTATTTTTTTCTTGGAATTTTTGAAACGCACAAAGTTATTGAATTCAATTGTTTCTTATCTTGAACATATTAGTCCTGATAGAAGAATTCAAGTTATCATTCTTGTTTGGTTCCTTGGTAGTTTTATTGAAGGATCAGCGGGATTCGGTACGCCTGCAGCAATCATAGCTCCGTTGCTTGTTGGAATAGGTTTTCCTGCAGTTATGGCTGTTGTTCTTGCATTAATAGGTAATTCTACTGCTGTTGCTTTTGGGGCAGTTGGAACACCTATTAGAGTTGGTTTATCTGGATTGCCAATCACTGGCGTCGTTAATAATGTTGCAATGATCAATAGTATTGCTGGACTTATTGTGCCTATATTTCTTGTAGGAGTTCTAATTTTTGGAGATAAATTTCTGGAAAAAAAAGAGAAAAAAACTTACTTCCTTGAAATACTTCCCTTCTCTTTGTGGGCAGGATTTGTTTTACTTGTTCCGTATTATCTAACTTCATTCCTTGGTCAAGAGTTTCCTTCGTTATTAGGATCTCTAGTTGGATTACTAATCATTATATACACAACAAAGAAGGGCTTTCTTGTTCCTGAAAACATTTGGAGGATTAGAGAAAGAAAGCACAATGTAGATTTTTCACTAAAGTCATTGGTGCCTTACATCATTTTGATTTTGTTTTTAATTATTGGTAAACTTGTATTGCCCAGTTTTTCTTTGATAATTACTGCTGGAATAAAACATTCGTTTAATTTATTTAATCCAGGATTGATATTTATTGTAACAATAATTATTGTTGCGGTTTTATTTGGATTTTCTAGAAAAAATGTATTTGGTGCGGCTCATGATGCGCTTTCAAAACTATTGTATCCATTTATTTCAATTTTATTTATTACAGCTTTTGTTCAATTAATGATTTATACAGGATATAATCACTCAGGCATTACTAGCATGGTTAACATTATTTCTAATTTGTTTAAATCACCTTCGCTAATCTTCTTTTCACCATTTATTGGAGGATTTGGTGCATTTATTGCGGGCAGTGCAACAGTCTCTACGCTTTTGTTCGGTTCTTTCCAATATTCTGCTGCAATTGATCTTGGTCTTAGCATATCTGCTTTACTAGCTCTACAAGTAATAGGTGCGGGCGTTGGAAATATGATTGCACTCACAAATATTGTTGCTGCTGAAGCGACAGTCAAAATCCATGGTTATGAACATGAAATTCTTAGAAAGACAATCATTCCTTGTATAATTTATTTATTGATAGTCGCAATTATTGGAACTATTCTCCTATAAAAGTATTAGAATAAATTAAAAAATAAAAAATTAGATTTGTTTTTTTCTATTTAACCTACTTATGGTCTTCTTTTTTGAAAACAATCTCTACAATATACTGGTTTACCTTCGGTTGGTTTGAATGGCACTTCTGCTTCTTGTCCACATTCTGAGCAAGTTACTTTGTGCATTTCTCTTGGGCCGTCGAAATTTCTTCTTGGTCCGCCACTATTTCCACCGAATCGACCTCTATTATTGCCTGGTCCGTTTGTTCTTGGTCTTTCATTAAAAGACATTTCTTTCACCTTTCGTTTATCTTAGTTAGTTCTTATGTTTTTGTCGTTACTATATTATTAATCGCTGTAAGTTACTAACAATTTATAGTTCTTTATTGTTGTTTATATAATTACTTGTTTTTTTGTGATATAACATATAGTTTCCAGAATATATGTTGAATTATTGCATTTTTTGTTTTACATCGTCTAAAGACAACAAAAAGCTTTATATACTAGTTGCATCATCTGTATTTGGATATACAAAACAGTATATTGGCTTGATTTTAAGAGGTGTAGTTTGTTTGATAGAAGATAAGTTGATCACAGTAGGGTTATTGTTCTTGTTCTCAATTGTAGGCGGACTTATTTCTTCTAGATTCAGACAACCAGTTGTTTTAGGGCTATTGATCGTTGGAACCATAATTGGTCCAAACGCACTAAACATTGTTCACGATAAGGAAATGATTGATTTAATGATTGAATTTGGAGCAATATTATTTTTATTTGTAGTAGGATTAGAATTTTCACTCAACAAATTACTAAAAACTGGTGTTAAATCTCTAATAGTAACGCTGTTTAAGGTTGGAATTATGTTCTTTACTGGCTTCACAACCGTAGTTCTACTCGGATTCGGAGTTGTAACTGCAGCATTTGTCGGAGTTGCGATGTCTTTCTCAAGTACAATGATTATATTAAATATTCTTAAACAAAAAGGACTTGTAAAAAGAGGAGAATTACCGATATTAATTGCAGTTCTTGTTCTTGAAGATATATTTGGAGTAGTTGCATTAACTTTTTTCGCAGCAATGAAAGAATCAGGAGCTGCAGGAATATTAGGTGGAATTGAACATCTAATACTGAGTTTAACTGCGCTAATCATAGTCTACGTAGTTATGTCTAAGTTCACAGAACGTATTGTTATATGGCTTACAAAGAATGCTGGAGACGAATTAATCGTATTCATAAGTCTCGGTTTGTGTGCTGGTTTTGCATATCTTGCATTTTTACTAGGATTAAGCCCAAGTGCTGGTGCATTTTTAGCAGGAAGCGTAGTCTCTTCATTTAGACAATCAAAAGAATTTGAACACGCGGTTAAGCCACATTCATTTATGTTTACATCATTTTTCTTTATTGCAATGGGTACAATGATAAACGTTAGCGCAATAGTAGAACATTGGTTTGCTATTCTAATGCTTTTACTTGCAACATTAATCGGATTATCCTTTGCAGTTGGTCTTACTACTAGACTTCTTGCTAACTTTAAAGGAGAGAGTGCAGTATTTAGTACGCTCGCCATGCTTCCTCCTGGTTCATTTTCTCTTCTAGTTGCTAGAGAAAGTCTGAAATTTGATGTCGGTTTTGATGTTGTTACAATGATCTCTGTATCAATTATATTTATGTCTATTTTGATGGCATTTACTGTTAAAAGTAGCGGAACGTTTTATGATTATTTTGCAACAAAAAAGAATTCAAAGATGAAAAATGCTATTAGTTCTTTTTCAAATTATATTAGTTCATTCTTTGATGAAGTAGAATTAGAGAGTACTTACTCAAATAAATTAAAAAGAAAAGTTGCAAAACTTGCTAAAATAATTTTAAGTTTTATATATGTTGGAATCATTCTTGCAAGAGTAATTAGCTGGATTGCTCCAACAGGAATGCTATCCTACGTAGTATATTCAGCATACATTGTAATAATGTTAGTGATTTTGTATTATATATCTAAAGCATCCAAAGATGTTAACATGCTCGTAATCACGATACTTGCAAATCTTGAAGGAGGAATTAACGCAAAAAGAACAAAGAACCTTATAAAATACATGATAAGAGGATTTAGTTTAATTTTGTTCGGATTATTTTCTCCACTAGTACTTTATGTAATCAATGCTAATCCATATTTTATTGGAATTTCCACCGTATTAATACTACTTGGAATATTTATGCTTTCAAGAAGCTGGAAATTGTTAAAGAATGTGTCTCTTGATTACAAGTATACAATCCACAGCTACAAGAAAGCAGAATTTAATTTATCAGACAGATAAATAAGTTATTTATCTTCTTCTTTCAAAGCTTTTTCTAGGCCATCTATTGTTTGAAGGTCTTCCAAACTTTGAGTCTCTTGAATCACTTCTTCTTGGTTCAGCCTGCATTTCAATTCTTGGAACATGTGGTTTTTCTACTCTTTGAACATTAAGATCATATGTTCTTAAAATATCTGAGAATGCATTATGATCTCTGTCTCCGATTAGATTAATTACTATTCCACTTTTTCCTGCTCTGGCTGTTCTTCCAATTCTATGAACATATTGTTTCGTATCATTTGGAAGTTCATAGTTGTAAACATGAGATACACCAGGGATGTCTAATCCTCTTGCTGCAACATCAGTACATACTAGAACAAAAGCATTTTTTGAGTTAAATTTAGCAATTATACTATTTCTTTTTTGTTGTGTCAATCCACCATGAATTGCTAATGCATCTATTTTGTTTTTGTAAAGGTTCTTAGCAACCATGTCTGTATACCTTCTTGAGTTACAGAAAATCATTACCAATCCTGATTTTTCTTCTTGAAGCAAGTGAACCAATAGTGAGAACTTCATATTGTTTTTTACATCGTAGTATATCTGTTTCAATTTTTTTGGATCTACTTGATTAGCTGCACTTATTTGAACAGGATTGTTCATGAATCTTTTTGCGAGTTCTTTTATTTCGTTAGAAACTGTCGCTGAAAATAGTAGAGTTTGCCTATTTTTCTGACATTGCGACATTATTCTGTTAACATCATCATAAAAGCCCATATCTAACATTCGATCTGCTTCATCAAGAACTAATATCTTTACTTTAGATAGGTTTATGGTTCTTCTTTCCAAGTGATCTAGAATCCTTCCTGGCGTTCCTACAACAATTTCTGTGCTTCTTAGTGCATCAATCTGAGGATTTATAGATACTCCACCATATACTGAAGTTATTTTGAATTGATCGTGTTTTGAGAATTTCTTTAACGCAGTAACAATTTGTTCTGCAAGTTCTCTTGTAGGGGTCAACACTAACGCTTGTATTCCTTGTTTCTTTTGTACAACATTTAGTATTCCTGCACCAAATGCTAGCGTTTTACCAGATCCAGTTGCGCTTCCTGCAATTACATCTTTTCCTTCCAGGATTACTGGTATGGATTTTTCTTGAACTTCAGTTGGTTGTTCAAAACCCATGTCTTTTATTGCTCTTAACAAATGTATGTTTATATTTAAGTCTTCAAATTTCATTTTTTTACGTGTTAAGAAATATAAGATTTCTTAATCGCGTATAATGACCGCTAAGAAATAGTTATCTCTTAATCTCCTTTTTTATACATCTAGGAAAGATTAGTCATTTATAAAGTTATTCACTCTTGTCATATTTTATTTTTATCTAATTCCCATAATACTTTTGTGAAAACTCTTTTAAACAAAGTTACTTTTCTAAATATTATGACAGACGACAAAATAAAAACCATTTTAAGAAATTTTAAGAATGATATTGGAAAATCAGTTTCAGAATTGGATTCTGAGTTGGACAACACATTTGGAATAGATTCATCCTCTGGAACAAGACTTTATATTATTACCAACGGTAGTAAAACTGAAGACTCAAACAATAGCGTTGTCGTTGATGGAGAAATTTCTAAGAGTTATGCAATAATAACATTGAGAAGAAACAAAGTTTTAGTACCTATTCCGAAGATAATTGATAAAAAAATAGGCACTTATCATAGAAGATTTACATCCACACGAGAAGTATATTCTTCAAGGGACTCATTGTAATTCTCGCTTTAGAGTTTTGTGAGCATTATTTATTTCTTTAAATTTTTCTGTATCTCCGCCTTCTTTATCAGGATGGTGTTCTTTTGCCAGATCCTTGTATTTTTTATTAATAACATTCATATCTATTTCGTCATGTTCTAAACCTAGTGTTTCTCTGGCTATTTTTCGTTTTTCTTTAATATCATGTTCTTCTTTATATTTTGTTATAAACTCATCAATAGTCATTTTTTCTTCAATTAAGTCGCCAATGTCTAGTTCTAAAATTTTGTAGATTACTGCTAAATTTTCTACAAACTTTTCTGTTGATGTATAACTAAAGTATAAATGTTGTTTATCAAAATACCAAGAAACGTGTGCTGGTGCTTTTTTCATTGCTATGCGTTCAAGAGAAACATCAATATCATCTTCAATAACTCCAATAGTTCCTAGTAATTTGATAATGTTATTCTTGATTTGTATTGCTCGTCTATCACAAGAATCTTTTATATGTATTTTTTGTATTTCATGTCCTTTAATTGTTATATGCGTCATGAGTTGAGAGATCTTGTTTTTATTATAAATCTATTTGAATAATTAAACTTATAAATGATTAATGTATTTAGTAAGATAAGGTGATAAATTATGGCAGCAACTCCAAAGGGGCCGCAAAAAGTTAGAATTGATTACAACATAGATAAGCCAACATATGACGATTTTGTTAGAATGTGTAGCAAAAAAGGATACGTTCCAACAGTCGTTGTTGAACGCTTAATGAAAAAATATGTTGAACAAGGTGGACAAATATAATTATTAATTATTTTTTAATTGATTTTTCACAAAGTTAACTACTTCCTTTGTAAGTACATCACTTGCAGTTGTATAATGATGATCAACGCCTTTAAGTATTTTCATTTTAGAATCTTTTATCCGTTTATGCAATTCTATGATCTTCACTAAAGATTTAAGTGGGCCATATAAATAATTTTTATTCTTTCATTACTTTTTTATACTTCTTATTTATTTTATGTTTTTGTCCCCGCCAGCACCACCACACTGTTTGACATTTACCCAGAATATCTAATAAATATAATAATCCATCCAAGAATTGAAATGAGAAATATAGCCCAGTCCGTTAGTCATAACATAAATACTTATCTCGGAGTATGTTAATAAAATGTATAAATCTCGAAGAAAAATATGTGGACATCCAAAGTTTGGTCCTAGAATGCACTAAAAAATCGAAGATTTTTGGTGCGCCAAAAACATTGGTTTTTGAGCGTCACGCAAAGGGGTATAGCCCCGCCCGGATTTGAACCGAGGTCCCAGCCTATCTTCCAAAAGAAGATGCTCAGATGAGCTTGCTCTTCTGTTGTCCAGAGGGCTAGATGATTGGCCGCTACACTACGGGGCTGCGAATTAATTTTTAGAATAATAATGTATTTTTAAAGATTACTTAAATTTCTCTTCTAAATTTAGCAATTTTGATTGAAAGTTCATGTGACTCTAAATCTTTAAAGTTCATTTTTCTAAGTAATTCTAAAATTGTCAATAATTCTTTTTTAGACCTATTTAAATTATTAGATATACTTTCTTCAATACGACCCAATCGATTAATTTTCATCAAATATCCTTCTTCTTGACAAAACGTCTTTAGGAAGAATATCATAACTAAACTAGTTCATCAAATTTAACCCATATTGAATACACCAACCATAAATTAGACTCTTTGCATATTTTCAAACAAAAATGGCATTTCGTTTCTTCTTTTATTCAAGTATTCGCTCAAAACTTCACGTTTTTCTCTTAGAATTTTTACTGAATGTTCAAGCTTTTCAATTAAGTTCTCATAATCTTTAGGAGGTATTTCAATATTAACAAAGTGTTTTGGCATGTGTTCTTTTAGAACTGCAGGAATATCTCCAGTTCTTTCCATATCAAAGCTTTCAAGAAGTTTCTTTTCGCTCATTTTTATATCATTTGCCTTGAACTCCAAATACATCTTAATATCCCAAAGTATTTGTATGTCTTCTTCCCACTTTTTTCTAGCATTAATAATCGTTAATAAATACTCATATGCCTTTGATATGTTCGTTTCCAATAAAATAAAATAATAGTCCTTTTGCAATTCATTAGCAACAGACATGAAATAATTTGTTTCTATTGCTAAAAGATCTCCAGAAACAGCACCAGATTGACATAAAGTTGGACCCACAACCCTAGGATTTTTTGGATATCTAAAAAATAGACCAGAATTTGATTTAAGAAGTTTTTCCCAAATACCTTCGTTTTTCCAGGCATCTTTGTAAGTTTCTATCTTTTCAGCATATATAAACATACTAATACAATATTCTTCAGATATAAAAATGTTTCACTGGACATCTTTAGAAACAGAGTTTTTATACTAAGTAAATTCTCAATTAATCATGGTTAAACAAATCATAAGTAAAGCGTTTTTTGGAAAAAACAATTGCTTAAAAGCCTATCTAAATGAGAATCTTGAGTTTTATTTTGAATTCGGGAAAACTGAAGATGAAAAGACTTGGTCCTGGAAAAAAGTTAAAATGAATGATGATGAACTCGGGCAAATTCTTAATGTTCTTGAGAATAACGAACAAAGCGTTAGTTTCTTTCACGATTTTAAAGGAGAAAAGACGCAGATTTGGATTAATAAAAAAGATAAATTTTTGTTTATCAAGGTCAAAGAGCTTAGTAAGAGCCTCACTACAGGAGAGCAATTTGTCTTAAGGGAGTTAATCAAGTATGCCATTTTAAGGATAAATATGAACATTTAAATTTTTATACTCCCTTAATTTTCTTTTTTTTATGATCGATGAATTCAAGAAGCATTATTATTCTAGGCAAAAAGAGATTCAATCTAGATTAAAAGAATTTAAAAAATTCAGAAAGTCTTCAGATAAAAAAATATTTGAGGAAGTTGTTTTTTGCGTTTTTGCTGCGAATAGTTCTGCAACAATGGCAGATACTGCGCTAAGATTATTAAAACCCGTCTTATTCACAGGCACATTAGAAGATTATCAAAAGGCTGTTGAAAGGAAGGTTCGCTTCTATAATATTCGTTCAAGGTATCTTTATGAAAATCGTTCAATAATGGAACGCTTTGACAATTTCTTGAGTCATCTTGATTCTTTAGAACATCAAGAAAGGCGTTTATTTATTAAAAACAATTTCAAGGGGTTTGGAATGAAGGAATCTTCGCATTTTTTGAGGAACATAGGATTCAAGAATTATTGCATAGTTGATAAACACGTCCTGAATCTGATGACTGACTTCAGTGTTCTGAACACAGCTAATCCTCCAAAGAATATAGACGAATATTTAGAGATTGAAAATAAAATTATTAATTTTGCAAAAAAATATGGTTTTGATGTTGATGAATTAGATTTAGCATTATGGAGTTTCAAAACGGGAAAAGTCATGCGTTAATTTTTTCTAGAAATTTTTGTTTATCATGTCCTGGCACTTCTTTTCCCCAAAGAACAAATATTCTATTTATTTTGTTCCAGTATTTTTTAGGCACAAACTCCATGAGTTGTTGTTCTGTTTCCTCTGGCGTTTTACTTTTTACAAATTCAAATACATTTGAAATCCTGTGAACATGAGTATCTACACAAATTGCATCTTTTCCATATATCTCTCCAAGAACAAGGTTTGCTGTTTTTCTCCCGACTCCTGGAATAAGTATCAATTCATCCAGCATCTCAGGGACTTTTCCTTGATTTTTTTCTAAGAGATGTTTTGCAGCCAAAACCAAATGTGTTGCTTTTGTTTGATTATAATTTACTTTGCTTATTATTTTTTTTATGTCATTTGGAGTTGATTTTGATATTTGTAGAAGAGTCTTTTTCCTGAATAGCTCCTCTGCAATAGGTATTGTTGTTTCATCTCGTGTTTGTGCAGAGAGTATTGTCGCGAATAATGTTTGCCAAGGCTCGTTCCATCCTTCTGCAGCGAGTCTTTTCTTATCAGAAGTATAGTGTTTTTCAGCTAATTTGAATATTTTGACGAATTCTTTTTTTCTTTGAGCAATATTCATGTTTTATTTTAGAAAAGTTTTTGTATATAATGTTTTTCTATTAAATTATGACTAAAGCACTTTACATGGATGATTCATATTTGATTGAGTTTGAAGCAACAGTAATTAGCATAAAAGATGATAAGTTTGTTGTTCTTGATCAGACCGCATTTTACGCTCAGGGAGGAGGACAACCATGCGACACAGGAATAATAAAAAGAAATGGTGAAGAGTTCAAAGTACTTTTTGTTAGTAAATTTGAAGGAGACATAAGTCACGAAGTTGATAAAGCTGGACTAAACATTGGAGATAAAGTAAGTGGAAAAATAGATTGGGCTAGACGTTACTCTTTAATGAAGTCTCATACTGTTGCTCATATTATTTCTGGCATTCTAAATAAGGAGACAGGTGCACTGATTTCTGGCAACCAGCTGAAGGAGGGTCAGATTAGAATTGATTTTGATTTGGAGGCTTTTAACAAAGATGAATTTCAAAAATATATTGATCTAACCAACAACGCCATACAACAAAAACTTGAAGTTAAAACGTATTATTTGAAGCGAGAAGAAGCTATGAAGATTCCAGGCATCGTAAAACTCGCGGGCGCGCTTCCTCCTAGCATAGACACATTAAGACTTGTTGAGATTGGAGATGTTGATCTTTCTGCAGATGGTGGAACTCATGTAAATAATACCTGTGAAATTGGTGTTGTTTCTTTTCTTAAATATGAGAGCAAAGGTAAAAATAATAGACGCGTTTATCTTGAAATAAAGTAACTAATATACTATTTAGTATACAGTAATACTAAAATATAGAAAAATATATAAATAAGTTACTCCACGCATCTTTCTATGGATTTAATCGCTGAAGTGCAAAAAACAATGGAAATGATGAATCAAAATCAAAGAGCTTTTCAGACTCAGAGTTCGCAGAATTCTTCGTCCTCCCCAACAAACGATCTTACATCTAAGATCTCTGAGCTGAGAGACGCTCTCTTTGAGCAAAAATCTAGGTTTGACAGATTTGTACAGATAAGTCAAAACCGCATAGCTTCCCTGGAAAAAGAGGTGACTGAGTTCAAAACTCAGCTGGATAAGGCAACTGAGTCTCTAGGAAAGATTAGAGACAAAGAGGTTGTTGAACGGTCTAGAGAGGCGCTATTCTCAAGAAAGGATGCGCCTCCCATGGACAGACCTGTTGATAGAAATGGAGTTGCTCCTTCTAAAGTTCAAATTGCAGACATATTCAATTGCAGCGGAAAAAGATTTTAAATCGTAAGGTTTTTAAACCAATTACTTTTTCTACAGAACATGGCAAAGTTAATAAGAGCAGTCGCATGGAGAAGACTTGAGAGACCATTTACAAGAAAATCCAAGTATAGGCAAAAAGCTTTCGTAAGAGCAGTACCAACCAGTAAGGTAATTAAATACGTTATGGGTAATCAAGTGAAAGAATTTGAATACAAAGTAGTTCTTAACTCAAAATCTGATATTCAATTGAGACATAATGCTTTAGAAGCAGCTAGAAAGACCGCAAATAAGCTTCTTGAAACAAAAGCACCTTTGAATTATTTCCTAAGATTAAGAGTATATCCACATCATGTTTTGAGAAATAATCCTTTAGCAGCAGGAGCTGGAGCAGATAGAATGAGTACAGGTATGGCTCATTCATTTGGAAAATCAGTAGGTCTTGCAGCCCAAGTAAGAAAAGGTCAAACTGTTTTTGAAGTTGAAGTAAACAAGGATAAAATTCAAACTGCTAAAGATGCATTGGATAGGGCAAGAAAAAAAATGCCTTGTGATTTCTCAATTGTAATAAAAGAAAAACAAAAAGTAGCTGTAAAAGCTGCTTAAATTTCTTTTAATCCTGTTCTTTTTTATAATTTAATCATTTTGTAATTGTAACAAATTTATTTATAGTGCAATCTTGGATTAAGATTAATGGATTTCGACTTAACAGAATTCTTTAAGCAAGATTTTGCAGTTACATCAATTATAATTGTTTTAATCTTAGTTGCAATAGTTATTCTTGAAATTTTCAGAAAAAGAATTTATAATTTTTTTAAGAAAAAAACTAGCATAAGTAAATTAAATCTAGTAAAGTTAGAATTCCCTGCAATTATGCTGTTCGTTGTATTGGGAGGTCAAATAGTAATTGATAAGCTTCTTAAGGATTACTCGGTCGGCGCAGCTATAGGAAAAACTACAACAACCATTCTAATAGTTGTCATTACATATATCTTGATGATTGTAGGAGGTTTCGTTATTGACGCTTGGAGTAGTCACCTACACAGAGTTAGAAGAGATGATTCTCACGAAGAAATAATCCCCTTAATAAAAAGCATTACAAATATAATCTTGAGTTTGATTGCTGTCATTTTTATTCTTCAAACGTGGGAGGTTGCCGTCGGTGCATTACTTGCAAGTTTAGGAGTCGCAGGATTAGTACTTGGTTTTGCATTTAAAGATACTTTAACAAATATATTTGGAGGTTTGTTGCTTATAATTGATGATAGTTTCAGAAAAGGAGATTTGATTGAGCTCCCTGATGGAGAAATTGGTTATGTTGAAGAAACTAATTTGAGAAGCACCAAACTTAAGAATTTTGATAATGAAGAGGTTCTTATTCCTAATGGCGCCCTTGTAAATATAAAGATAAAGAATTATGCACACCCATCTAAGTCGATTAGAATAAGGATTACTGTTTCAATTGCATATGGCTCAGATGTAGAAAAAGCAGAATCTGTTATTATGAATGTCATAAATAAGAAAAAAGAAACTTTGAGATATCCTAAACCAATTCTTTTCTTTGAGAAAATGGGTGACTATGCCTTGGAACTTAAAGTGATGTTTTATATCAAAGATTATCATGAACTATTCCAAGTCAAAAGTGATACCACCAAGGAGATATATTCTGCTTTGAGAAAGAACAATATCACAATACCATTCCCTTCAAGAACTCTGTATTTTGCAGATGATGCACAGAGAAAGAGTCTTAAAAAACGTAAATGATAATCAGAATTTTTTTCGCTGTTTATTTATCAAAGTTATCAATTCTTCAGGAGAAGTAATGAATTCTTGCTTTTTTTCAATTATAAATTCTTTCATGACATTTTCATCAGTAATATCTTGTTTACTTATGTAATAAATTATCGGTTTTCTCATTTGTTTTATTGTGGCTAATAATTTATCTTGATCATCTACATGATATGTTCCGGTCAAATCATAAACAAACACCAACACATTTGCAACATATTTTATCGCTAAGTGCGCCTGTTTTTCAATATCATTCATTTTTTCAAATCTAGCCAACGTTCCAGGGCTATCAATTACTTGTATTTTTTCATATTTGTATTTGTAATATCCTAAGTTAAGTTTTTTTGTTGTAAATGCGTATCCTGCTATTTTGGGATTAGCCGTGGTTATCTTTGATAGTAGTGTGCTTTTACCCACATTTGGAAAACCAACAAGGCACACTGTAAACATATTTTCTTTTATGTCTGGAACTGTAAGTAATTGTCTTCTTACGCCTTCAAGTCTAGATAAATCTTTATCGATCTTCTTCATAAGAGAGGATATTCTTCCTATAAATTGTTTTTTTAAAAATAAAACTTTAGAATTATTAATTCTTATTTGTTGCTCATATACTCTAAATAATTCATAAATCTTGCCTGCAGTCCAGTTAATGTTAGAAAGTGATTTTTTTGTTTCATCTAAATCAAAATTTGTTTTGGATAATTCATAATAAAACTCCGGAAGCCCATCTAAGCTTGGAAAATCTTTTACCACTTTATTTAATTTTTTCAGAAGCAAGTCTTTTATTGTTTTAAGTTTCTCTCGTTCCAATAACGCCTTTACTTCTTCCTTTTCCCTATGCCTTGAAGTTTTTACAGTCACATACTTGGTTTTATTTAGAGCTGAATTCAGGTAATAATCTGCAGAAAATATTTGTTCTAGGTTTTGGAAGTTCATTGTTTTTTGAATTGTTTTTTGAATATTGTTAAGAATTCTTCTAATTTATCTTTTTTCATGCTTGCACCACATGCAAAATCATGTCCCCCGCCTGTACCTCCAACCTCTTTCAAAGCAATTTGTAGCTTATCAACTATTGATTCAGTTGCGGATCTCAGAGATAATATAACTTCTTCTTCTTTTTCTCTTATTATTAATATTATTTTGTCTGGATGTTCATATAGTAGTTCATTAGATAGCATGCTGGATATCGCCAATTTATTTTCTTGGTATCTAAATACAATGAATTTTGTCTTGTCTATCTCTATATTCTTCTTTATTAATTCATATTTCTCGTTTATTGATGCAAATTTCTTGTATAAGTACTTTCCTCTAGGTGTCGTTTGGTTTAGTATTTCTTCTGGAGTTTCTATCCTCGTTAGCACCTTTATGGATTGCATTACTTGCGTCGTTGTGCCTTTCAGATTGAAATCTAGTATTTTTGATAGCTTTCCTAATTTTGAATTAAATAATGCTTGAGGCGCTGTGGTTATTTCTTCTGGCAATAATTCTGGGTATTCTTGTTTTAATTGTTCATGAAGTGATGTACTCCAGTCCCCGATTGTACCCATCCCCGCAACCCACAATAAATTTTTTACATCGTTTTTTGCTATTTGATATGCCCAGTAACTTGTTGGACGATTATCTTCTGGATCTTCTTTCCTTGGATTAAAATACTTAACTCGTTTATTGTCTTGGAGAGGGTGATGATCTATCCAGATAACTTCTTGAGTAATTGAGTCTAAGAATTCTTGTTCAATTAGAG